>Ga0209517_10001105_pt1 | contig 42376 bp, 40 predicted proteins | sample PeaSoiMetSII2010_FD_187695 | JGI IMG/M metagenome (GOLD analysis project Ga0209517, IMG submission 187695) | Peat soil microbial communities from Weissenstadt, Germany - SII-2010 (SPAdes) (version 2) | ecosystem: Environmental > Terrestrial > Soil > Wetlands > Peat | place: Germany...
GGTCATGCGCTGCCCATCGCCATCGCGGCGGGCGAGGCCGATGGTGGCGTCGAGCTTCAGGACGATGTCGTAACCCGCCGAGCGCACGCCGGAGATGGCTTCGGTGATCCTGTCGGATTCCGAGACCGTGTCGTTGATGGCGTGGCCCAGTTCGCGAAGCAAATTCTTTAGCCGGTCGTCGAGCTGCAAGGTGGTCACCTCCAACTGCGAGTGACTTCTAGGCTGATTCTATGGCGGAGAAAGGCCGGGCACAAGTGGGGAGTGATGTGGATGAATGGAGAAAGTACCTGACCGGGGGTGCAGGGGCGGGGGAGGACGGTTGAGAGTACTTGGACTTCTTCGGTAGCGCCGGCGTCCCTGCCGGCATCTTGCGATTAAGAGATTCACCAAGGGCAGGCAGCGCGCGCGGATTACAGCGTACGAACAGCGCGCGGTATTTGCGGAGATACTCCGCGGACACTTTCGGCCATAGTTGACCGAGTCTTCGTCAGATGCCGGCAGGGACGCCGGCGCTACCAATTTCGCGATAAGATGATGGCCATGGGATTTGAGTGGATTGCGGCAGCTTGGAAAGCGGCTGGAATTGTGCTGCGGGCTTGGTGGAAGGTGGCGCGACAGCTTTTCCATGAGATGACTGGGGCGCTGTTCGCTGTGTTTGCCGCTTCCGGCGTGCTGGCGGCTTGGCGGCAGTGGAATCATGCGCGGATTCCCTGGTTGCTTGGGTTGACCGTTTGCTATTCGTTGATCATGGCGATTTTTTCCTTCACTTCTTTCCGCAGCGCGCGGCGCGTCCGCTGATGGCCAACGACTCCAAGAAGTCTGCGCTCACCGACGTGGAAAAATTCAAAGAGAAGAAAGCTGCGACTACTACCGGTCTGCCGATGCCGGTGCTTTCGACGCGCGAAGATCTGGGCGATTGGGATTTCGAGCGCGAATTGGGATTTCCCGGCGAGTTTCCATTTACACGCGGCGTTTATCCGACGATGTATCGCGGGCGATTGTGGACCATGCGGCAGTACGCGGGATTCGGAACCGCGGCGGAATCGAACGGGCGCTATCGCTATTTGCTGGAGCGCGGGCAGAACGGGCTATCGGTAGCGTTCGATTTGCCGACGCAGATGGGCATGGATTCCGATCATCCGCTGGCATTGGGCGAAGTGGGGAAAGTGGGTGTGGCGATTGATTCGCTCGAGGACATGCGCACGCTGTTCGACGGAATTCCGCTGGATCGCGTTTCGACCTCGATGACCATCAATTCGACGGCGGCGATTTTGCTGGCGCTTTACGTCGCGGTGGCGAAGCAGCAGGGCGCGAATTTGCGGCGGCTTTCGGGGACGGTGCAAAACGATATTTTGAAGGAGTACATCGCGCGCGGGACGTATATCTATCCGGTGCGTCCGGCGATGCGCATTGTGACGGATATTTTCGCGTGGTGCCGGAGCGAAATTCCCAATTGGAATGCGATTTCGATTTCGGGGTACCACATTCGCGAGGCGGGCTCGACCGACGTGCAGGAAGTGGCGTTCACGCTGGCGGATGGGATTGCGTATGTCGAGGCGGCGCTGGCGGCTGGTTTGGCGGTGGATGATTTTGCGCCGCAGCTTTCGTTTTTCTTCAATGCGCACAATGAGTTTTTGGCGCAGGTGGCGAAATTCCGGGCGGCGCGACGGCTTTGGGCGCGCTTGATGAAGGAAAGATTCGGGGCGAAGGATCCGCGCTCGATGATGCTGCGATTTCATGCGCAGACGGCGGGATCGTCGCTGACGGCGCAGCAGCCGGAAAACAATATCGTGCGCGTGGCGATCCAGGCGTTGAGCGCGGTGCTCGGCGGTTGCCAATCATTGCATGCAAATGGACTGGATGAAGCGCTGGCGCTGCCGACCGAACAGGCGGCGGTGCTGGCTTTACGGACGCAGCAGATCATCGCGCAGGAAAGCGGCGTGACGAATACGGTGGACCCGTTCGCGGGATCGTATGCGATTGAGGCTTTGACCAACGAGATTGAAGATGGCGCGCGGGCTTATATCGCGAAGATTGATGCCCTCGGCGGATTGTTCCGGGCGATCGAGACGGGGTTTGTGCAACAGGAGATTCAGAAGGCGGCTTACGAGTATCAGAAGGCCATCGAGAGCGGAGAGCAGGTGGTGGTAGGCGTGAACCGGTTCATGGCGAACGAGAAACATACGGTGCCGACGTTGCGGATCGATCCGGTGATTGAGAAGGAACAAGTGGCGCGATTGAAAGCGCTGCGGGCGAGTCGCGATGCCGCGAAGATGCAGGCGGCATTAGCGGAAGTCGAGCGCCGGGCGCGTGGGAGCGAGAATTTGATGCCTGCGATACTGACGGCTGTCGAGGCTTATGCGACTGTGGGGGAAATTTCGGATGCCTTGCGGCGGGCGTTTGGGGAATATCAGGAGACCGTTGTTATCTAGGCAAAGAGCACAGACAGAGTACCGCAGAGACGCTGAGGGCGCAGAGTAGGCGCGGAGTTCAGAAACCTAAATGAAGCTCATTCTTGCATCGGAGTCTCCGCGGCGGGCGGATATCATGCGCGGGGCTGGATTTGTGTTTGAGGCGTGCGCGACCAAGGTGGACGAGGCGCGTCACGGTGGAGAAGCGCCGGCGGATTACGTGCGGCGGCTGGCGCAGGAAAAGGCCCGGGCGGCGGCAGCGAAGTTCCCTGAGGCGGGATCGCAGGAGACAACCGTAATCATCGGAGCGGATACGGTGGTGGTGCTTGAAGGCGAAATTCTTGGGAAGCCTGCGGGCGCGGCGGAAGCGCGCGCGATGCTCAATCGTTTGAGCGGGAGATCGCACGAAGTGCATACCGGCATGGCGCTTTTGCGACTGCCGGACGGCGCGATGCGGATTCTCGAGGAAGTGACGCTCGTTGAATTTGCGCCGATGACGGCGCGAGAGATTGAGGACTACGTCGCGAGCGGCGAGCCGTGCGACAAAGCCGGGGCGTATGCGGTCCAGGGACTGGGCGGCCGATTCGTACGGCGCATCGGCGGCTCTTATTTCAATGTGATGGGCTTGCCGGTGGCGAGGCTGTATGAAGAGCTGCTGGCGATGGGGATCGAAGCGGATGCGCTGTCACCCGCCGCTGTGAAGGATACTTACACTCTTTGGAATGAGCGCGTCCGGTAGAAAACCTAAGGTGGCCGCGCGATGGGCTTCAGGACTTCTGTTCGGGCGTCTGCGGAGGCGCGTTTGTGGCTGTCGGTGTGGGAGTGGACGCCGGCGGATTCGTCGGCGGTTGATCGTTGCCCTTCATGCCTTCTCTAAATTCGCGGATGCCTGATCCGAGTCCGCGCATCACTTCAGGGATTTTCTTCCCGCCAAATAGAATCACGATGATCAACAGCAGAATTAATATGTGAGGCAGACTGAATTCCATGCGAACTCCTTTCGACGCCCCGGAAGATAGCTCGGCTCCCGCCCGCTCGCTTTCGGAGAGACGTTCGCTGGCTAGAGTATAACACGCTCATCGCCGACGCGGCGGGTGACCCGTTCGCGGTCGAGGTACTCAAGCAGCGGGATGGCGTACTTGCGGGTTACGCCGGTGAGGTCTTTGAAGGCGCCGATGGGGAGCTTGGGGCCTTTTGTTTTCTTATAGTTGGCGATCATTTCGCGCAGGCGGGCTACGGCGCTTTGGTGGAAGACTAGATCCTCGGCGATTTTGACCAGCACCTTTTCGCGCAGGAGTAGCTGCAGGATTTTCTGGGCGCGCTGCTTTTCCACCGGCAGCTTTCCGAGGACTTCTTCGAAGCGCGGGACGGCCAGGCCGGCGCGGTCAAATTCGGCGGCGATCAACTCTTTGGCGCGGGCTTCTTCCGGGAGGAGCGCGATTTCGCGGCCTGCGCTTTGCACCAGATCGCCGGAGAGGGTGATGGCGCGGGCGGCGGCGAGTTGCGCGAGGGCGGCGCGGAAGATTTCGGGCTTTGCGGCGGTGCGGCTGCGAAGATCTTCTTTCGGGATGCCGACGACGAGCGGATTGGCGCGATGAAAATTCTCGAGCTCTTTGCGAATCCGAGGCACGAGTGCGGCGACGGCCGATGCCGGAATGACCGTGAGCGGCTCTTCTTCGAGGATGGCGAGCGTGCCATTTGCGGCGTGGCGCGAGATGGCCTCTCGGGCTTCGGATTCGAGCCAGCCGGTGCGGGAGATTAGGCGCGCGAGCGAAAGGCCGCGCGGCTCTGCGGAGGCAAGCATCGCGAGGATTGCGTCTTTCTCGCTGCGCTCAAGGGTGGAAAGAAATGGAATCACATTCGCGTCTTTGCGGCGATGCAGCGGGGCGAGTGGATCGAGGACGGCACCGCCGCCGATTGTGGTGACAGGCGAGAAGCGGCGAATGATGAAGCGGTCTGCAGGCATCGCGAGGATGGGTTCGCTGAGTCGCAATTGGGCGAAGGCGGATTGGCCGGGGGCGAGTTTTTCACCTTCGATCAACGCGACTTCGGCGATGGTTTCCGTGGTGCCGTGATGGAAATGGACGCGCGAGCGATTCTTTAGCGGCGGGGCGGAAGCCAGCAGTTCGAGGCGGACATCGAGGCGCCTCGTCGGGAGGAACCTGCCGGGGGCGGCGAGCGCCATGCCGCGATGCAATTCTTCCAGCTCGACTCCGGCGAGATTGACGGCGGTGCGTTGGCCGGCGACGGCTTGTGTGACGGCCGAGCCGCCGGAGTGCAATCCGCGCACGCGGACGCGGCGCTGCTGTGGGAACAGCTCGACTTCATCTTCGGTGCGGACTGAGCCGGAGACCAGCGTTCCGGTGACGACGGTGCCGAAGCCTTTCATTACGAAGGCGCGATCGATCGGCAGGCGGAAGTGGCGCGTCGCGTCTTTGCCGGGAACCGATTGGGCGGCGCTGGCCAGAGCCTGCTTCAGCGCGTCGAGGCCGTCGCCGGTCTTGGCGCTTACTTCGATGATGGGTGCGCCTTCGAGGAACGAGCCGCGCACCAGGTCTTCAACTTCGAGTTTGGCAAGGCCGCGGACATCCGGCTCGGCGAGATCGGATTTTGTAAGCGCTATGACACCGCTGCGGATGCCCAGCAGGCGGCAAATGTCGAAATGCTCGCGCGTTTGCGGCTTGACGCTTTCATCTGCGGCTACTACTAGCAGAACGAGATCGATTCCTCCTGCGCCGGCGAGCATATTGCGGACGAAGCGCTCGTGACCGGGGACATCTACGAAGCCGATGCGGATTTCGCCGAGAGTGAGAAATGCGAAGCCGATATCAATCGTGATGCCGCGGCGTTTTTCTTCTTCGAGGCGATCGGGGTGCGTGCCGGTGAGCGCGGCGACGAGCGCGGATTTGCCGTGGTCAATGTGACCGGCGGTGCCGACTATGACGTGCTTCATGGCGGCAGGAATGATAGCGCGAGGAGGTTATGTAGCGCCGCCCTTTAAGGGCGGCATCTTGCGCGCACGCCGGCAAAACGAAACGTCGCAGCCACACGCGCCCGCCAAGGTGCCGGCCTGAAAGACCGGCGCTACACAAGGCAAAACCTACTGCGCTTTTTCTTGCAGCGGCGTGGCTGTTGTCGAGCCTTTGAAGATTGGCTTGCCCAGCTTGGCGATCCACAGGCCTGAATTGATGTCGTTGATGTAGATGTAGCCGTTCGACGGTTGCGCGCCCCAGGTGAGCGGCATATTCACGCGGTAGCCGTTCGGATCGCCGGTCCAGAAGCGCGCGATTTCGCGGCCCTGGCGATAGAGATCGCCGCGCAGTTCGCCGGAAATATCAATCACGCGGCCGCCGCCGTTGTAATCGCCGAGGAAAAGCTTGTCGTCGTCGCACCAGAAATTGTGCGTGCCGCCCTCGGGCACTTCGTAAAACGCGACTTCCTTGGGATGTTCGATATCCGAGACGTCCATTACGTGAGTAATTGCGCGCGTGGGCACGCGATCCTTGCTGATAATATTGAAAAATCCGGGCAGCACTTCATCGCCCACAAAAAGATAATTCTTCCAGCGGAAAACGCTGTGCGTCCCCGAAAGCCAATTGTCGCCATAGAGAGCGTAGTGATTGAATTTATACTGGCTGATGACTTGCGGATGCTCGGGGCTGCCGCCTTTCATTCCATTGCCGACATCGAGAATCACCAAACCATCGCGCCAGTAGGCGAGATAGGCGATGCCGTCTTTGATCCACAGATCGTGGAGGTAGCGCCCGCTTGCTTGCGGGCCTTCAGGGCCCATCACCATGGTGGCGCGGGCATTGGGCACTTCGAAACGGGCGACTTCTTTCGGATGTTTCAGATCGGCGAAATCAATCACGCGCAGCGAGCCGGTGGCATCGTCGGTGATGTAGGCGTAGTGCTTATCGATGAACGCGCTATGCACACCGCCAGTCACGGTCTCGGTGTATTCCGACGCGATTTGAATTTTTCCCGGCGTGGAAAGATCGAGAATCGCGATTCCATTCTTGCGATTTGAAGCGCCTTCGCGCGATATCACGCCGGCCTTTTCATCGGGCGTGGTGCTGACGTCATTCACGAGCCGCGCATCGACCTTGAGCATGTCAAGCTGCTTGGGATTCGAAGGGTCGGAGACGTCGTAGAGAAATACGCGGTCGGCAATCGTGGAGAGATAAACGTGATTGTTGATCACCCATTCTTCGGCGGCTTGCAGGGGCTTGCCGTCGTCGTCTTTAGGCTGCACGTGCGCGACATATTCGATGGCGCGCTCGGCATTGCGCGGAGCCACATTGATGGACGCCGATGCCGCGTGCGAGCCCACTTGCGCGGTAATCACGTAAAGACCCGGCCGCGCGGCCACAAATGCGCCGTCCCAATACGCGGTTCCGGCCGGGCCGCTCACCGACCAACGCGCGGCAACATCTTTCACCGGTTTGCCGCCGGCATCGCGCGCCGCGGCTTCGAAATGCACTACGTCGCCCGTCAACGCACTCGCGGTTCCGGGCTCGACGGAAAGCCGCCGAACGGAATCGGCCACCACGCGAACCTCGGCGTCCGCGGTGGCATTGTCGCAGGAGGCTTGAATTTTCGCGGTGCCGGGCGCGACTGCCGTCACCAATCCCGCCTCATCCATTTTGGCGATATTTGGCGTTAGCGATTTCCATGAATAGTGCGCATTGGGCTGCGGAATTCCGTCGGCGGTGTAGGCGGTGATTGGAAGCGCGATCGCGCCGCCCACGGCGAGCGCACCCTTCGGCGCGGTGATTTCAAGACGGGCCACTGGATCGCTCGCAACCATTACCTTCGCAAATCCCACTTGCTCGCCGAATACGGCGCCGACCGTAATTTCGCCGGGACTGGTGAAGTGGACGACGCCGTTCACGTCCGCGGTCGCCGCGTCGAACGGGGCGGCGAACCAGACGGTGGGCTTCATATCCAACACGTTGCCCGCAGCGTCCTTCGCCACCGCTTTGAATTGCAGTTGATCGCCGAGTTGCGCGTTCCCTGTCTTCGGCGTGACTTCGACGCTGGCGGCCTTGGGGCCTTTTTGATCCTCGGGCTTTTTTTCTTGATCCTGTGCGCGGGAGACTGCTGCAGATAGCAGCACTGCGAAGATTAGGGCGAGCATGGCGATGCCGAATTTCCGAATCCATTCTGGGCGAAAATTCATTCTATTCTCCTGTTGAATCGTGCTTCTTCAGCCGCGCGAACCTTTATGGCTGGCTGGGCGCCATCTTCCAGAAATCCACTCCAGCGGCCTGCTCGCCGATATCGAGCGAGGCGAGGCTTTTGTATGTGCCGAGATCCATCACTTCGACCGTGCCAGGCTCGGCGCCGACGCCTTCTTCGGTGATGAAGACGTAGCGATTATCGGGCGTGACCACCGCGCCGTGAACTACTATGCGCTTCGTTGGCGTGCGTGCGAGTTCCTTGCCCGTTTGCGGATCGAAGAACGACACCGATTGGCCGCGCTTGTTCGTGGCGACAAGGCGCCCGTCTTTGGTCATCGCCAGGTTGTAAGCGCCCGTGCCGGTCGGAAAGCGCTTGATAAGCGTCCATTTGTCGGCGTCCACAGCGACGATCTCACTAGATTTGTTGCAGGCTACGTAGATGACGTTGCCGTCATTCGACGGTTGCGCCCAGGTGGGGACGCAGGTGGCGTTCATCGGATGCTTGGCATCGTGCCCTTGCGGCAGGCCGGTCATGCCCATTTCTTTGCCGGCTGAGAGCATGAAATAGCGCGAGAGTTGCAGCGAGTTCGTATCGATTTCCGCGAGCATATCGTCCATCATGCAGACCGAGTAGTGCTTGGTGCCCTGCGGATTGAGGCGCGAGCCGTGAGGCATGGTGCATGTAGTGATGCGCTTCACCTCGACCATTTCGTCGGTAGTCACCACGGAAATCGACGACGGCACCATATCGCCATGAAAATTGGCGTTGGCGACGTAGATGAACCGGCCGGTCTTCGAGACATCGGTGGTCGCGGGGAAAAGACCGAGAGGCGCGAAGCGAATCACTTCATCCGTGCCGGTGTTAAGTTTCCACACCGAGCCATAGGGTCGCCCGTGCGCCACCGAAACGTAGAGGAATTGCCGGTCCGGCGAAATGGCGATGCCGTGCGGGCCGTTGATGTCCGCGGGCATCAGCCCGATGTGGATTTCGTGGTCGAGCTTCAGGCTGGGCGCATCGCCGGGATGGAAGCGCACGCGCTCAATTTTGTCCGCCGATTCGCACACGACGTAAGCGAGATAGTCCTCCGCAGCGTTTTGCGCTCGATAGATGGGAGAGCCGAGCAGAGCAAACGAACAGAGAACGAGTAACAGGCGTCTAGAGAACTGCGTCAATGGAGATGGAGCCTCCGGAAAGTGCCCAGCGAAAATGAACTGGATTCGCAGGTTTGTCAATAGCCGCAGGCGCCCGTTAGCGGCTCAGTCGCCGGCAATCCGGCTAGCCACACTTTGGCGCAAGGTATTTTCGTCCGCGTACAACGTGACTCATCGAGGTCGTCTGTCGTTTTAGATGCCCGAAGGCAGATTAAACTGCAAAATGGTGCGCAGACTGAGGCTCAGACCGTCAGCGTGAAGCCTCCATCGGGTGTCAGCGTGGTGCCGGTGATGTAACTAGCGGCGTCTGAGCAGAGGAAGACTATCGTTTCGGCGATCTCTTCGGGGCGGCCTGCGCGTCGCAGATGAACGCGGTGGCTCAAAATGTTGTCGTAGAGCGCGTCGCCAAGTATCGCGCGCCCGCGGTGATGCATCGGCGTATCGATTATCCCCGGGCACACTAGATTGACGCGGATTCCCTGCGACGCCAGCTCCGCAGAGACGCTCGACGTCAGCCCTATCAGTCCGTGTTTGGAGGCGACGTACGCTGAGCCGGTGGGGAAGCCAAGAAAAGAGTTTACGGAACCGACGTTGACGATCGCCCCGCCATGCCCGCCCGCAAGCATGGCGCGCGCCTCATGCTGCAAACACAGAAAGGTGCCCTTCAGATTTGCGTCGAGAACTCGATCCCATTCCTGCTCTGGCAGTTCCGTGATCGCGGCGAGCTTCCCTTCGATGCCCGCGTTGTTCACCGCGCAATCGAGGCGTCCAAATTTCTCAATGGTGTGTGCCACCATTTGCTCGACGTCCTTGGCGATCGCCACATCCGTGACCACATAGGTTGCCGTTCCGCCTTTCCCCTCAATCTCTTTCGCAAGCGCCGCCAACTCGGCTTCGCGACGCGCGGCGAGAACTACCTTCGCACCTCGCGCTGCGAAGGCCTCGCCCGTCGCCCGGCCAATCCCGCTGCTCGCTCCAGTAACTAAAGCTACTTTGCCGCGCATATCTGACATAAACGAGGCTCCCCAGGATTGACGCGAGACGGCCTCAGTCTCAAGGCCAGCGCTAGATCGGGTACGCTACGAACCCGGCTTTCCGAATTCGACGCCTTGATCATCGCTTGCGTCGCCGACAGTTATATAAAGCCGGTGTGGCGTCTTTCGGCCAAGAATCAAGAGGCTCGGCATTGGATATGTCGTGTTGCACGCGCTATCCGTCGGCGCAGTCGAGGACACAAAGTTGTTAAAGACCAAAGACCAGCCCACGCCGCCATTTTCTTGATCCGATAGCTGCCACTCCGCGGCGCCCGATAACCTGCAAACCAGGCGACCGCCGGAAAGGTCGAATTTTGGAAAATTCGCGACGGCGACCGTGTGATCGGGCTTGAGTGTTATCGTGGCATCTTGCATGCGCACCGAACGCGCCAGATCATTATCAAGTGTCACTTTTGAGAGTTCGTATGTCCCGGTGATGTCGGCGTCGTCGGGTTTCGCCTTGACGTACTCCGGCCCGCATCCTGCCAGAAGCAAGCAGGCGCAAATCAGAATCGAAGGTAGCGCGATGGGAACTTTCATCGGAGATTGCGGCCGGTATTATGCACGAAAGTAGCGCCGGCGTCTCTGCCGGCATCTTACGATCGCGTAGCCTGGCAAGGGTTGAAATCAAGCGCGGACGACAGCGAGCGCGCGACTGTGGCTCAATGCAAGTGCGAGCCGCTTTTACGCTAAGATGCGCTGATGCGAAACACCCGCGTCGTCCTTACCGCTCTCGGCGGACCTGAAGTCTTCAAAGTTATCGACGACGAAGTTCGCGATCCCGGAGCGAGCGAGGCGCGCATCCGCATTCTTGCTTGCGGAGTTGCGTTCGCCGACGTACTGATGCGCCGCGGGCTGTATTCCGGCGTTCCTCCGCTGCCTTATTCTCCCGGCTACGATATCGTCGGCGTTGTTGAATCCTGCGGCGCCGGCGTTACGCAATGGAAGTCCGGCGATCTGGTCACCGCGATTACGAAGACAGGCGGCTATTCGCGCTATATCGTGCTGCCGGAGTCCGAACTCATCCGTGTTCCTGCAGGACTTGATCCCGCCGAAGCCGTCAGTCTGGTTTTGAATTACAGCACCGCGTATCAATTAATTCATCGCATCGCGAAGCTGCGCGAGGGCGAGAGCGTGTTGATTCACGGAGCAGCGGGTGGAGTAGGAACGGCCGCATTGCAACTCGGATCGCTTCTACGGCTGAAGATGTACGGCACCGCGTCCAAGCCCAAGCACGATCTGGTGGCTGCACTCGGGGGCATACCCATCGATTACCGCGCCGAGGATTTCACCAAACGCGCCGCAGGCGTCGACGCGGTCTTCGATCCGATTGGCGGGCGCAATTGGTCCCGCTCGTATCGCGCGCTTGGCCGCGGCGGACGTTTCATCGGTTATGGAATGTCCGCGGCGATTGAAGGTGGGCGTCGAAACATGATGCTGGCCGGCGCGAGTTTCACATGGCTTTGGCTGGCGAGTCTCATCCCGGGAAAATCCGCGCGCTGGTACAACATCATGACCGAAAAGGAGAATCATCCCGAGTGGTTTCGCGAGGATCTCTCGCGCTTGCTGGCCATGCTGCAGCAGAAATCCATCAGCCCCGTAGTCGCCGCGCGCCTGCCGTTGCGCGATGTCCCCCGCGCCCACGAGCTGCTCGAAAGTGCCGCCGTCACGGGGAAAATCGTCCTGATGTGCCAGGAGTAATCCCCCGATTTGCGCTGGCCGATTCTTGAGCAGATCGAGACTACCATGCGACGCGTGGTTATGCGCCACTTCGCAAAGGCCCTTCGACTCGGACTTCGTGGCAATCGTACGAGGCGTTATGAAGCGGCGATCTCTGCGGCGATGCGGGCTACGGCTTCGCGCGGGTCTTTCGCGGCGGTTATGGGGCGGCCGATTACGAGGTAATCGGCGCCGGCGCGAATAGCTTCGCGGGGCGTGGCTATGCGAGCTTGGTCGTCGCTGGTGGAATCGGCCGGGCGGATTCCGGGAACTACAATCAACATCTTCGGTCCTACGGCGCGGCGAATGGCGCGCACTTCGCGCGCCGAGGAGACCACGCCATCCAATCGCGCTTCCTTCGCCAATCTTGCCAAGCTGACGGCGCGAGCGGATACCGGTCCCTTGATTCCGACCCGGCGTATCGAGGCTTCATCGTGACTGGTGAGAAGCGTGACGCCAAGCAGCTTCGGCGGATGCTTCGCGGCATCGGCAGCACGGCGCGCCGCAAGCATCATTTCCGCTCCTCCCAGCGTGTGCAGCGTCAGCAGGCGCACTCCCGGTAGCCGGCAGGCCGAGGCGATCCCGTGGCTCACAGTGTTCGGAATATCGTGAAACTTCAGATCGAGAAAAATGCCGAAGCCCATCCTCGCGAGCGAGCGCACCACGGATGGGCCTTCGGCGGTAAAGAGCTGATTCCCAACCTTGACCATGCCGACATGGCCGCGAAGCCTTCGCGCCAGGGCGCACGCGTCCCTGGCGCTGTCGAGATCAAGGGCGACGATTATTCGCTGGGAGTTGAGGCGGGGCGTGAGGGAACCTCCAGGAGTTCCAGCCGGACGGTAGCAACACCGCGCTGGTCGAATCCTAGACGGCGGGCGACTTCATAAGAAACGTCTAGCCCGCGTCCTTCCACGTATGGGCCTCGGTCGTTAATGCGGACGATCTGGCTGCGGTTATTCTTCGGGTTGATAACCCGGACGATGGATCCTAGGGGTAGGGTTGGGTGGGCGGCGGTGACCCCGTACATATCGTAGGTCTCGCCATTGGCGGTTGGCCGGCCGTCGAAGTCCTCGCCGTACCAACTTGAGACGCACTCCCAGGTTTTCCCGGGCTTCGGGGCCAGGGCTGGGTTGGGGGATGCCAGATTTGAGTCTGATGGGGGCTGGATAGCCTGCGCCACGAGCCGGGAGTCGGCTGCCGCGACGGTTGATGGCGCGTTAAGGACTGGCGCCATGAAAAAGAGTAAGAAGCCTAAAAATACGGCCCCAGCGATCGCAATGTTTTTGTGTCGCATATTTTCACCTAACCTTTTTTGAATGAGCGAATTATACCACTTTTGAGCCTTCATTTTCAATCCTAGACCGTCTCTAGACTGCCTCGCAATTCGCTCAATCTAAGTGTGTTATCGTCTTGGCACCACTTCTCCAGTCCCGCGACCAACCTCTCAGTTGCCCTCGGGTCCACGAAATGGGCCGTTCCGACTTGCACTGCCGATGCCCCGGCGACCATATATTCGACTGCGTCACCCGGTGTTTCGATACCTCCGAGGCCGACGATTGGTAGCTTCACCGCTTTCGAGGCCTCATGTACTAGCCTCACAGTTATAGGTTTTATAGCCGCCCCGGACAATCCGCCTGTAGTACTGCCCAACTGGGACTTCCGAGTGTGTGCATCCAGACACAATGCAGGGTAGGTATTCGCGATGGTGAGAGCGTCGGCGCCGGCATCTTCGGCGGCTTTCGCCATAAGTCCAATGAATCCAACAGTCGGTGCCAGCTTCACCCAGAGCGGCCTACGGGAGGCTCGCTTTGCCTCGGAGACCACCCCGGCGAGAGTGATCGGGTCGCACCCGAACTCCGATCCGCCCCTGTCCACATTCGGACAGGAGACGTTCAGTTCGTAGGCGGATACCCCGTCGGCTTCATTAAGCACCCGGATCACTTCCAGGTAGTCTTCGACCGTCCGGCCGAAGACGTTAGCGATGACATGAGTGTGGTAACGGCGCAACAGGGGGAGCTTTTCGGCGACGAAGGCCCGGACGCCAATGTTCTGAAGCCCGATGGCGTTGACCATCCCCGAAGGGGTATCCCAGATGCGCGGCGAAGGCGCTCCGGCCATCGGCTGGGCGGAGAGGCCCTTGACGACGATGCCGCCGAGGCGGTTCAGATCGACGAGCTCGGCGAACTCGACGCCGTAGCCGAACGTGCCGCTGGCAGCAATGACGGGATTTTGGAAGGCAAGTGTACCGACGCTGACGCTGAGGTCAACTTCCGCGGGCCCGGTTCGCGCTGTGACCGGCTGCGGTGCGCTCACTGGGGGAGAAGTCTATCACGCGAGTCAAGATGAGACGCAGTGGATGTCTGTGGAAAACGCTAGGCCGCTGGTGAAGCCGATTAGCGCGAAGATTCCGTCGAGAGCGCAGCGGTGAGCGGTCGGCCGTCTGTGTGAGCGATTGTGATGTTGGTCAATTTCGCCAGCGTCGGCGCGATATCGGCAGGCGTGACCGCGTCCGGGTATTTTCCCGCGCGGATTCCGTAACCCATCAGCAGAATCGGCACGTCCTGGTCGTAGGGATACGGCGAACCGTGAGTCGTTCCCTCGCCCCAAGCGCCCGATTTGTCGCGGCGATCAAAAAACCAGTACGGCTTGGTTAGAACGACGAGATCGCCGCCGCGTCCGGGAAATTCACTAAGCGAGGCAGCCTTGGCGAGCGGATTCTTCGCCGCGAGCTCGTTAAGTTGATCCGCCCGGAAAACTTCGACGACGCCAGCCACGCTGCGAATCGCCGCAATCGCCGCATCGAGCGCCTTGGGATCGCCGCTTACTTTCTCCCAGACGCCCGGCGCGAAGTAGAGATCGCCATCAGTGAACGCCGCAATCGGATGATCGCCCCCGCCGAACGGCGCAAGCGCCTTCGTCACGCGAACCTTTAGTTCCTCGACATCCGCGCGCCCAGCGTCCATGCCCGTCTTCGCGGCTAACTCCGGAATCGGTGCCACGCCATGATCGCCTGTGAGCGCAACGACGTAATTTCCTTTGCCGACGCTATGGTCTAGAACGTCGAAGAGCTGCCCGAGCGTTGCATCCAGGTAGAACAGAATCGCTCCCACGATAGAGCTGTCCGGTCCCTCGGCATGTCCGGCGAGATCGAGCGCGGAGAAACTGATCGCCAAGAAGTCTGTGCCGTTACCTGTTCCGAGCTTTAGCTTTTCGATCTCGACCTCAGCTAATCTTTCGAGATAAACGTCCGAAAATGAACTAGCCTCCCATTCGCGGTAGGTGTTGTCCTTCCAAAATGAAATGGTCGATCTGAGTCCCTGCGGAGTCACTGTGACTCCTACTGGCAGATCAGACTCGGTGGTCGTTCCGTGTCCGTTTTCTCGGACGGCCAACTCCTTCCCAAAGTCCGCTGCGACCGGGTGAGACTTGACGTAGGCCTCGAAATCGGGCTGCGTCGATGCGCCGAATGCCGTCGATGTCACCCAATGCTCGTCGCCAAACCATGTCACGGAATCCGCACGGTGGCCAGCCATCGAAATCGCAGCTCTCGCCTTGAGCGAGAGTGTAACCACACGCGAGCCTGCCGACTGTGCGCGAAGCTGCTCCGCGAACGACGGGGCTTTCATCTGCCAGGCGCTCTCTCCCGGTGCCGCAGCCGTCGCACTTGTGGCCGTCACTCCGTACGTCACCAGCGACGTCTTTGGATCGCCCGTGCACGTGACCATCGTTCCCGCCGCGCGATCCCACCAGGTGTTGTTGATCATGCCGTGTGTCGCTGGGAAATCGCCGGTCGAGACTGTCGCGTGGCCGGCGCAAGTCACAGTCTTGGCGTAGGGATAAGCAGCATGCGTGAACCACGCGCCCCGCTTCATCAATCGCGTGAATCCATCGCGAAAAGTGGCGCCATACTTATCCAGATAATCCGCCCGCATCTGGTCCACGACGATGAGCACGACGAGCTTCGGACGAGCGACATGACCGGGTTTCGCTGCAGCGAGCGGCGCGGCAGGAACGCGAGCACCTATCAACACCGCGGCAATCAGAATCGCCACAAAAAGTGACCGTCTGGCTGCGATCGTGCGTCCATCCTGATTCATAATTCGGGAGTCTAGCACGCCTCCTTGCCGCGCCCCGACGCCGATTCCCGAAAGCGCGAGCGCTATGTTAGGATGAGCGACCAATGCGCGTCGTCGAGAAAAGGCAACTCCTCTCCGCCGAAGAAATCGATCGCACCCTGCAGCGTTTGGCGCATGAAATCGTGGAAAAAAGCGGCGGCACGAAAGATGTCGCGCTGATCGGCGTGCGCCGCCGCGGCGTTCCGCTAGCGCAGCGCCTGGCGAAATGCATCAATGGTTTTGCGAAGGTGGAAATTCCCGTCGGCACGCTCGACATCACTCTCTATCGCGACGATCTCTCCACGGTAGCCGCGCATCCCGTAGTGCAATCCACGGAAATTCCCTTCGTCGTGGACAATCAAGATCTCGTTCTCGTCGACGACGTGCTCTACACCGGCCGCACCGCCCGCGCCGCCATGAACGGCCTCTTCGATCTCGGCCGGCCAAAGCGCGTACGGATGTGCGTGCTGATCGATCGCGGCCATCGCGAGCTGCCCATCGAAGCCACTTTCATCGGCTGCAAGATCACCACCGCCGACACCGAAATCGTCGAAGTTCGCTTGCAGGAAATTGACAAGGAGGAGCGCGTGATGCTCGTGGATCGCGTCGACTGACGCCGTCCCGTCTCCACTCAATCCCGTGCCTCAACGCCTGCGCCATCTGCTCGGCATCGAACCGCTCAGCGCCGAGCAAATTACTTTCATCCTCGATCAGGCGAAGCCATTTCAAGAATTCCAGCGGCACCCCCTCAAAAAACTGGCCACGCTGCGCGGCAAAACCGTCGCGCTCGCCTTCTTCGAGCCGTCCACGCGCACGCGCATCAGCTTTGCCACCTCCGCCGCGCGCCTCGGCGCCGACACAATGAATCTGCAAGCTGAATCCTCGAGCTTGAAAAAAGGCGAGTCGCTGATTGATACCGTCTGGACGCTCGAGGCCATGAAGCCAGACGGAATTGTGATTCGTCACGCAGCTTCGGGCGCCGCAGATTTCATCGCGCGCCGCGTGGATATTCCGGTGATGAATGCCGGCGACGGCACGCACGAGCATCCCACGCAAGCGCTTCTAGATGCTCTCACGATTCGCGATCGCAAAGGCCGCCTCGACTCACTAAACGTGACGATTCTCGGCGACATTCTGCATAGCCGCGTAGCGCGATCCGATATTCATCTGCTCAGCAAATTCGGCGCGCGAATCACTTTGTGCGGCCCGGCGATGTGGGTGCCGCGCGAGCTCGAATGTCTCGCGCCGAACATTCACCGCGAGCCGCGAATCGAAACGGCGCTCGCGGGCGCCGATGTGTTGATCGTCCTGCGCGTGCAATCCGAGCGCATCCACGAGCCGCCTATCTCGCTCGACGATTACATTCTGCGCTACCAACTCACTCCCGAGCGCCTGCGCTCCGCCAAGCCCGACGCCATCGTTCTGCATCCCGGCCCGATCATCCGCGGCCTGGAAATTGATCCCGCGGTCGCCGATGGCACGCAGTCGTGCATCCTCGAGCAGGTCACCAACGGCCTCGCCGTGCGCATGGCTTTGCTCTTCCAGCTCGTTAGCGGCGCCGCGCCCGATGCGCCGCATCCCGCAAAGGAAAATTTCGCATGATTCTGATTCGCGACGGCCGCGTCATCGATCCCGCCACCGGCACCGACAAGGTGCAGGACGTGCTTCTCGATGGCGCGGGCATCGAGCGCACCGGCCCGTCCATTAACGCGCCGGATGCGGAAATTCTCGACGCCCGCGACCTGATCGTCGCGCCGGGATTCATCGACCTTCATTGCCACTTGCGCGAGCCGGGCCAGGATATTTCGGAAACAATCGAAACGGGCACGCGCGCGGCGGCACGCGGCGGATTCACCGCCGTTTGCTGCATGCCGAATACGCATCCGGTGAATGACAATGCGTCGGTGACGCGCTCGATCATCGAACGCGCCGCGGCCGGCGCAAGCGTGCGTGTCTGGCCGATAGGCGCGGTTTCAGTGGGCAGCAAGGGCGAAGCGCTCGCGGAAATAGCCGCGATGCAAGAGGCAGGAATTGTCGCTGTAAGCGATGATGGCCGCCCGGTCGCGACCGCCAAGCTAATGCGCCAGGCGATGGATTATTGCCGCTCGCTCGGCCTGCCGGTGATCGACCATTGCGAAGACCCTTCGCTCGCCGCCGGGGGCGTGATGCGCGAAGGGCCGCGCTCGATCCGCCTCGGCCTCAAGGGAATTCCCGCCGAATCGGAATCGATCTGCGTAGGACGCGACGTCGAGATTGCCGCGCTGACGGGCGCGCGATTGCATATCGCGCATCTTTCGGCCCGCGCCTCGCTCGCTCACGTTCGCGCCGCGAAAAAGCAGGGCCTGCCCGTAACCTGCGAAGTCACGCCGCATCATTTCACGCTGATCGATGAAGACGTCGTCTACGACACGCGCTACAAAATGAATCCCCCGCTAGCCTCGCGCGAAGATCGCGAAGCGTTACTCGCGGGAATCGCGGACGGCGCGGTCGACGCGATCGCCACCGATCACGCCCCGCATCATCCCGCCAGCAAAGACGTCGAGTTCGACCGCGCTCCCTTCGGCATCACCGGCTTCGAGACCGCTCTCGCTCTCGCTCTGACTGAACTGGTTCACACGAAAAGAATTTCGCTGATGCGCCTGGTCGAACTCTTCACCACCGGCCCCGTGCGTATCCTGGGCATCGAGCGCAAGATCGCCGGAGGCGAGCCCGCCGACCTCACGATTTTTTCCGTGAATCACAAATGGACATTCCGCGCCAACGAATCCGCCAGCAAATCGCGCAACACTCCGTTCGACAACCGCGAATTCGTAGGCGCACCAATGGCCACAATAGTAGGCGGCAACATAGTCTGGCGCCGCGAAGTCGCCGCGGCAATGTAGCGCTGGCGTACCCGCCGGCATCCGGCGACCTCGCTCGTCAATCGTTCGAAGCCCGACCGCGGACTCGGCGCGTCAATCCAAGTCCGTAAGTCGCCGCAAACTTCGAGGAATCACACTTCTCCAAGCCGCGATTTAGCCGTAACATTCCCGGCGAGTCAAAAATGACAACAATAAATCTGAAGGCTGATGTCCGCACCACACGCAAAGTCTCCGGCGCAGTGGCCCTGTTTCTTTCACTCGCTACAATCCTCGCCGCTCAATCAACGCCGAAGCGCGCATCCACTCAGAATGTCACGACGGCCGAATCCCGCACGGCCCGCGGCCTCGAAGTAGCCCACACAAATCCTCTCGCCCTCCGCGCCTGGCTCCTCAAAATGCCCAAAGGCGCCGATCTGCACATCCATCTCACCGGCGCCGTCTACGCCGAATCCTTCATCCGCGCCGCCGCCGAGGACAATCTTTGCGTCGACACGGCGAAGCTCGCATTTGTGGCGGTGAAGTCATCGCCCGATTCCGCTTCGCCTCCGCCGTGCGGCGAAGGCAAGGTACCCGCAGCGCACGCCTTCCAGGATCAACATCTCTACGACGCGCTGATCGATTCCTTCTCGATGCGCAGCTTCGTTCCCTCGAGCGGCGAAAGCGCCCACGATCATTTCTTCGACACCTTCGGAAAATTCGGCGGCACAGGCCCGCGCCACAAAGGCGAATGGCTCGACGAAGTCGCCACGCGCGCCGCTGCGCAGAACGAGCAGTATCTCGAAATCATGGAAACGCCGGATTTCGCTCACACAGCGTTGCTCGCGCGCTCGTCGCAATGGTCCGAGAACTTCAATTCACTGCGCGAAGATCTGCTCGCGCACGGATTGCGCGATGATGTCGCCGTCGCCCGCGCTCATTTCGATCAAGCCGAGGCCGTCCGCCGCGAGCGCGAGCACTGCGGCGCAGCCGATGCCGCGCCCGCATGTTTCATCGAAATCCGCTATCTCTATCAAGTTCTCCGCGGCTTGCCGAAAGAAATCGTCTTCGCGCAGACGCTTCTCGGCTTCGAGGTTGCTTCCGTCGATCCGCGCGTCGTGGGAATCAATTTCGTGATGCCCGAAGACGGCTACGTTTCGATGAACGATTACGCGCTGCACATGAAAATGGTCGCGTTCCTCCACGCGGCATATCCGAAGGTGCATATCAGCCTGCACGCCGGAGAAATCGCGCCGGGCCTCGTGCCCTATGAAGGCCTCTGCTGCCATATTCGATTAGCAGTTGAAGAAGCCCACGCCGAACGCATCGGCCACGGCGTGGACGTGATGTACGAGGATCGCCCGCACGAATTGCTGAAAGAAATGGCCGCCAAACACGTGATGGTCGAAGTGAACCTCACCAGCAACGATGTAATCCTAGGCATCAGCGGCAAGAATCATCCGCTACCGATTTATCGCCAGTTCGGCGTACCCGTAGCGCTCTCGACAGATGATGAAGGCGTTTCGCGCATCGATCTAACGCACGAATACGTCCGCGCCGTGGAAACTTATGATCTGAAGTACCTCGACCTGAAGCAAATGGTCCGCACCGGCATAGAGCACAGCTTTCTGCCCGGCGAAAGCCTTTGGCGGCAGTCCGATAATTTCAAGCAAGCCAACGCAGCCTGTGCAAGCGAATCCCCAGGCGCAGACAAACCAAGCCAGCGTTGTAACGATTTCCTAAAATCAAGCGAGAAAGCACAGCAGCAATGGGAACTAGAGCAACGCTTCCGCAAATTCGAAGCAAGCTTTTGAATTTGTACCGCTGGCGTCCCGCCGGCTCTTACGAGCGACACTTTCGCTGCATCTCAAAATCGTGGACGGCGCATACCGGAGGTTGTAGTGGCGTGGATCGCACCGAACTGGATTTTCATTTCTGTCTTACTAAGCGATCGTAAGAGCCGGCGGGACGCCAGCGGTACAACGCCAGCACCATCGCGAACATTTACGATTATTCGCGAGCCGGCCAAGTCAAAAACAAATCAAGCGGGAAAATTTAATGCGCGGCAGGTTCTGCGGCGGGATGCAACCCATGCTGTGGCACTTCATGCACGCCGCGCGTGGGTGGCTCCTGATAAAAGCGGTAAAAATGATTCAACGGCCCCGGCCCTTTGCCCACCGAGTAACTCTTCTCAATCGCCTTCGTCACATAAGCCTTGGCCAGAATCGTGGCCTCGCGCAATTGCTGCCCCAGCGCCAATTGCGCCGCAATCGCCGATGAAAAAGTGCAGCCCGACCCGTGCGTGTTCTCGCTCTTCACCGCGTCGCCCGCGAGTTGCGTAACTTCCCCGCCTTCCCACACCACATCCACGGGCTTCTCGAGGTGCCCGCCTGTAACAATCACCGCTTTGGCGCCCTGCTCGCCGAGCCTCAGCGCCGCGGTTTTCATGTCGTTCACATCTTTAATCGTGATGCCGGTAAGAAATTCAGCCTCGGGAATATTCGGCGTGATCACGGTGGCGCGGCGAATGAATTCATCGCGCAGGAATTTCAGTCCGCCCTCGTCGATCAATTCCGGCAAACCAGCGGTGGGCTTCGTAACCGGGTCGAGCACGACATGCGCGAATTTATTCTTGTCGAGAAATTCCGAGACAGCCACGGCATTGGCCTTCGTGCCCAACATTCCGATTTTCACCGCCGCGATGCAGCAATCTTCGGCTAGCGCATCAAGCTGCGCGCGCAACGTCGGTGCCGGCGTCGGATGCACGGAACGCACGCCCTGCGTTGATTGCACCGTCAGCGCCGTAATCGCCGCGATGCCGTAGCAATTGTGCGCCGCAAAAGTTTTCAGGTCCGCCGAAACGCCCGCGCCGCAAGAGGGATCGAATCCCGCGATGGACAAAAGTATCGGCGGCGTGTGCGTCCCGTGATTCGATTGAACACTCAACTCGTCAGCGTCTCCGTCCAGTAACCTTCAGGCACAAAAGCCGGCGTCACCCAGGTGCAGTGGTGAGCCGGCAAGAGAAATGTACGCGCGTTGTTCGGCACACCGCAAGCGAAATATTGCCGACGGGTTTCGTAGCGCCGGCTGCCAGCCGGCGTCCTTGTGCGGCGCCGCCGGAATCTTGCCAACGGCTGCAACGCGCCGACGTTTAAGTTTTGATTTTATTTTGAACTACGGATAAAGCCCGCGCACCACAGTCGCATCCGCCACGCGCCCGACCGCCAAAATATAAGCCCCGGTTCGCATATGCGCGTGATGCTTCCGCGCCGTCTCATGCACCTGCTGGAAAGCCCGCTTGATCACTGTCTCCAGCCGCCCATTCACTTCAGCCTCAGTCCAGAAGAACCCCTCGCGATTTTGCGCCCATTCAAAATAACTGACCGTAACTCCACCGGCATTCGCCAAAATATCCGGCACCAGCAAAATTCCCTTCCGCGCCAAAACTTCATCCGCATGAGGCGTAGTCGGCCCGTTCGCCGCCTCAGCCACAATCCGCGCCTTGATCAATTCCGCGTTATTCAAAGTAATTACGTTCTCGAGCGCCGCAGGAATCAAGATGTCGCACTTCATCGTCAGCAAATCGTCATTCGAAAGCCGCGAAGTTCCCGGCATGCCGACAACAGTCCCCGAGCGTTCCTTGTAACGCATGGCCTTCAAAGGATCGATCCCGCGCGAATTGTAAACGCCGCCGCGCGAATCGCTGATGGCCACCACCCGCGCCTTCTTCTCCGCAAACAATTTCGCCGCCGTGGCCCCCGCATTCCCAAATCCCTGAATCGCAACGGTAGCCCCGCGCAGATTCATCTTTTTCACCTTGCAAGCCTCTTCCACCGCAAAGAGGCATCCGCGCGCCGTAGCCTCGGCCCGCCCTTCCGATCCGCCGAGCGAAACCGGCTTGCCCGTCACCACCCCCGGCATCGATTTCCCGACCGTGATCGAATACGTGTCCATGATCCAAGCCATCGTCTGCGAATCGGTATAAACATCCGGCGCCGGAATATCTTGCTCCGGTCCAATGATCGGCAAAATCTCCGAAGTAAACCGCCGCGTCATGCGCTCGAGCTCGCCCTTGCTCATGCGCTTCGGGTCGCAAATCACTCCGCCCTTCGCTCCGCCGTACGGCACATTCACCGTCGCCGTCTTCCAACACATCCACATCGCCAGCGCCTTCACTTCATCGAGCGAAACATTCGGGTGATAGCGCAATCCGCCCTTCGCCGGCCCGCGCGCCACATTGTGCTGCACGCGATACCCGGTGAACACTTTCACCTGCCCGTTGTCCATCTTCGTCGGGATCGACACTTCCATGATCCGCTTTGGCGTGCGCAAAATTTGTCGCAAGCCTGGGTCGAGCTTCAAGTGTTCCGCGGCAATATCGAACTGTATCTGCGCGATGCGGTACGGATTCAAATCCTCGCGCGGCGCTATGCGCGGTATCGGTTGCGGGGCCGGCTTCGAGACAGTAGCCATCCTCATCCCTCTTCGTGCCGCGCGTTACCTCGCGCCGCACGAGCCACGTTCCGACTGATTGTCCGTGGGGTAATCGTAAACTCCGGTGACACAGGAGTTTAGACAAGCCGGAAAAGCCATGTCAACGGAAACCACCCGAATCCGTAGGATTTGTGCGCCAAACTCTTACTCCGCCGGAACTCCATCATTCGCGCTAAGTCGAGCTAAGTCTTTTATGTTCAGCTAGATGTGGATGGTAAAGCCGGCCAGTTCAAAAGCCGATACATTAAGCGCCGCTGACCGCCGCGCGCGCGCCCTGTGACATCCCAATTGACCCTCACTCTCGACTCAGCTACTCTTCCGCCGCGACTTGTCGCCGGCCAATTCCGCTCTATGTATCACATTGGCACGCCAGACTTTCTAAGCAGCAATCCACCGGCACTCCCGGCGGCGTACCTAGTAAGTGAAGCATCCGAGGCTTCGTGAACGCAGTAGCAGCCACAGACCAGCGCTCCTCCGATTGGTCGCTGATCGAGCGTGTCGTAGCCCGCGACGAGACCGCTCTCGCCGCGCTCTACGATCGCTATTCCGGCCTGCTCTGCGGAATTTTGAATCGCATTCTTCGCGACGCACAGGCCGCCGAAGAAATTCTGCAGGATGTCTTCTTCCAGGTCTGGCGCAACGCCGCGCAATTTGATCCAGCGCGCGGCTCGATCGCCGGATGGCTCGTGGTCGCCGCGCGCAATCGCGCCATCTCGCGTCTGCGCCGCCGCAATCCGGGCGAAACGGAAGAGCTGATCGAGAACACCGTGGTGCTGCCGTTCAATCTCGAATCCGAAGCCGCGCAAAAGGAAATGCTCGGCAAAGTTCGCGGCGCGCTGCAGGATTTGTCGACAGAACAACGCGAAGCCGTCGAACTCGCTTATTTCGAAGGCTTGACGCACAGCGAAATCGCCGCGCGCACCGGCGATCCGCTCGGCACCGTGAAAACACGCTTGCGCTCGGCTGTCGAATCGCTGAAGACGAAATTGTCGGGTCCGGGCAAATAATTTCATGACCAACGGCCATCCATATCAAGACGCGGACTACGATCTCTACGCGCTCGGCGCGCTGCGCGGTGAAGAATGTGCCGCCATCGAATCGCACGTAGCCTCGTGCGACGAGTGCGCCCAGAAGCTCGCGCAAGCCCGCGGCCGCATCGCCCTGCTCGCCCTAGCCGTCGAGCCCGTCGAACCCTCGCCAGGCGCCAAAGAAGCCTTGCTGCGCCAGCTCCACGCGACAGTCGAAGGCCACGAAGGTCGCCGCGCTCCTGAGCCGGCCCGCGTTCGCTTCCGCGCCGCCGGATGGTGGACCGCCATCTGGGCTCCCGCGGCCGTAGCCTTCGCGTGCATCACAATTTTCTTGGTAGTCGAGAATCGCAAGATAGCTCAACAAATCGACGCCATGCACGCCGACGTCGCACAACTCCAAGCCCAGGTGCAGGACGCCCAGTCCAATGTTGCGCTCTTCAGCGCCAAGGACACCGTCCGCGTCGCGCTCGCCCCGTCCAAAGATTTCCGCGGCGCCAACGCCAGCGTGCGTTACAACGCCCGCCTCGGCAAAGCCTTCTATTCCGATTCCATCTCCACTCCAGCTCCGCCGGACAAGAGCTACCAACTCTGGTTAGTCCCAGCCGACGGCAAACCGATCAGCGCCGGCATCCTCTCCCCATCCGCAGGCGCAGGCTCAGAAATGTTTGTAAGTGTCCCTCCAGGCACCACCGCCAAAGCCTTCGCCGTAACAGTAGAGCCAACCGGCGGCAGCCCCCAACCCACAGGCCCAAAGATTCTAGTAGGTGGCATGTAGGGGCCGGGGTTTACCACCGGCCCGGTTTGGCCGTGGGTTTTTCCGACCCTCTGTCTTCCTCCGCGCCCTCAGCGTCTCTGCGGTAATCTTTTGACTTTTCTGCTCCGCCTCCAATCCGCCCCCCCCATCCCCCGCGTACTTTCTATTGGAGCTTTGCGCCCGACGGTGAGAAAATACCCGCCGTGGGGGTGGAGTCCATTTCACCCAGGAGGATTCGATGCGAAAAGTGATACCCGTTCTAGCGATACTCGCCCTGGTATGCGCAATGGCCACGTTTGTTTCGACTGTATCAGCCGATGAAAAGACCCAGACTTGGACCGGCTGGATCAGCGATGACCATTGTGGCGCCAAGGGCATGTCCGCAGAACACAAAGCCTGCGCAGAAAAGTGCGTCAAGGAAAAGAACGCCGCTTACGTTTTCGTCGACACCAAGACCAAGACCGTTCACAAGATTCATAACCAGGACGCCGTAACGGACGCGAACCTCGGCGCCGAAGTGAAAGTAACCGGCCACGTGATGGACGACGGGCAAATTCACGTCGACAGCATCGCCGCGGCTAAATCGCAGATGTAAGACGTCGTTGTACCGCAGTAAGCGAGGGCCGGGCGGACCTCCACACCGCCCAGCCCTCGTTTTTTATTTTCAGGATGCAGAAGGATAAGGTTCGCAGACCATCTCGCAGTTCAACCTTCATTGTAGGCCGCTCGTCCGGTGGTGATCTGTAGAGAAGTTCAACACACGCCGCTGTAAAATTCTACGGACAGCAAGTCATTGAGTAGGGGGAGCTTCTTCTCTTCTGCTGTGATCTTCCACAACTGGCTGTTGAATTCTTCGGCAGTCGAAAAAATCCAACCGACAACGACATTTGCGGCCCTGTCGAAGTCCAATTGTTTCAAGCATTCACAGACGCTGGAAAGCGCATGTTTCATGCCGCTTTGGGCAGAGGCGTGCATTTAGTGAGGGTGGCTGCGGAGAAACAAGAAGGTCGAGAAGCACAGCCGAAGAGGAGAACGACAATGACAGTCATCCTGGTTCTCTTGATGTTCGGAACTCTCATCGCGATCGATTACATCCGGAATCGCAACAAGGCTCCGCAGACGGCGGCAGCAACTGTGCCGCGAGTGGCCACTGGAATTTCACTGGACGACTTCGTTGAAGGCTTCCATGTGCCGGAAAATTTGCGCTATCACCCCGGACACGGTTGGGCGATGCGCGAGAGGAGCCGGTTGGCGCGCGTGGGAGTGGACGAATTTGGCGCTGCGCTGCTGGGCACCGTGGATCGCGTTGAGCTGCCCAAGCCGGGCCACTGGGTCCGCCAGGGACAGACGGCGTGGAGCTTCTATCGAAATGGCGAGAAAGCCGAGATGGTTTCGCCGGTCGAAGGGGAAGTTGTTGAAGTGAACGAGGAAGTTATGAGGGATCCATCGCTGCTGCGCAAAGATCCGTTTGGCAAGGGCTGGCTGATGGCAGTTCACGTCCCCGATGAAGAAAGTGTGCAGCACAACTTCCTGCCGGTGTACCTCGTGAAGGATTGGATCCGGCAAAGCGCCGAGCGGCTGTTCGCACGCCAGCCGCAACTGGCTGGGCCGGTGATGGCAGACGGCGGTCGGCCGATTGAGAGCTTGACGGCAGGTCTGCCGGGATCTTCATGGACAGAACTCACCAAGGAATTCTTCCTGTCCAAGTAAGTAAGCGCGGGGCCACGGATAATTCAAGCGCCGCTGGCCCCGCGTTTCATTTTGGAACTCATACTCCCCCAAATCTTCTTTTTCTAGCTTCCGTGTTTCACATCGGACTTTCTGCCATCTTGCCGCCTGGTTCGTGAGGTGACCGCGAATACATTCACGACAATGGACTTACAGAATGTTGTGACGGCCGACACATCCGGAAGTGAGTGGCATCACGGCGGCATTTCGGCCTATCCGCGAAAGTAGGGCATGGCCAAAGGCATCCTCTACGACAGCACCATGTGCATCGGCTGCAGGGCCTGCGAGAAAGCTTGCTCCGAACACCACAATCTAGCCTACGATGATGGTATCGCCCTGGAAGAGAAGCTCTCCGCGCACAAGTTGACGGCGATCACCACGCACGGGGACAAGTTCATGCGGCGATTGTGCATGAATTGCCTCCAACCGACCTGCGTTTCGGTCTGCCCGGTCGCTGCGCTGCAGAAGACCGCCGATGGCCCGGTCACCTACGATGCAAGCCGTTGCATGGGCTGCCGCTACTGCTTGTTCGCCTGTCCGTTCCAGGTGCCGAGTTATCAGTGGAGCAGCCGGCTGCCGCTCGTCAAGAAGTGCGATATGTGCGCGGATCGAGTGGCGGCGGGCCAGCAGACGGCATGCGCTGAGGCATGTCCGACCGGAGCGACCAAATTCGGCGAACGCGACGATCTGATTGCCGAAGCGCGCCAACGAATAGCTGCCAACCCCGGCCAGTACAACCAACACATTTTTGGAGTTGAAGAGTTAGGCGGCACTTCCGTGCTGCTTCTAGCTGCAGTGCCCGTCGAACAGCTCGGCGTGCGCGCCGGCCTGCCGAGCACGCCGCTCTCTCTCCTCACTTGGAATGCGCTATCGGAGATTCCCAATGTCGTTACAGTTTGCTGCGTGGCCCTCGGCGGGGTCTGGTGGATCACCCACCGGCGCGAAGAAGTGCAGGCCGCCGAAGGGAAGGAACGGGAGAAAAAGTCATGATCGGAGTCCGGCGATTTCCGCGACTGACTTTTTGGCAGATGGTTTTTTTTGTGGTGATGGCCGGCGGGCTCTACGCCAGCTACGTGCGCGTGATGCATGGCCTGGGCGGCGCCACTCATCTGAGTGACCAGTTTCCCTGGGGGCTGTGGATCGGGTTCGACGTACTGTGCGGCGTCGGCTTGGCAGCCGGCGGATTTACACTCGCCGCCACCGTCCATATTTTCAACATCGAGCGCTACAAACCCATCCTTCGCCCGGCAATTCTCACCGCATTCCTGGGCTACTTGCTGGTGATTCTCGCGCTGATGTTTGACCTCGGGCGTCCCTATCGAATCTGGCATCCGCTGGTGATGTGGAATCCACACTCGGTGATGTTCGAAGTGGGCTGGTGCGTCACACTTTATACCACGGTGCTCGCACTGGAATTTGCTCCGGTCGTACTCGAGCGGTTTCATTTGGTTCGAGCGTTGAAAGCCATGCGAATCGTATTGATCCCGCTGGTTATTCTCGGCGTGATTCTATCGACGCTGCATCAATCATCGCTCGGCAGCCTCTATCTGATCGTTCCCGAAAAACTTTACCCGCTCTGGTACACCTCGCTGATGCCGGTGTTCTTTTTCATCTCTGCACTGTGCGCCGGCTTGGCGATGACCATCTTTGAATCCTGGCAAAGCAGCCGGGCGTTCGGCAAGCATTTGGAGCTTCCGCTGATCAGCGGCATGGGGCGGCTCCTGGCAGTCCTGCTTTCTGTTTACATGACGGCGCGCTTTCTTGATCTCCTTCATCGCGGTGTTCTTCCCCTGTTGGCGAGGCGGCGGCCGGAAACGTATCTGTTTATTTTAGAGATTGCGTTGTTCCTGGTCCCGATGTTTTTGCTCTTCCGGCGCAAAGTGTACTCGAATGCATCAGCGCTCTACGGCTGCGCGGTGATGGTGCTGCTTGGATTCGTCGCCAATCGGTTGAATGTCAGCGTGACGGGCGTCGAAGCGGGCTCCGGGATCGCTTACTTCCCCAAGTGGACGGAGATTGCCGTAACGCTCTTCATCGTGGCCCTCGGCTTCGCAATCTTTCGATTCGCCGTCAAGTATCTGCCGATCTTCGAAGGCGGGGTTCCGGCATTCTCGAAAGACCGAAACATAGTTTCGAGCGTGCCAGTAGTTTCGACAGTCCCCGGTGATTGAGCAAGAGGAGGAGTGATGCCCACGGGCAGGCGATTTCGATTTGGCCTGGCCCCAAAGCTGGCCTTTTGCCTGGGGACAACCACCGCGGCCGTCATTCTTATCTATGCGTCGGTGAGCCTGCACTATCAGCGACTGGAGTTCGAGCGCACCGCGGTGCAAGATGCGGACCGCGTCGGCGAGCTCATCCAGCGCTCCACGCGTTACTCGATGCTGCACAACGATCGCGCCGCGCTCACAGAAGCCTTCAATACCATCGGCGGCCAGCCGGGAATTCGCGTGGTGCGCGTGTTCTCAGACAAAGGCACCATTCGCTTTTCCACCGATCCGCGCGAGATTGGCACGGCGGTGAATAAGGATGCGGAAGCCTGCAATGGATGTCATGGAGATCCGCGCGGCCCCGCTCAATGGGAACACCCGGCTCACGCCCGGATCGTCACCGACGCCGGCGGAGAACGAAAGGTCGGCGTGATCCGCGTGGTTGAAAACGAACCAGCCTGCGCGAACGCGGATTGCCACGCCCATCCTGCCAGCCAGCGCGTTCTCGGCGTGATTGATACGAATCTTTCGTTGGCGGGCGTGGATGCCCTCTTGGCCGCCCAACAACGAAGAGTCGAGCGCGTAGCGTTGATCACGCTGATTGTCTTGACGCTCGCGTGCATCGCTTTTGCGTGGTGGGTCGTCGGCAAACCGGTCCGCGATTTGATGGAAGGCACTAAGAGCCTGGCACAGGGAGATCTGGATCATCGCTTGGAAGTACATTCACGGGATGAACTCGGCGAACTGGCCGCTTCATTCAACGAAATGGCCGGAGCGCTGGCTCGCGCGAGACAAGAGATCACCGATTGGGGCCACACGCTCGAGGACCGCGTCGAGCAAAAAACCCGAGAGCTCGAAGGCGCGCAAAGATCGCTAGTCTTGCGCGAAAAGATGGCGTCGCTCGGTAAACTCGCGGCGACGGTCGCTCACGAAGTGAATAATCCGCTCGCTGGAATCCTGACTTACGCGGGGCTCTCGGTAAAGCAGTTGAACAAGATGTCTTGCGATCCAGCGGGACGTGCCGAGATCATCGAAAATTTGCGCACCATAGAACGCGAAAGCCGCCGTTGCGGCGAATTGATGCGCAATTTGCTGACCTTCGCGCGCCAGGTGCCCAGTCAACGCGAGCTGAATGATTTGAATCAGCTGGTGAAGCAGGGACTGGCGTTGGTCCACCATAAATTGGAATTGAGCGAAATTGAATTGGTGGAGAACCTGCAAGCAGATCTTCCTCCAGTTCGTTGCGACGCCGGGCAGATGAGCCAACTCGCCCTGGTTTTGATGGTGAATGCCATTGAAGCCATGCCGGGCGGCGGCGTTCTGGAAGTCTCAACCGGAGTCGATCCGGCTGGGGAGAATGTGACTCTGCAAGTGCGCGACACCGGCATGGGAATCCCTGCCGAAGTCTTGCCGCACATTTTCGATCCGTTTTTTACTACCAAAGATACGCAGCAGAGCACGGGTCTCGGCTTGGCGGTCGCTCATAGCATCGTCGAGCAACACGGCGGCGAGATCAGCGTAAATTCCATTCCCGGCAACGGCAGCGAATTCAAAGTGTCCCTGCCTCTCGATGTAAGAGTGAATGTAGGCGCGGTTCTTGCAAGCCAGGAAGTGAGGTAGCAACGTGGAAAATTTGAATCCGGAACAAGGTGGAAAAATCTTAATCGTGGACGACGAACTGGTCGTCCGGGATTCTCTCGGCAAATGGTTTACGTCCGAGGGTTACACGGTCAAAACCACCGGCAGCGCTCACGAAGCGTTGACTTCGTTTCAGCCGGGCGCATGGGATGTCGCTCTGCTCGACATCAAAATGCCGGGCACGGATGGCATCGAGTTGCAACAGCGCCTCCATGAAGCGGACCCCGACTTAATTGTCATCATCATGACTGGCTACGCCTCGGTCGATTCGGCCGTGCAAGCGTTGAAGCAAGGCGCCTACGATTACATCACCAAGCCTTTCGATCCCGATGAACTGGTGCACCTCGTCGGCAACGCCATCAAGCACCGGCACGCGCAGCAACAGGTCGTCCAGCTCCGCGAGCACCTCCAGGAAGTATCGCCTCATCCGGAAATTATCGGCAACAGCGCCGCGATGAAGCGCGTATGCGAAGCCATCGAGATGGTGGCGCCGACCGATGCGACCGTTCTCATCACCGGTGAGAGCGGCAGTGGCAAAGAAGTGGTGGCCCGCGCCATCCATGCTGCAAGTCCTCGTAGGCTGATGCCATTTATGGCCATTCACTGCGGCGCTCTTACCGAGACTTTGCTGGAGAGCGAGCTTTTCGGCCACGAGCGCGGCGCTTTCACCGGAGCGCAGGCCCGCCGCAAAGGCAAATTTGAAGCCGCCGATGGCGGGACGGTATTCCTCGACGAGATCGGCGACATCAGTCTGAAGACGCAGACCGATTTGCTGCGCGTCCTGCAGGAGAAGGAAATTGTGCGTGTCGGCGGAACGCAGCCCACCAAAGTGGACTTTCGTTGTGTGGCCGCCACGAACCGCGACCTCGATGCGATGGTGAAGGATGGAACTTTTCGCTTTGATCTCTTCTACCGGCTCAATGTTTTCTGCATCCACGTTCCGGCGCTTCGTGAACGCCGTGAAGACATTCCTCTGCTCGCGGAAGTATTGCTGAAAAAACACGCCACCTCGATGAATCGGCCTTTACCGCGAATTTCCCCGGAAGCCGTGGAATTGCTGCTGCAGTACGATTGGCCGGGCAATGTGCGCGAGCTGGAAAACGCCATCGAACGGGCTCTGGTGATCGGGCGCAGCGGCGAAATTCAGCCTCAGGATTTTCCGTTCTTCCACCCGGCGGGCCTCCCAGTCTCCGGGCACCGCCTGGAAGATGTAGTCCGCCAGCATATCGAGCGCGTGCTCGAAGAAACGCAATGGAACTTCACTCACGCCGCTGAGATTCTGGACATCGACCGCACCACGCTCTACAACAAAATGAAGAGCTACGGTCTGAAGCGGCATGAGCCGGTCCACGGATGAAAGCGATTCACTTGCTCGGGGTTGGCACTGGGCAAGGCGATATGCCGGCCCGGCGCGGAGCCGTGAGCCTCGATCTGCTCGACGATCTGTCCGCCGAATTGGCTCGCATCTTTCAGGTTTCTTGTCACGTCCGCAAAGATTACTTGGCGACTGACTTCGCGCTTGATTCCATTCGCGGGCAATATCATTCCACGGCCGTCCTGCAACGCATGCAATCTCTGGTGCCCGAGCCTGGCGTGCATCTCGTGGGTGTAACTGAAGTCGACTTGTATGTTCCGGTGCTGACGTTTGTTTTCGGTGAAGCACAGCTTGAAGGCGGGTGTTCTCTGGTATCGCTGCATCGCTTGCGGGATGATTTTTACGGACTTCCGCCCAACGGGCGATCATTACTGGATCGTTTAGCGAAGGAAGCCGTCCACGAATTGGGGCACACGCTGGGGCTGCGCCATTGCTTCGATTGGCGCTGCGTAATGGCTTCCTCGCACAACGTCGAACGCATCGATAGCAAAGATCGCGAGTTCTGCTCCGATTGCCTTCGGAAAGCTTCCCTGCCGGAGCCTGCACCACATCGCGGATTCTCTGGGGTATTCACAAGTGGACGCGAGGGCGCAAGTTGAACGCGCGCCAAAATCAGCGGTGCGACTCGTGATCGCGGAAGATCCTATTTGCTCGTCCTCATCCGGAAGCCCTCATACGCCAGATACGCTGCAATAACAGCGGCGACCGCACTCAGCCACATGGGAACCTGCCAGCCCGCGACGATCACTTCCCATTTGAAGGCCAGCCGCAAGACGTGAGCGATCGCGACGATCAGAAAGATTACGGCGGCGATTGATTGAAACGTGTTTTTGCTCAAATGTGTTCACCTCCAACAGGGATGTAAGCAGGCCGTTTCGCGGGATTGTACTTCATTCGCGTGCGAAAATACCCGTATGTGACTAGTAGGGCTGATTCAGGCTACAGATACACAACGCCTCTCAGAGGTGACCATTAGGCAAAACCAGTGCTGATGATATTCCGGCGGACCACAAGTGCTGGGAACACTGCGTTTCAGCGCAGGAAATGGCGGTACAGGACCATCGCACAAAACTGGGCGAAGCCAAGGAGAATAACACCGAGGATGGCGTTGACGAGACGGAAGAAGTTCGGGCCGATGCGGTGGGGGATGAAGCGCACAGCTACGATAAGCGCAGTGAACCAAGTCATCAGGCCGGCGGTGGCCATCAGGACCCCCCACCCAGGGGCGCTGTAGCCCAAGACCGAATGGGCGAAGGGGAGCCAGTTGGAAGTAACGCCAACCCAGTAAGCTATGGTCAAGGGGTTCAAGATCGTCAGCGCGGTACAGTCGGCGGCTTCAGTGAACAGATGCGCGGGGCCCGTGCGTTCGTCCCAGCGTTGGCGAGCGGTGGCATAGGCCCGCAAGGGCTCCTTCACGGCGCGGACTAGAAAGTAGAGCCCCAGCGGAAGCAGGACGATAACGCCGATGGCCGTCAGGACGGTCCGGAGTATCGGGTTGGACAGGTCAGAAAGTAGGTAGTGACCTCCGAAGAGGACCAGAGAAAAGAGGATTAAATCGCCGGTGACGGAGCCGATTCCGCAGGCGAGTGTATGGTGCCAGCCGCCGATCATGCCGCGGCGAATGGCCAGCATGTTGACAGGGCCCATCGGCGCGGCCGCCGCCAAGCCCATCAAAAATGCGGCCGAGAGCACGTGGATGTAGGAAGCGATGACCATGTTGCGGCAGCAAGATTAGGATACGCCCGAAATTTCACCCGGGCGTTCTGGCAGTCAAGAGAATGCACCGGGCTGCTTCCAGCTCCGCTTATCGAAACGCCTATTTTTCCTGGATGGACTCGAGGTAATCGCAAAGGTTTTTGATGCGCTGGCGAACCGCCGCCTCGTTGTAGTTTTCCAGGTACTGAAACAGCGGCCCCCACACAGGCATCTCCGAAGAGCCATGAGCAGAGAAGCCCGGACCAAACCGGAGGACGCTGGTGACGTAGTCGGAGGGAAATTTGCCGTCGTGGCGTTTGGCGAGGGTGGTAAGGTCCGGCACGCGAGTGTTCAAAGTGGGAGTGGCTGGGCCGCGGCCTTTGCCGTCTGCGCCATGGCAAGCGGCGCAAAATTGTTTGTACATCGTTTTGCCCGAGGGGACGTAGGTGGGCGGGAGTTGCGATTTATGCGGATCGTCCGCGGGCGAAGACGGCGAAATTTCGCGATTCGATTGCGCCACTGCACTGACCGCGAGCAGTAAGGCACAGATTAGAACTGAAGAGCGGATGGTCAACGGCTTCCCCAGGGTGGCTCTCAAAGCACGGACAGGTTGACTCGGAAAAGCAATCTCCAGAGAGCGAATAACCACGCAAACTATAGCAGGAAAGCAGGAGAATGGCGTAGACGAGGATAAGGAGCCTCGCGTCAGCCGAGTATGGCGGCGTGCGGTCGCAACACCACGTGCCGGGAGCAAATGTGTGCAAAAGTGAACAGTCGCCCGGCGTCGCCGCTTCTATAATGAACACCTGTGGGTGACGAAGGGGATCAATGCGAAAACAAGTACAAGGGCTCCCTCTTGAGCACAAGGGAGGCACGCTCTTGCCGGAGGACATTCGACTCGAAACGGAGTCAGCTGTAATCGGTAGGACGCTGCTCAAAGACCTTGAGCGGGACGAAGAGCCGTTAGCCGATTCCTCGCGAATCCGGCATCCAATTTCTCACGTAGAGAGCTCCGCAGTTGTGGACGCCTCCTCCGAGTACATTGAGATAGACCTCCCGCGCGTACCTGAAGTGGTAAACTTCGATCTAGACGTTTCGGAAGAGAAATCCGCACCTCCGGCGTCGATGCATCCGCGGCCGCTGCTGCCCAGCAGGATCGCCATCATCGGAAATTACCTCCCCAGGCGCTGCGGAATTGCCACGTTTACAACGGATTTGTGCGACGCGATTCACGGCGAGTATGGCGCCACAGAGCTGCTGGCGTTGCCGGTCAACGACACGCCCGAAGGTTACAGCTACCCCGCGCGGATACGCTTCGAGCTTTCCCAGGATGAGCTCACTTCATACCGGCAAGCCGCCGATTTCCTGAATTTCAGCAACATCGATTTGGTCTGCCTGCAGCACGAATACGGAATTTTCGGCGGATCGGCCGGCGGCCACATTCTGGAGCTCTTGCGCCGCCTGCATATGCCGGTTGTCACGACCCTGCATACCGTGCTGCGTGAACCAGATGCCGATCAGCGCGCGGTGATGGAGGAAATTGCAGCGTTGTCGGATCGTCTGATTGTGATGAGCCGCCAATCCGCGGAAATTCTCCAGGAAGTTTTCCACGTTCCGATTTCGAAGATCGATCTGATTCCGCACGGCATTCCCGATTTGCCTTTCACGGATCCCCACTTCTACAAGGATGCCTTTGGAACGGAAGGCAAGGATGTGTTGCTAACGTTCGGCCTGCTCTCGCCGAACAAGGGCCTAGAAAATGTTATCCGGGCCCTGCCGGCTATCCTGGCACGCCACAGCAATGTGGTTTACATGATTTCCGGCGTCACCCATCCGCATGTCCTGTGGCACGAAGGCGAGAAATATAGAAACTCCTTGCAGAACCTGGCGAAAGAACTCGGAGTTGAGGACAATGTAATTTTTCGAAACCGTTTCGTAAGCCCTGAAGAGCTCGTTGAATTGATCGGCGCCGCCGACATTTACATCACGCCCTACAAACACAAGGGACAGGTAGTGTCCGGGACGCTCGCGTATGCGCTTAGCGCCGGAAAAGCGATCATCTCCACGCCGTATTTACATGCGATTGAATTGCTGGACGACGGACGCGGCGTGCTGGTTCCGTTCGATGATCCAGAGGCGATTGCCGCGAAAACGATCGAGCTGTTGGAAAACGGCACCGCGCGGCATGCCATGCGTAAACGCGCCTACCTCTACACCCGAGACATGGTCTGGCATCGCGTGGCGCAGCTCTATATGGGCAGCTTCGAACGCGTCTATAACGAGCGTCTGCGAAAGCCGCGCGCCACTTTTTCCGCTCAGAACACAGAAAAGGCTCTAGATCGCCTTCCGCCGGTCAAGCTGGATCATCTGTATCGCATGACCGACCAGACGGGAATCGTGGAACACGCGGTCTTCGTCATTCCGAACTACCCGGAAGGCTACACGACCGATGACAACGCGCGCGCTCTGATCGTCGCAATTCTCCTGGAAGAATTCGGAAGCTGTAGTCCAAAGGATTCTCTCGACCTCGCTTCGCGTTATCTGGCCTTTTTGTGGCTGGCTTTCGATCCCATCTCCAAAAGATTCAGAAATTCCCTGAGTTATGACCACCAATGGAACGATCCGGAGTGTACGGAAGACAGCCACGGGCGCGCCGTCTGGGGCCTGGGCACCGTTCTGGGCAGATCCAAGGACGCTGGGCTGCGAGGAGCCGCAGCACGCTTGTTCGAATTGGCCATTCCCGCGGCCGTGGAATTCAGGAGTCCCAGGGCCTGCGCTTTCGCTCTGCTGGGTCTGCTCGAATATCTCGAAGCAATTCCCGGGGATCGCGCCGCTCTGAGCGCGGCCGACTCGCTTGCCAATCGCTTGCTGGACGCCTACCGAGCCAACCGCACGGCGGACTGGAAATGGTTTGAGAACGAACTGGCGTACTCCAACGCTCGACTACCGCAGGCGCTCATTCGCGCAGGAATGCGCGGCGGAAATGATGCGATGGTATCGGCCGGGCTCGAGGCCTTGGATTGGCTGGCGACGGTGCAGTGTTGTGACGTAAAGGGGCACTTCGTGCCGATCGGTTCGCACGGTTTCCACTCCAAGACGACGGAAAAAGCCCGCTTCGATCAGCAGCCCGTGGAAGCCTGTGCGGCCGTTTCAGCTTTTCTGCAAGCCTATCGCGCCACGGGAGAGGACCGCTGGCGGAAAGAAGCGTGGACTGCTTTCAATTGGTTCCTGGGAGATAACGACTTGCAGATTGCGCTCTACGATCCCACCACTGGCGGATGCCGCGATGGTCTGCATCCCGATCGAGCCAATGAGAACCAGGGCGCAGAATCGACGCTTTCATTCCTCATGGCATTGCTGGAGATGCGCAAATTGGAAGTATCAGGCGCGACAGACAACAAGTCTTGACCACCCCTTCAGTGTCTTCTTGCCCTGCTGCACCGCGTGAAAGCTCGCGGATTCTTGCGGTCAGATAGTAGATGAGAGAGATGATGATTCAACACGACACTTTGTTTCACCGGCACGCATCGAATCCGCTGCTGACCGCGAGAGATTGGCCCTACTCCATGAATAGCGTTTTCAATCCGGGCGCCACCTTGCTGCCCGACGGGTCCACTCTGCTGCTTTGCCGCGTCGAAGATCGCCGCGGCCTCTCGCACCTGTGCGCGGCGCGCTCGGCAAACGGCGTGGATGGGTGGCAGATCGATCGCGAGCCTACGCTAATGCCCGACCCCGAGCGATTCCCCGAGGAAGTGTGGGGCATCGAGGATCCGCGCATTACCTGGGTGCCGGAACTCAAGCAATTTGCGGTGACTTACACGTCCTACTCGCGCGGCGGCCCCGGTGTCTCTCTCGCGCTCACGAAGGACTTCCATACATTCGAGAGACTCGGCGTAATCATGTCGCCGGACGATAAAGATTCGGCCCTGCTTCCTAGAAGGATCAACGGATCCTGGGCGTTAATCCATCGCCCCATGACGCCTCTCGGCGCTCACATTTGGATCTCTTACTCCGACGATCTCCGCCATTGGGGCGACCACAAGCTCATGCTCGAAGCCCGGCGTGGCGCCTGGTGGGACGCGAACAAGATAGGAATGTCGCCGCCGCCGATCGAGACACCAAGAGGCTGGCTGATGATTTACCACGGCGTGCGAACAACGCCCTCAAGCTCCATCTATCGGCTTGGCCTGGCCCTCTTTGATATTGAACAGCCGGAAAAATGCCTGATTCGGGGTGATTCCTGGATGTTTGCCCCTGAAGCGGAGTACGAACGTCACGGAGACGTCCAAGACGTTGTGTTTCCGTGCGGCTACACGATCGCAGCCGACGGCGACACCATCAATCTCTACTACGGCGCCGCTGATTCGAGCATCGCATTGGCGCGCGGCAGCATTCGTTGTCTTTTGTCCTGGCTAGACGCGAATGGCCATTCCGAGCAAGCTCAAGATCGCCGGCAAAGGCACACGTAGGGCGCCCTTGGTGCAAGGCCGTGTGCGAAGGCGGCTATCACGCGTGCCACCCAATCTTTAATTATTGAGAATTGAATAATATACTGACACCTCTGGATTTCTGTCCCAGCTTCCGGCCGTCGCCAAAACTTCACCGCCTTTTTAGAGGCAAATTGCCACGAATTCGTTGACAGGAATGCAAGCTAGGTTCTCGCTCTGGAGGCATACGCTTCAGATTTCGAGCGTGCCCTGTACGTACAAGCGCGCCCTTCCGGCGATCTTCACGCGATCGCCGGCGATTGTGCACCGCATGCATCCACCGCGGGCACTGAGTTGTTGCGCACGAAACGTGTTCTTGCCCAGCCGCCCCGCCCAATACGGCGCCAGCGTGCAGTGGATCGAGCCGGTCGCTGGGTCCTCATCGATTCCGATCGACGGCGCGAAAAATCGGCACACGTAATCCACTTCACCCTCGCCGGGAGCGGTGACAATTGCTCCGGCGGTCCCGATATCCAGTTTCGCGAGAGCGGCAATATCGGGCGCGAGCGTTCGCACCTGCACAGCCCGCTCCACCACTACCAGATAATCGCGCAATTTCATGACTGGCGCCGCTTTCAAACCCAAGGCTGCTAAGAGCCCGACGGGCGTCTCACAGGGTTGGGGCGGCCTCGCGGGAAAGTCCATTTCGAAGCTGTCTTGGTCCCGCGCGATGGTCAAAATGCCGCTGCGGGTGTGGAAGCGAACCGGCCACACATTGTGCTGCCGCAGCGCGAGCACATAGGCCGATGCTAAGGTCGCGTGCCCGCATAGGTCGTCCTCGATCTTCGCCGTAAACCAGCGCAAGTCGAAATCACCATCCGCGCGCGGAACAACAAAAGCCGTGTTGCTGTGCCTGTTCTCAATCGCAATTTTCTGCAGCACGCTATCCGCGAGAAACGCTGGAAGGATGCACACCCCCGCGGGGTTACCTGCAAACAGCTCGCCAGTGAACGCATCAACGTGGTAATACGGAATTGCCATGTCGTGCTCCTCTACGCCACAGCGGTCCCACCGGACGCGGGCGACTCCGACCGAGTTGCCGCAGAATCCGCCAGGCCTGCGAGGCAAGCGACGGTGCCCCTGTGCCTGAAAATCTCGCCGTACCCCCGGATTTCCCGTGGACCGACGACGGCCGAGCCAGATCGGAATGTCACTGTATTATTCAACACGCGATAAATGCATCCAGCGAGAAACCGTTCGTCAGTCGTGCAGGACAACGCTCAGAAGCGAGGTGTTGATCTGAAGTCCGCCGTTGTATTTGATGAAGCCCAGTTTTCTGAATTTGTTCATGAAGAAATTCACGCGTGATCGCGTTGTGCCCACCATTTCCGCCAGCATCTCTTGCGAAACTTTGGGAAGCACGCGCTGGGGTTTGTCTTCCTTGCCGTAGCGGGAGAGCAGCAAGAGCGTGCGAGCCAGCCGCTTCTCGCTGGAGTTAAAGAGCTGGTCGATCAAATCCTCCTCAACCCGGATATTCCTCGAGAGCATGTAGGAAATGAAACGGTCGGAGAATGCGTGCTCATGGTGGAGCACTCGAATCATTTCCTTCTTTTCAATGATAAGCACGGTTGTCGCGGTAATGGCCGAGGCCGTCCCGATTCGAATCGGCTGGCCGGCGAGGCATCCTTCGCCAAAAAAATCGCCTGGTCCCAATGCCGCGACAACGGCCTCCTTGCCGGTTTCATTGACGACCGAGAGCCTCACCCCGCCTTTTTGAATATATAGGACATTCTTAGCGGGATCCCCTTGCGAGAAGATCGTTTCCTTTTTCTTAAACTCCGCAACTCTCCGGGCCACACCCGCCGAATCGAGAAATGTTTGAACGTTAAACACCTTGCTGCCATTGGGTTTCGGGCGATTTGAAGCCGTAGCTGCCATGGACACCCGCGCCTCCCTGCCAATTATCGTAGCATGCGGCCGCAAATCCGCAAGCCGGGTGCAAATGTGTGCACAACTGAACAGACACTTATCGTCCCTCCTTCTAAGATGCTGGCGTATGGGTGGAGCAAGAGAACCAAGGCGCTAAGAAGTCCAAGAGCTTCCGCCTAACACTGGAGATCGCAGGACCCTTCCCACTCCAGCCGGCACTAGAAACACCTGGGTCAATCGAGAATAAGGGTGCAACGCCTTGGGACCGGTCGGAGTGTCTGCCTGCGAAGAAATGGAGGTCAATAGTTCATGCCTTTACTTCAAGTATTGCTAGTTCTGGTGGTGGTGGGTGTCCTGCTTTGGCTGGTCAACAGCTTCATACCGATGCAGAACTCTATCAAATCGATTTTGAATGGCGTCGTGGTGATCGCCACCGTTTTGTGGCTGCTGAACGTCTTTGGAGTTTTACATTCGCTTTCCCGCATACACGTTGGGACGTAAATGAACCTGGATGAACGATAGCCGGAAGGCTAGCGTGTCATCGACCGAACAGAAACACAGGAAGTACGAAGCGCGCCCAACGCTAAGAATCGAGGGGCGCATGAAATCACCGTAACGGAGGCAACACTCATGAAACCAGTTGGACTAATCGGCACGGGGATTCTGCTCCTTCTTCTCGGAGCGGCTGTTCCCACATACGCACTGCAGGATCAACACGATCAAGACGCCAAGCCTCCGAAACAGGAGGAGAAGGCCAAGCCCGCGCAACAGGAAAAGCAGGCCAAGCCTGAAAAACAGCAAGAAGCCAAGGCCGTGAAACAGGAAAAGCCCGCGAAGCCTGAGAAACAACAAGAAGCCAAGCCCGTAAAAGAAGAAAAGCAGGCCAAGCCCGAAAAGCAGCAAGAAGCCAATGGTCAGCAGGACCGCCAACAGCAACAACGTGTTCAGCGGAGCCCGGCCGATGAGCAGAGGCAACGCTCAGCGCCGGCGCTACGACTCAGCGCTCGAGGCGAAGGTCGCATACCGGACGACCGCTTCCGCTCCAATTTTGGGCGCGAGCATCATTTCCGCATCGGCAATCCCCAGATCGTTGAAGGCTACTCGCGATTCCAGTACGGCGGCTTTTGGTTCGGATTTGTCGAACCCTGGCCGGACGGCTGGTATTACACCGATGACGTCTACGTTGATTTCGTTGACGGGGGATATTACCTGTACAACCCCTACTACCCCGGCGTGCGTATAGCCATCAACGTGGTGCTGTAGCCGCCTTTGCAATCTCGCTTTCGAGGGCGGCTGCGATGCAGACCGGTCGAGTCGCCCCGGCGGTGCTGTCAGTTAGGCGAGGATCCATTCCTAGGTCAGCGAATTAGAGAAACACGGAGGGAACAATGCTCGGAACGATTTTGATCGTGGTTTTGATAATGGCGCTCTTGGGCGTGCTGCCAAGGTGGTCGCACAGCCGCGACTGGGGCTACGCGCCGACAGGCGGAGTGGGATTGATCTTGGTGGTCGTAGTGGTACTCCTGCTTCTCGGCCGCATCTAGTTGACACCGAATTGTGATGTTCCTGACGGAGCCCCTTCCGCCAGGTCATCGCGCTCAACTGAGCGCCCGGATTCAAACGAGGCTCGAGGGATCCGAGCCTCACTTACCATCAAGCTGTAATGTTCGTGGCAATCTCGAGGTGAAAAATGGATGAATCGAAGCGGCACGCAGTCGAGTTCTTAGAAAAAGAAATCAAGACGTATATAGCGCTGGCATTATTTTTGTCGAAAGAAGGCATCAAAGAACGAGTGCAATTAGGTGACAAAGAAGTCCTCCTCGGCCCGACCTACTACAAGGAAAGAATGAAAGAGGCCAGGAAGATCGTAAACGCTCTCAGACACCTGAATTAGCGCGCTCATCTTTTGGCGACGTCGAGTACCACCACTGCATCATTCCCCGCCGCCGCGAAATTGCCGTCAGATGCCCGGATGTGTCCTTAAGTGAACAGACGCTTCGTTCGCCGCAGGCTAGCATACGGGCCTCAGCTATCAACCGGTACTTAGACTCTTGGGAGGAACGGAAATGAAGACAGTAAAGACAATCTTGGTTGTGCTTGCGCTCTCATTGCTTGGCGCCACGTTGGCTCCCGGCGCTCGAGCCGATGAGTGGAACAAGAAGACAGTCATGACGTTTGATCAAGCGTTCGAAATTCCCGGGCAAATTCTGCCCGCCGGCACGTACACTTTTAAGTTGCTCGATTCGCCCTCCGACCGCCACATCGTGCAGATCTTCAATGCCGATGGTTCGCAGATAATCGCCACGATCCTTGCAATCAACAACTACCGGCTTCGCCCGACCGGCGAAACGGTGGTCAAGTTCGTCGAGCGGCCGGGCGACAATCCCGAAGCAATCAAGGCCTGGTTTTATCCAGGCGATAACTTCGGTCAGGAATTCGTTTATCCGAAGCAACGTGCAATCCAGCTAGCCGCGGCAGCGAATGAACCCGTTCCCGCGCTCGCCGTCGAAACAACGGATTTGAAAACGGCTCCGATCGTCGCCGTGACCCCGACGCAGGAGGAATTGCCGGTATCCCAGGTGATCCAGACCACTCCGCCTGCCGCTGAAGCGGCGACGCCTACGTCTGCGCCTGTTGTGGCAGAGACCGA
>Ga0209517_10001106_pt1 | contig 42342 bp, 29 predicted proteins | sample PeaSoiMetSII2010_FD_187695 | JGI IMG/M metagenome (GOLD analysis project Ga0209517, IMG submission 187695) | Peat soil microbial communities from Weissenstadt, Germany - SII-2010 (SPAdes) (version 2) | ecosystem: Environmental > Terrestrial > Soil > Wetlands > Peat | place: Germany...
GCCTCATCCCTGTTCTACAATCTCACAAATCTGCTAACACTGAATAATGAAGCCTGCATTGTCCTCCAAATTGGTGGTTGCCGTATTGCTCCCCGCGGGCCAATAATCGGCGTTATGAAGAAAAAGAAACCTGCTCCTTTGCGCGCCTCGACCTCCGCCATTCATGCCGGCGAACCTCTGCGCCATGGTGTCGACGCTCCTGTCACACCCGAGATTGTGCGTTCCTCCACCTTCACGTTTTCCTCCAGCGAAGAGATGAAACGTTGGGCGGAAGGCAAGAGCAAAGCCTATATCTACACGCGTTACGCCAACCCAACGCTGGCCATCGCGGAACGCAAGGTTGCCGCGCTCGAGGGCGCTGAAGCCGCCATCGTCACCTCTTCCGGAATGGCCGCGATCTCTCACTCGCTCCTCAGCGTGCTGCGCAATGGCGATGAGCTTATTTCCACCGCCCAGCTGTATGGCGGAACATTTCGCCTGATGCGTGACGTTCTTCCCCGTATGGGGATCACCGTGCGTCACGCGGAAACTTCTCTGGAAGGCATCGAATCGCTCGTCACGCCTAAAAGCAGGTGTCTCTATATCGAGACGCCTACGAACCCCACCCTGCAAATCGTCGATCTTCATAAAGCCATCGCCTTTGCAAAAAAGCACAAGCTCGTGAGCATCATTGACGGCACTTTTGCCACCCCGCTTCTCCAGAAACCCATCGCCCTGGGATTCGATATTGCCGTGCACAGCGTCACCAAATATCTCGCTGGCCATTCCGATCTCATCGGTGGCGTGGCGTCGGGAAGCCACAAATTTATCGATCCCGTCCGCCAAATGGTCATCTATCTTGGGGGATGCATGGATCCGGAAGTGGCGTTTCTGCTCATCCGGGGTATGAAGACCCTCAGCGTGCGCGTTGAACGCCAGTGTGAAACGGCCATGCGTGTTGCGAAGTTCCTGGAGAGACATCCGAAAGTGGAGCGTGTGCACTATCCGGGCCTGAAATCGCACCGCGACCACGCGCTGGCAAAGAAGCAGATGCGCGCCTTCGGCGGGATGCTCGCATTTGATTTGAAAGGCGGACTGCCCGCCGCGCGCAAATTTTGCGACCGCGTGAAACTCTTCCTGCTGGCGGTAAGTCTGGGTGGCACGGAATCGCTGGTATCGCTTCCGATCTACAGTTCGCACTATCGCATGAGCGAAGAGGAATTGCGCGTTTCCGGAGTGAAACCAGGTACGGTGCGCGTTTCGATCGGCCTTGAAGATGCCGCCGATCTCATCCAGGATCTGCAGCAGGCGCTGCGTTAGTTACGAGCCTGGCGCTACTCTATCGCGTTCCTTATTTTACCGGCGTTTCCGCGGGAACTTCCCAGTCCTGATTTTCCGGCAGCATGGACTTCACAATGTCCTCTAGCTCGTGCGAACTCTGCACATCGCCAGGATAATTGTGCGCGGACAGGTCAAACGTGAAGCCGTATTTCGCGCGCGCTGCTTGCAGCTCTTCCTGCAGACGCAGCGCGACGCGTTTGGCGTTCAGCGTATCGGTTTCGGGCAGCACAATGCCGAAAAAATCCTCGGACAGGTGATAGATGGAATCCGTGGGGCGCAGCCGCTTGGACATGGCTTTCGCCGCGTCGCTCAGCGCCGCTTTCTGATCGTTCAAGGAAGAGCGCGCGCCCGGCTTGGCCTTCACCAGCACCAGTGAAAGGTTTTTTTGCATGGTCATGGCGCGGCGGAATTCCATCGTCAAACGGTCCCAGAAGTAGTTCTGATCCGGCATGGAATGGAGCAAATCCGTGCTGGCTTGAACCTGCAGTTCCACGTTGCGCTCCAATTCGCCGAGTAAATGTTGCTTCAGTTTGTTGAAGGTGCGTTGGCGATCGAACAGGTATCCGACAAAAAGCAGCGTCAGTGCACAGAAGCCGAAAAACGCTACCCTCATCGTCCACTTGTTGCCCTCCGGATGCACAAACACCAGGGGATACATGAAGATGGCCAGGCCGCTGGCAAGCACGATAACAAACACAGCGGAGAGAATCGTAAGCTGCAGGCCGCGCCGCTCAAGGCGGTCGAGTTCTTGACGATCGATCGTCGCCATAGTCACACCTATGTGAGGCAACTTCCCCCTTGGGAACCTGGAGTTGCCGGGATGCTTACAGGTTCCGTTTTGCCTCCGTGGATAGCAATAGGAGCGGGGTACTTCTGTGGCTCAAGTGCAAACAGGCCAAGGCGGAGCAAGGCACCACAGGATGACTGATCCTTTTGGGTTGGGTCTCAGGCGGCAGGCCGCCTGCCCAAGTATTGGCGGGGTATCGTGTGTTAGCATTTAATCTTGCGCTAGGAATAAAGTAGCCGTCCTGCCCGATCGAGGAGCTTGCCCGAATGTCTGCCACGATGAAAGCGCTGCGCAAAACCCAGGCGGGAAGAGGCCTGGAAATGCAAGCGGTCCCTGTGCCGTCGATTGGCCCAACGGACGTGCTGGTTCGCGTCAAGGCCACCTCCATCTGCGGCACGGACCTTCACATTTACGGGTGGGATCGCTGGTCGCAAGCCCGCATCAAGCCTCCGGTCACCTTGGGCCACGAATTCTGCGGCGTGGTCGAGCGCACCGGAGCAGAAGTCACCGCCGTGAAGCCGGGCGACTTCGTCAGTGCGGAGATGCACGTGAACTGCGGTCATTGCCACCAATGCCGCTTGGGCGAAGCACACATCTGTCAAAACGTCCGCGTGATTGGCATTGATCAGGACGGTGCCTTCGCCGAATTCGTGAAAATTCCCGCCACCAATATCTGGAAGCTTGACCCCGCCATCCCCGAGCACTATGGGGCCATTCTCGACCCGCTGGGCAATGCCGTGCACACCGTGCTCGCGGGAGCGATTGCCGGGCAGACGGCTCTGGTGACCGGTTGCGGCCCCATCGGCCTGATGTCCATTGCCGTGGCAAAGGCGTGCGGCAGTTCCATCGTCTTTGCCACGGAGACGAACGATCACCGCCGCGCCATGGCCAAGCAGATGGGAGCCGACGTGGTCTTGAATCCCGCGGAGGGCGACGCGGTCAAGAAAATCCTGGATGCTACCGGCGGTACGGGCGTGGATGTGCTCCTCGAAATGAGCGGAAACGCCACTGCAATCCAACAAGGGTTCAAAGCCTTGCGCGCCGGCGGACGTGCCTCTTTGCTGGGAATCCCGACCGAGAATGTGCCCCTGGATCTCGTCAATGATGTGATTTTCAAGGGTTCCACCGTGCAGGGCATTTATGGGCGCCGGATGTACCAGACTTGGGTGCAGATGACCGCCTTGTTGAAGGCAGGGCGCGTGAACCTGGATCCTCTTTTTGGAGAGCGTGTGGCGCTGGAAAAGTTTGAGGAAGCTTTCGCAAAACTGCAGAGCGGCTTGGCGGGGAAGATCCTGATGTATCCGAATGGGCTGCCTGGGTAAAGGTCAAGATTCCGATCGAAGCCAGGCGAAACGATCGGCAGCCGGGCATATTACGAAGTCTGAACCGCTGACACCGCTGAACAGCTTCTCGGGGTCATGCGAATCTGGGAGCAACATCATGAGTGATTTGGGGTCGCAGACAACGCATACGAATCCGCTTCAATATGTAAGCCAAACGCTCAGCGACTTGCGCGCGAAAGGTGTGGCGCCGAAGCTGCGTGTTCTGGAAGGCGAGCAGAAGCCGCTGTGTATTTTCGATGGGCGCGAGGTGATTAACCTGGCGTCCAACAATTATCTGGGGCTCACTTCGCACAAAGCTTTGCGGAAGGCCTCTCTGGATGCGGTGAAGAAGCTTGGCGTTGGTGCAGGCGCGGTGCGCACCATCGCGGGCACCATGAAGCTCCACATGGATCTGGAAGAGCAGATCGCCAAATTCAAGCAGGTGGAAGCTTGCGTGGTGTTCCAGTCGGGATTCACCGCCAACGCGGGAACCGTCTCGGCCGTCCTTGGAAAAGAAGACCTGATCATTTCGGATGAGCTGAATCACGCGTCTATCATTGATGGCGCGCGCCTATCCAAAGCCACCATCAAGGTCTTCCAACACAAAAACATCGAGGACTGCGAGCGCATCCTGAAAGAGACCGCGAACTGGAACGGCCACAAGCTGATCATCACCGATGGCGTATTCTCCATGGATGGAGATATCGCGCCGCTGCCGCAGCTTTGCGACCTCGCGGAAAAATACGGCTGCATCATGATGGTGGACGACGCACATGCTAGCGGCGTGCTGGGGCGCGCCGGGCGCGGCACCGTGGATTACCTCAATTGCCACGGGCGCGTGCACATTCAGGTTGGCACGCTCAGCAAGGCCATTGGATCCATGGGTGGATATGTGTGCGGCTCGCGCGACCTGATTGACTTCCTGTATCTGCGCGCCCGGCCCTTCCTGTTTTCCACTTCGCACCCGCCCGCCACCGCGGCCGCATGCCAGGCCGCATTTTCGCTGCTTGATTCCCCGGAGGGCGAAAAGCTGGTGAAAAAGCTCTGGGCCAACACGAAATTCTTCAAGCGTGAATTGAAAAAGCGTGGTTTCCAATTCAAGACCAGCGAGACGCCGATTATTCCGATTCATGTCGGCGAAGCGGCAAAAGCCTTTGAATTCTCGCGCAAATTATTCGACGCGGGCGTCTTCGCCCCAGCCGTGGGTTACCCAACCGTCGCGGAGGGCAAGGCGCGCCTGCGCGCCATCGTCAGCGCCGCCCACAAACGCGAGCATCTACTGAAAGCCGCGGATATTCTGGCGGAAGTTGGCAGATCGCTTGGAATTGTAAGCTGAAGAGGTTCGAGCAGCGCCAAACTGCTGCCGCTTGTGCGCACGTATCTGAGCAGCCGCACGGCAAAACAACACCTGTTATACTCGCGCGATGCCGCCGAAAGACGAAATCTCGAAAAAACTCTTCCTGGTGGATGCGATGGCGCACATCTACCGGGCTTTCTATGCCCCCATGGTGCGCATGAATGCACCTAGCGGCATTCCTACAAAAGTGCCATTCCTCTTCGCCAATATCCTTCGCCGTCTGATCAAGGACTACCAGCCGGAATACCTCGGCATCGTATTTGACACTAGCAAGCCAACCTTTCGCGACAAACTTTTTGAAGCCTACAAAGCGCAGCGGCCGCCTATGCCGGACGAAATGAAAGTGCAACTGCCCTATGTGCGGCGGCTCTGCGAAGCGATGCGCTTGCCCATCTTGGAGCTGGACGGCTACGAAGCCGACGACGTAATCGGCACTATGGCGAAAAAAGGTGTGGAGAAAAAGCTGCAAGTGCTGGTCATCTCCAATGATAAGGACATGATGCAGCTTGTGAGCCCCGGCGTGCGAATTCTACGCACCGGTTCTGGTGGCGCAAAGGCCGATAGCATCGTGGATGAGCAGAAGGTCGAGGAAATCCTGGGCGTGCCGCCCGGGAAGGTTATCGACCTGATGGCCTTGCTCGGCGACACCGTGGACAACATTCCGGGTGCCAAAGGTATTGGAGAAAAAGGTGCCACGGAGCTGATTCAGAAATATGGCAGCGTGGAAAGCGCGCTCGATCATGCCGGCGAAGTGACCAACAAGAGATATCGCGAAGCTCTCCAGCAACAACGAGAACAGGTAATGATGAGCAAGCAACTGGCCGCAATTGAGACCAGCGTGCCGCTCGATCTCGACCTTGGTAAGTTGCAGGTGCGCGAATCCGATTCCGCCGCCCTCGCTGTCCTCTACCGCGAACTTGGATTCAACTCGCTCCTAAAAGATCTGTTAGCCAGCGGCGCCGCTGAACCCTCCGTCGAAGCTTCGTCGCCCTCGGATGTTCAATCAGGCGCTGGTGGCGATCCCGCAAAAGACTATCTGCAATTCGCAAGTGTTAATGACTTTCACGAGTACTTGAAAAAACTGCCAGCGAAACGCCCCCTGGCAGTATGGCTCAGCCTGGAAACCGCGGATCGCGAAGCGGAAGGCTTTGGGACGCGTGTCAGCGGGATTGAAGTCTCCTCGAAGCCTGGCGAAGGCCGCGCCATGTGGGTTGACGAAAAAGGCGATGTAATCAGAGCCTTGGAATCCGTTCTGCGCGATGCCAAGCGCCCCAAAATCGTGCACGATCCGAAGCTCTTTCAACTCTTGACCTCCAAATCCGAAAATATCGAGCACGCCACACAGATCTATTCGTATTTGTTGCGGCCAACCACCGCCAAACATGATTTTTCCGAAGTCGTGTTTCGCCAGCTCAATGTCCCCCTCGGTGGCGGCGCCGGTGAACGCGCCGATTATCTACAGCGCATTGCTCCTCTTCTTCGCGAACAGTTGGAGGCTCAGCAACTCACCGAAGTCTACGAAAAGATCGACTTGCCGCTCGCCCCGGTGCTTGCGGAGATGGAACGCATCGGCATTCGCGTCGATCCCGAAGCTCTGGACGTGATGTCCAAGTCCATGGAAAAGGAAGTCCGCCGCCTGGAAAAAGAGATCTGGAAACTCGCGGGAAGTGAATTCAATGTGAATTCACCCACGCAACTCGCGGAAATCCTGTTCGACAAGCTGAATCTGCAGCCGCCCTCGCGTCGCGGAAAGGGCAAAGTGCGCTCCACCGCGGCCGACATCCTGGAAGAAATGGCCGACCAGCATGAGTTGCCAGGCAAAGTGATCGAATATCGCGAGATCGCCAAGCTGAAATCCACCTATGTGGATGCCCTACCAAAGCTGATTCATCCCGAAACCGGCCGCCTGCACACCAGCTTTTCTCAAACGGGCACGGCAACCGGCCGCCTCAGTTCCAGTGATCCCAATTTGCAAAATATTCCGGTGCGCAGCGAGCTGGGTCGCGAAATCCGCGCGGCGTTTGTAGCCGAAAAAGGGAAGATCTTGCTCTCCGCGGACTACTCTCAAATCGAACTCCGCATCATGGCGCACTTTTCCCAGGATCCCGTATTATTGCAGGCCTTTCGCCATGGTGAGGACATCCACGCCCGCACCGCGCAGGAAGTCTTTGGCGTTGGCCCGCTGGCGCAGACTGCCGAACACCGCCGCGCCGCAAAAGCCATCAATTTCGGCATCATCTACGGGCTTTCTGCCTTCGGCCTGGCGCAGCAACTCGGCATCGAGCAGAAGGAAGCGGCACAATTCATCCACGCCTATTTCACGCGCTATAGCGGCGTCAAGCAGTATCTCGATAATGTCCTGGTCGAAACCCGCAAGACCAGTGTCGCCAAAACTCTTTTCGGAAGAATCCGCCCCATCCCCGAAATCAACGCGCCCCAAATGCAATTGCGCAATTTTGCGGAGCGTACCGCACTGAACTCGCCGCTACAGGGAACCGCGGCGGATTTGATCAAGCTAGCCATGATCGCTATCGACGAGCGGCTCCGCAAACAGAAGCTCGGCGCCCGCATGATTCTTCAGGTTCACGACGAACTTTTATTCGAAGCCCCTGCAAAAGAGCGCGAACCTCTGGAAGCCTTGGTGAAAGAAGAGATGGAAGGCGTGCATAAACTCGCCGTGCCTCTGGTGGTAGAAATCGGCGTCGGCCCTAACTGGCGCGACCTGGATTGAATCGCAGCCCAAACCCATCAACCTGATCTCCCCCTGCCGTTATAAGAAAACCGGTTCGTCCCGAATCCCGCGCGATCTTCTTCCTCGTCGTTCAACTCCGCACCTGTCCCCAAGGACAGGAACTCCATACGGCACGCCGCTTGCCGCGCTACTCCGGCCGCGGAATCGCACGTGTTACGCTAGCCACGCGTGGTGAATCTGGGAGAATCTATGCGCCGAATCTGCGAAATCCTGTTCATTTCTTCGCTGGCCGTGTGTTTTGCCGGCTGCAGTGGTCTATCGGACGTCAAAAGCAGTGGGGGCGGTGGCGGAGGTCAAGCCTCCGGCGTCACGGTCTCACCGGGATCAGCCACTCTGGACCCTTTTACGACAAAAGCGTTCAGCGCAACAGTTCAGGGCAGCACCAATCAGGCTGTCACGTGGCAGGTTAACGGCGCCACTGGCGGCAGTGCCACCACCGGAATTATCTCCACGGCAGGGCTCTACACCGCGCCACAATCCATTTCTTCCAGCATGGTTCCCGCCACCAACGCGCCAATCACCGTAACAATCACCGCGGTTTCTCAGGCCAGTTCAGCAGCCACCGGCACTGCATTGGTCACCTTGACAACGCAACAGCAGCAATCTCAGACCGGCGCGATTACGCTTGGCACATCCGGTGGCAATATCAACGACATAAGTTCAAATGCCTGCTGCTCCGGCACGCTCGGTTCGCTGGTCGTCCGCAGCGGCAGCTACTACGTCCTGAGCAACAACCACGTCATGGCGCTCAGCGACAGCGGGAACGCCAGCACCGGAAACGCGGGCGACGCCATCACCCAGCCCGGATTGATTGAAGAGCCCAACTGTGCGAGTGCTTCCACCCGCACGGTTGCCAACCTTTCGGGTTTCTTCAATCTGCAAACCGGGCCAAATCCCAAAATTGATGCAGCCATCGCACAAATCGCCAGCGGCGCAGTCGATACCAGCGGCAACATCCTGCTCCTCGGCAGCACGCTCACCAATGGTGTTCCCAATTCCGGTGCACCCGCCTCAGGCGCTGGCCTTACTCCTGCCCAGGCTCTCGCCTCCCCGCACAACGGCGCGGTTGCCAAGAGCGGCAGAACCACTGGCTTAACGTGCTCGACGATTCTCGGCACCAATGTGGCCTCCACCGTCAGCTATTACGCTCATTGCGGCGATGCGAATCCAGCCTTCAACGTGAGCTATACGGACCTGGTTTCCGTTTCCGGCGGTGATTTCAGCGACTCCGGCGATTCCGGTTCGCTGATCGTAACGCAAGATTCGGCTGAAGCCGTGGCACTTCTTTTTGCCGGTTCGGATGTAGATACTGTCGGCAATCCCATCACCGATGTACTCCCTTACTTTGTGGGCGCGGGCAACGCAACGCCGGTCTTCGTCGGCAATAGCACGACAAACCCGACTCATCAGGTGATCGGTTGCACGCTGCCGGCGCTACAGGCAATCACCACGGTCCCGCTGGTCCAGGCCGCCTCGGAATCCATCCAGCAAGCGAGCATGGCGCGCGATCTGCACGCTCCGCAACTCCTGACCATTCCGGCAATCAAAGCCGTGTCTGTGGGCGCGAGCTACGATCAACCCAGCAAAGCCGCCATCCTCCTCTTCGTCGGCGGTGGCGAATCTCTTGCTAATATTCCCCGCACGCTCGACGGCATTCGCACGCGGCTCATCGAAGGAAATGCGTGGGCCCATCAGGGGCTCCTGAGCACTGAAGAGACCGCAGATCAACTGAGCGCAGCGGGCTGGCCGCAAATCGTCTACCCCTTCCCGCCGGGCGAATACCTGCGCGCCAAGACCGTGCACTCCGCCCACGTCGCTGAGTTGCTGAAGCAGCCAGGAATCCTTGGCGTCGGCATCACTTCCAGCGTCGACTCTCCCGGAGAGGCAGCACTCCTGATTTATGTGAATCACGGGGCCTCGCAAGAAAACATCCCAGCGGAGATCGATGGCTTGCGCACTCGCGTTCGCGAAACGAGCCCTTTCACCACCGGGCACCGTGGCAATGAACCCGTCCACAGTTGCCGGATGCCCGTTGCAAGCAGCCCGCTTGCAGCACCGAAACCCTGAACCCGCTGGAACAGTTTTCACATACTGCTTCCCATCAGGAGTGACGTTGCCGTCACATCTACCCGTTGACCTTTCTTTGTGCGCGGCGCGGTTGTAGAATCGCCCTAGACGGTGTCGAACTTGCTCCCTCGGCACTTCCTTCCAATCAGGGGGTCTATATGCGGCGAAATACGCTTTTGTTCGGTACAGCTCTGCTTCTTGGCTTGGGCGTCGGATTCGCGCAACAGAAGGACACCACACAAGCACCCGAAGCGGTCCCACCACCCATTTCCGCGGATGACGCAGCGAAGAAGAATCCCGTGAAACCAACGCCGGAAGGCCTTGCCGAAGCCAAGCGCCTCTACGGCTATCACTGCGCGATGTGCCATGGGAAAGATGGCGACGGCAAGGGCGATCTGTCCGGCTCAATGAATCTGAAGTTGAACGATTGGCGCGATGCCAGCACCATTGCGAAATTCACCGACGGCGAGCTGTTCTATATCATCACTAACGGCCGTGGAAAAATGGTGGGCGGTGAAGGCGACCGCACCAAGGCAGAAACGCGCTGGAATCTGGTCAATTATGTGCGCGCGTTCGCCAAAAAGAGCGACCAGTAGCACACCCGCAAGAAAACTATCTCATCTGCAGTGATTACGGGCGCTCCCAGAAGTTTGGGGCGCCCTCTTTTTTGCTTGGCCATTAGGCGTGGTAGGCTTTTGGGGCAGCTCGCATACTAAGGAGGAAGCCATGGCGCACGCACCAAAATTTCTGGCACTGGTCAACGAAGCGAAAAGGCACGTAAAGGAAACGAACGTTGCCGACGTCCAACGTCGCCTGGATGCCGGCGAAAAGTTCATTCTCGTGGATGTGCGCGAGGAAAGCGAATGGGCCCGCGGACACTTGCCGGGCGCCGTGCACCTCGGCAAAGGGATCATCGAGCGCGATATCGAGCAGCGCGTGCCAGACACCAGCGCCAAGCTAATCCTTTATTGCGGGGGAGGCTTCCGCTCCGCGCTCACCGCCGAAAACCTGCAAAAAATGGGCTATATCAACGTGGAATCGATGGACGGCGGCTGGAAAGGCTGGCTCGAAGCGGGCCTTCCCACGCAGAAGGACTGAAAGTATTTTCCCAAGTAGACATGGACGGCGTGGCCCCAGCCCAAAGAAGTTTGCAGCAAAGTAGAAACAGATTTGCCTCACTTCGCGCAGGCTGGCGCACGGCTTGGTTCGCAAGTGCCGTGACGACATGACCGATACATAATGTGCTATGATGCGAAAAACCTCTCGCAATTCACAGGGAGTACTCACTTGGGTCGCCATTCCTTCCGCGTTAGCTTCTTTTTCGTCTTCAAACTCATGGCATTTCTGCTGTTTGCCGTGAACTCCGCTGCGACATCGAGCCAGCATTATGTTTTTAATCGCGCAGATTTTCCGACTGGGAACCGCCCCTCCGGCGTTGCTGTCGCGGACGTCAACGGTGATGGCATACAAGACTTGATTGTTACGAATCAGTCTGACAACACCGTCTCTATCTTTCTCGGTCAACCGAATGGCACGTTCGGTGCCAAGACGGATTTCGCCACGGGAGTTTCTCCCTATTCGGTGGTGGTGGGCGATTTCAATAAGGATGGCAAAGTGGACCTTGCCGTGACGGATTCCTGCGGATCGAACTGCGGTTCCGTTTCCATACTCCTCGGCAATGGCGATGGAACGTTTCAACCTCACGTGGAGTACGCAACGGGGGTGAATCCCTTTGAGATGGTAGCTGCCGATTTCAACGGTGATGGCAAACTCGATCTTGCCATCGTGGACACCTGCGGGCAGGGCTGCGGATTCGTTTCGATCCTCCTAGGCAATGGCGACGGAACCTTTCAAGCCAAGGTCGACTATGCTGTTGGACAATCGCCGACCGCGATCGTCGCACAGGATTTCAACGGCGACGGAAATCTGGATTTGGCGGTCACGAACACTTCCAACAGCATTTCAATCCTGCTGGGCAAGGGCGATGGCACCTTCCAGCCTGCTGTCAATTACCCCTCGAGCGGTTCCCCTTGGGGAATTGCGGCCGCGGATTTCAACGGCGACAAGATCATCGATCTGGCGGTAACTCACAGCGCTGGGCTTTGGGCGTTGACGATTTTGAAAGGCAATGGTGACGGGACCTTTCAGGCGGAACAACAAGTCCCGAGCAATCTGCCCGGTGGTTTTGCCTCGGAAAAGATTGTGGCACTTGACCTCAACGCAGATGGCAAACAAGACTTGATTCTCACCGACGTGTCCGAGGGGGGAGCTCTTGTTCTTCTTGGTAACGGCGACGGCACATTTCAGCCGCCCGTCAACTACGCCAGCGGCAGCTATCCGTTTGCATTTGCGGCCAAAGATGTGAATGGTGACGGCAACATTGATTTGGAAATCGCGGACCAGGAATCGAACTACATCACGGTGTTGCTTGGAAACGGCGATGGAACCTTTAGTCCGCGAACCAATGTGCCCCCGGGTCCATCGACTCCAGTGCAACTGTACCCCGTTGCTGGCGTCATTGGAGATTTCAATGGTGACGGAATACCTGATTTGCTCGTTTCCGAGGGAAGTTCCGATTACACGATTTACGGCGGTCTTTCCGTACTACTTGGCAAGGGGAAAGGCGCATTTCAAGCTCCGATCAACACTAACTCCAATGGAGCATCCGGCTCCATCGCAGCCGCTGACTTCAACGGCGACGGTCGGTTGGACATCGCCCTCTCGAATGGAGATGGTGCCGCAGTAATGTTGGGTAACGGTGATGGAACCTTCGGCGCCCCTATTCAGGTCCTCAACACACTGGCGTCGCCTGCGCGAGGACTAGTCGCTGGAGACTTCAACAACGACGGCAAGCAGGATTTAGTGGTGGTAGCAAACGGATTCTTGCAAACGTTTCCGATCTACGTGTTTTTGGGAAATGGTGATGGCACGTTTCAGCTGCCAAGAGAATTCTGGAGTTCAACGAGTATCCCCACGTTGATCGCTTCCGGCGATTTCAATCGGGATGGCATTTTGGATCTCGTCGTAATTCTGAATCCCAACGGGATTGCCGTCATGCTGGGAAGTGGCGACGGAACTTTCCGCTCCCCCGTGATTTATCCCACCGACGACTTGCCCTCCGGCCTCACTGTCGCCGATGTCAATGGTGACGGTATTCCGGATATCGTTGCCATTGGTAATCAGGTCGATGTTTATCTGGGCAAGGGGGATGGCACTTTTGCCGCCCCTGTGTACTACAGCGCAGGCAATTTCCCGCAACAAGTCATCACGGGAGACTTCAACGCGGATGGGAAAGTAGATATTGCGGTCACAGCTGAAGGCACTGCGGCGTCCGGCGGTCTGGAAATATTGCTAGGCAATGGCGACGGCACGTTCCAACCTCCAATCGAGATTGCGGATGGCGCTCCAGTCGGAGCTCCGATGGCAGTCGGTGACCTGAACCAGGACGGCACTTCGGATGTTTTCATTGCAGGTGGCAACGGTGCGTTGTTCTTGAGTGGGCCCATCGCCACCCTGAGCCCAGCCAGCCTCAACCTTGGTTCCGTCACCGTTGGTAGCACCAGCACCCCTCTGGACCTCACCGTGGCTAATAGTGGAAATGCTCCCCTTGAGCTTGGGTCTGTGACGACTACCACCAGCTACGCTGTCACGAACGGCTGCGGTGATTCTGTTGGGTTGCGGACGACCTGCGCCCTTAACGTCACCTTTGCTCCGGTTGCTTCCGGTGCCAGCTTAGGCGTTCTTACTCTCACCGACAATGCCCCTCGAAACGTTCAGATGGTCGCACTTTCTGGTACCGGCCTTGCGGACTTCTCTCTTTCCATTCCTTCCGGATCATCTAATTCGGCGACAGTTGCCGCCGGCAATTCCGTCAGTTACACCTTAATTGTGGCCCCCGTTGCGGGCTTCAGCCAGAGTGTCACGTTCACGTGTACGGGCGCGCCTGCCGCAGCGACCTGCACAGTCTCTCCCTCTTCACCAACATTGGATGGCACGAATCCGGTAACTCTGACCGTCCAGGTTAGCACTGTCGCTCGTGCAGCCGGAACAGGGGCTCCCTTCGTGTTTCCTCCTCTTGGCGCACCTTCCTTCCTATCTTCTTTTATTGCGCTGATGCTCTTCGGCCTTGTTCTTGTACTCCTGAACCGTATGAGCGCGGGTGGAAAACTACCGACGCGGCCGTTCACGCTTGTCTTTTTTTGTGCGATTCTCTTGGGCATTTCGGCCTGTGGGGGATCAGGAGGGGGTAGTGGTGGTGGCGGGGGCGGCGGATCAAGTGGGACCCCGGCCGGCACCTACACTCTCACTGTCACAGGCAGCTCCGGCACCGGTGCGGCGAGTCTCCAGCATAGCCTCAAGTTGACGCTGACCGTGAACTGACAGAATCTGAAGTACCTTGCTTGGCTTGCAGGGGACGAATTCCTTGCGCCAGCTCGCCAGTACAAAGAGGAGTTGCCGCACTATCATGTACCCTGCTTGTACAACACCATCTTGCGCATCGTTCAAAGCTGGTCTACATTTCTGAGTGAACGCTCCGATTTCACTCTTTCCTAAGTTAAACGATAGTCCGAAGCCCCAGTCGCCCAGGAAGAGTTGGCTGGGGCGGAAGGATTCGAACCTTCACCGTCCTCATTAACAGTGAGGTGTCCTACCAGTTGGACCACGCCCCAGCGGTGGTTGTCGGCTGTCCGGGAAGAGCCGGAGCCGTTGCTTTCCGCCGTGGAAGCGGCGAAAGACTAAGAATAGCACGCTGCAAGCCATCAACAAGAGTCGAATGCATTGCTGTTGTGTATAAGTTGCATTTATGAAATGAGCGAACCCAAATCTCTCGATTGTCTGGCACGCCATTGCCCGCGAAACGCCCGGAGAACCCTCCCGGAACGAGTTTCTCGACGCCCCGCAACTTTGCTTTAATTTCGAAATCTTTGAACCTTGCGGATTTTTTTGCAGTTGTGAATTCTGGGTTCCGCCTGAAATCCATTTGGCTTTCGGGTTGCATTCCAGAAGATTTTGGTGGAAACTAGCGGGTCGTTCCGGCCCGGACCTGCGCTATCCGGCATAAGAGTGGAAGATTCCCCCGAGAGTTATGACCCTTCCGGAGAATCCATCTACCCAAGCGCAACGCTGACATGGCACAGATCTTTCACCGTAGTGCGAATTTTCTCGCGAGATTTAGTCTGCTCGGAACGGTCGTTCTGGGCGGCTTGGCGCTGACTGCGGTATTGGTTCTTGCTCGCTCCCCCTATATCACCAACGAGCGCGTTTCCCGCGATCAACCCGTACAGTTCAGCCACAAGCACCATGTCGGAGACGACGGCATCGACTGCCGCTATTGTCATACCAGCGTGGAAAGTTCCGCTTACGCGGGCATTCCTCCCACCAAGACCTGCATGAATTGTCATTCCGTTCTCTTCAACAATGTCGGTTATCTCGAACCCGTTCGCGAAAGTTTTCGCACCGATCAGTCGATTCAGTGGGTCAAGGTCCATCGCCTGGCCGACTACGTCTACTTCAATCACAGCATTCACATCAACAAGGGTATTGGCTGCTCCTCCTGTCACGGTTCGATCAATCAGATGCCGCTTGTCTTCCAGGCTTCTCCTCTGACTATGAGCTGGTGCCTGGATTGCCATCGCGATCCTCAGCCGAATCTTCGTCCCAGGGACCAGATTTTTAATATGGATTGGAAAGCGCCCGCGGATCAGGAAGAAGTCGGACCGAAACTCGCGGCGGAATACAAACTTCGGACCGCGGCCGAGCTGACTAGTTGCTCGACCTGCCACCGTTAATGGATGCTATGAGCGAGCACGCAAACGAAAAGGAATTGCGCGTACTGCAGGGCACACCGCAAAATGCGGCCGCTCCGGATCATGTTCGCGGTCACGAGCATGAAGACCATGTCGAAGACGACACGCCGCGCGAATACACCCTGGACCTCGCCGCTGTCCGCGAAAAGTTAAAGGACAAATCCGGCAAACAATACTGGCGCACGCTGGAAGAACTTGCGGACGACCCCCATTTCCAGGATTTGCTCCACCGCGAATTTCCACGCCAAGCCTCGGAATGGGATGACGCCGTCGATCGCCGCGATTTCCTGAAATTGATGGGCGCTTCGCTGGCGTTTGCGGGCCTCGCGGGCTGCGGCCGTCCCGATGAATCGCACATCGTGCCGTATGTGAAGCAACCGGACGGCATGGTGCTGGGTAAACCGAATTTCTATGCCACCGCGGTGCCGTTTGGCGCCGATGCGGTTGGCGTTCTTGTTGAAAGCCACGAAGGACGTCCCACCAAGATCGAAGGCAACCCCGATCATCCCTCAAGCCTGGGCTCCACTGATGCCCTGGTGCAAGCTTCGATCCTGAATCTCTATGATCCCGATCGTGCGCAGACGGTTTTGGAAAACGGCGAAATCCGCTCCTGGTCCTCGTTTCTCGACGCTGCCCAGGGCCTCGCAACTTCCGTGAAAGCACAAAATGGCGAGGGCTTCCGCATTCTTACGGGCACGGTGACTTCACCCACGCTGGCCTCGCAGCTCCGGAAACTCCTCGCGCAGTATCCGTTGGCGAAGTGGCACCAGTGGGAACCTGCTGGAGCCGAAGGCGCGCGGGAAGGGGCGAAGTTGGCTTTCGGCCGTATTGTGAACACCGTCTACGTGCCAGCCAAAGCGAGCGTGATTCTCTCGCTCGATTCCGATTTTCTTGGCAGTGGCCCGGGCCACATCGTGTACGCCAAACAATTTGCGCGCCGGCGAAAGCTGGATAGCCCCACTGACACGATGAACCGGCTCTATGTGGTCGAGCCCACGCCGACGGTCACAGGCTCTTCGGCGGATCACCGCATGCCGCTGAAGGCCGAAGACATCGAACTTTTTGCGCGCGCGCTGGCTGGAAAGCTCGGCTTGAGCAACCCCGTGCCTCTTTCCGGTGAAGCAGCAACCTGGCTGGATGCGGTCGCCAAGGATCTTCAGAAACAGCACGGCGCGTCCCTCGTGGTTGCCGGCGAATACCAACCACCCGCTGTTCATGCTCTCGCGCACGCCATCAATGCCGCTCTTGGCAATGTCGGCACCGCGCTTTACTACACGGAGCCCGTTGAAGCCGAACCCACAAACAATATCGAATCGCTACGCGAGCTTTGCGCGGATATGAATGCCGGCAAAGTCGATCTGCTTCTCATCCTGGGCGGCAATCCCGTTTACGACGCCCCCCACGATTTTGATTTCACTTCCAAGCTGCAGCGCGTCCCCACTGCGATTCACCTCAGCCCTTATTACGACGAGACTTCCAACTACTGCCACTGGCATGTTTCCGAATCGCATTACCTGGAGACCTGGAGCGATGCGCGCGCTTATGACGGCACCGCAACGGTCATTCAGCCGTTGATCGCCCCGCTCTATTACACACGTTCGGCGCACGATGTCGTCGCCGCTTTCAGCGACAAGCCTGGAATGCCCACCTACGATGCAGTCCGCGCCTTCTGGACGGAAGCTTCCACGCACCTTGATTCTTCCATCGACGTCGGCTGGCGCAAATGGTTGAATGACGGCGTCGTCCACGGCACAAAATTCGCCCCCATCACTCCCGAACTCAAGTTCAGCGCCACCAGCCTCCCCGTGTTCAAGCCCGCGCCCGCGGACCAGATCGAATTCCTCTTCCGCCCCGACCCCAACGTTTACGACGGCCGCTTCGCCAACAACGGATGGCTGCAGGAATTGCCAAGGCCTGTGACGAAATTGACGTGGGACAACGCCCTCCTCGTAAGCCCCAAGCTCGCGCAGAAATTGGAAATGGCCCATAAAATTGCCTCCCGCGGCGGCGAGCATGGCCAGGTTCGCTCTACGGTTGTGGACATCGCGCTGAACAGCAGTAAGGTGACTGCTGCTTCGTGGACTTTGCCGGGCCAGGCGGAAAATTCCGTGGTGCTGCTGCTCGGCTATGGTCGTACGCGCGCCGGATTCACTGGCTCGAACAAAGGTTTCAACGCCTATGTCGTGCGTACTTCAGACGCCTTGTGGATTGCCGCCGGCGGCACCATCACGCTCACGGGCGACGATTATCCGCTCGCCTGCACGCAGTATCACTTCAATATGGAAGGCCGCCAGATCCTGAGCACCGCAACGCTTGCCGAATATCAGAAAAATCCTGCGTTTGCCCATATAGGCGCGAAGCTTCCCGAGAAGGACGATTCGCTTTACAAAGAGTTCGAATACAAGGGCTATGCCTGGGGCATGGCCATTGACCTGAACAAGTGCAATGGCTGCAATGCGTGCGTGGTCGCCTGTCAGGCCGAAAATAACATTCCTGTCGTCGGCAAGGATCAGGTGATGCGCGGACGCGAAATGCACTGGATTCGCATCGATCGCTACTATACGAACTCGGAATCAGCTACCAGCGGCGAAGCAACTGGCGATCCGTCCAAGTACAACCCTACTCTTGATAATCCCCAAACGTTTTTTCAGCCTGTGCCTTGCCAGCAGTGTGAAAATGCTCCGTGCGAGCAGGTCTGCCCCGTGGGCGCAACCGTGCACAGCGCCGAAGGCCTGAATGACATGGTCTATAACCGCTGCATCGGCACGCGCTATTGTTCCAACAACTGTCCCTACAAAGTGCGCCGCTTCAATTTCCTGCGCTTCCAGGATTGGGATACTCCCCAACTCAAGCTCCTGCGCAATCCCGAAGTCACCGTGCGCAGCCGCGGTGTAATGGAAAAGTGCACTTATTGCGTGCAGCGCATCAACAATGGCCGCATCGAAGCCGAAAAACAGAATCGGCAGATACGCGACGGCGAAATCGTCACGGCGTGCGAATCCGCCTGCCCCAGCGAAGCGATCGTATTTGGCAATGCCAACGATCCCGACAGTCGTGTGGCCAAACTCAAAGCACAACAGCGGAATTACACATTACTGGGTGAAATCAATGCCCGGCCCCGCACCACGTATCTCGCGGCGGTGCGCAATCCGAATCCGGAGTTGAAGAAAGCATGAGCGTGACGCAGCCACCTATGGGCGCATCTGAAATCCGCCGGCTGGACCCGGTGTTGGAGCCGGGGCACACCTATGCTTCGGTAACCGACAAAATCGCCGCTGTCGTACTCACTCGCCCTTTGGGAATCGGCTGGCTTGCGGGCTTTACGCTTACTTTTAGTCTCGTGATGGTGCTGTTCGGTTCGCTGGCCTGGCTCATCGTCAAGGGCGTCGGGATTTGGGGCATCAACATTCCCATCGGTTGGGGCTTTGCCATCGTCAATTTCGTCTGGTGGATTGGTATCGGCCACGCCGGCACGCTCATTTCCGCGATCCTTTTCCTGCTGAACCAGAAGTGGCGCACTTCCATCAACCGCTTCGCCGAAGCCATGACGCTTTTCGCCGTAGCCTGCGCCGGCATCTTCCCGTTGATCCACACCGGCCGTCCCTGGATGGCCTACTACATGATGCCGTACCCCAGCACCATGGGCATCTGGCCGCAGTTTCGCAGCCCGCTCATCTGGGACGTTTTTGCGGTTTCCACCTACGGCACGGTGTCGCTGATGTTCTGGTTTGTGGGCCTGCTGCCAGACCTGGCGACCCTTCGCGATCGCGCCAAGAATCGTATTCAGCAGGTGATCTATGGAGTGCTTGCGTTGGGCTGGCGTGGTTCGGCACATCACTGGCACCGTTATCAGTCCGCGTATCTGCTCTTGGCGGGTCTTGCCACCCCGCTCGTGCTTTCCGTGCATACCGTGGTGAGCTTCGATTTCGCCGTTGCTATCGTGCCCGGCTGGCACACCACGATTTTCCCTCCCTACTTCGTTGCTGGTGCCATCTATTCAGGTTTCGCCATGGTTCTCACGCTGGCGATTCCCCTCCGCAAAGCTTACGGTCTGGAAGATTTCATCACCATGCGTCACCTGGACAACATGGCCAAGGTGATGCTCGCCACCGGCTTGATCGTGGCCTATGGTTACTTCGTCGAGTTCTTCATGGCCTTCTACAGTGGCAACAAGTTTGATGTCTTCCTGGCCCAGCAGCGCCTGCATGGGCCCTATGCCCATTATTACTACGCGCTCATCCTCTGCAACATCCTCACTCCTCAGTTGCTGTGGTTTGAAAAGGTGCGTCGCAATGTTGCCGCGCTCTTCGTCATGTCACTGGTCATCAATACCGGCATGTGGCTGGAGCGCTTCGTCATCGTCGTGATCTCGCTGACCCGCGACTTTGTGCCCTCCGCCTGGGGCCGTTATCAGCCCACCTTCTGGGATTTCAGTACATTTATCGGCACCCTTGGTCTGTTCGTGATGTTGATCTTTTTGTTTGTGCGAGGCTTGCCGGCCATCGCCATCGCGGAAATGCGTGAACTTGTCGCGCACCAATCGCACTCCGGCGGGGATCACAAATGAAGGAGCACCGCTCACAACTCTTTGGCGTGATGGGCGAGTTCGCGACGCCGGAACAGATACTCAGCGCCGCAAGAAAGGCGCGCGAGGCGGGCTATAAACACATCACTGCCTACACTCCTTTCCCCGTGGAAGGCCTCGCGCACGCCGTCGGCTTCCGCTGGACTGCCGTACCGCTGATTACCCTGATCGGCGGTCTTGGCGGCGGCCTGACCGGCTTCGGCCTGCAATATTGGGTTGCCGCTATCACCTATCCTATGAATATCGGTGGTAGGCCCTTGAACAGTTGGCCCGCCTTCATTCCCGTCACCTTTGAACTGACTGTGCTTGGCGCCTCTATTTTCGCCGTGGTCGGTATGCTTGCCTTGAACAAACTCCCGCAACCGTATCATCCGGTCTTCAGCGTCGAACGCTTCGCACGCGCGTCCACCGATCGCTTCTTCCTTTGCATCGAATCGCGCGATCCAAAATTCAACCTGGCAGAGACCACCCGGTTCCTGCAAAGTGTATCTGCCGAGCACGTCAGCGAGGTGAAGGATGAAGACTAACTCCTCGCTTCGCGCGGTTCTGCTCATTTTTTCATCAACGATTGCGTTGGCTGGTTGCGACTACACCCTGCGCCAGGATATGGCCAATCAGCCGCGCCAGAACACGCTTTCACCTTCCAACCTCTTTGCCGATGGCCGTTCAGAGCGCCAGTTACTCGATAACACCGTTCCACGAGGCTCCGTCGAAGAGGACGCGATGTTTGTGCCCAAGGATTCCAATGCGTTTCCTCTCCCCATCACGCAACAATTGCTTGAGCGCGGCCGGGAGCGCTACAACATTTTCTGCACGCCCTGCCACGGAATCCAGGGCGACGGCTTGGGTATGGTGGCGATGCGCGGCATGAAGCATCCGCCCAGCTACCACCAGGATCGCCTCCGGCAGGAGCCTAACGGTTACATCTATGACGTGATTACCAACGGTTTCGGCGCCATGTACGGCTATTCCGCGCAGATTCCGCCGCATGACCGCTGGGCCATCATTGCCTATGTGCGCGCGTTGCAGTTGAGCAGAAACGCTCGTGTCGCAGATCTGCCCGCCGATGTTCGGGAGAAACTCATGGCTCAAGGAGCCGCGAAGTGAGCGTGCAGGAATACAAGGCGCCCGATAGCGTGGGTCGCGTCCAGACCGCTGGACTGGCGATTGGTGGCGTGGCGTTGCTTGTAACTATTTATGCCGCGGTCTCCTCGCCCAAAGACTTTTATCTGTCCTACCTCTTCAGCTTTTTGCTCGTGCTGGGTCTCACGCTGGGTTCCCTCGGTCTGCTCATGCTGCAGCATTTGACGGGAGGGCACTGGGGCATCATCATCCGCCGTCCCCTCGAAGCTGCTTCACGGAATATTTGGCTCGTCCTGCTCATGTTCGTGCCCATCGTATTCGGCATGAAGACGCTCTACATTGCCTGGCTCGATCCGGATAAACTCAAGGCCGCGCCCCTTTCCGCATATCAGCAGACTTACCTGACTACCGGCGGCTTCCTGGGTCGCGCTTTCCTCTATTTCGCCATCTGGAGTGCGTTGGTTTGGCTATTCAATAGCTGGTCACGCGAACAGGATCAGAACCCCGAAGATCGCGCACTCCGCCGCCGCTTCAAACTTATGGCCGGTCCGGGAATCATCCTGTACGTCCTGGCCATGACCTTTGCCGCGATCGATTGGGTGATGTCGCTCTCGCCCCACTGGGCTTCCACAATCTATGGTTTCATCTTTGTCGGCGCTCAGGCCATCACGGCAATGTCCTTCATGATTATCGTCGTGGCGGCCCTCTCCGGATCCGAGCCTTACTCGGAAATCATTCAGAAGCGTCACCTCCACGATCTCGGAAAACTGCTTTTTGCCTTCAACATGCTCTGGGCCTATTTCGATTTTTCGCAGCTTCTGATCATCTGGTCCGGCAACCAGCCCGAAGAGATTTCCTTCTACCGCACGCGCTTGTACGGCGGCTGGGGCGTTGTCGCGATCATTGTTCTGCTCTTCAGCTTCGCCCTGCCATTCCTTGTTCTGTTGTCGCGCGATGTCAAGCGCAGCGCGGGTCTTATCACTAAGGTCGCCATCTGGATGATCGTTTTCCGCCTCGTTGATCTCTTCTGGATGACGCGGCCGGAATTTACCGCCAACGCCATGCCCAATTGGCGGGACATCGTCGTTCCCATTGCCCTGATCGGTCTTTGGGTGGGCTTCTTCGCCTTCAATCTGAAGCAGCAGCCCTTGCTTCCCCTGGGCGATCCGAAACTTGCGGAGGCCATTGCGCATCATGAGCACTGAGCCCCAGAAAAACAACCACGGCGAGGCAGGCAAGCCGCTGCACGACGACGTTTCCTTTGAAGCGCGCGACGTCAGCACCAGCCCCATCCTGAAATTCTTGATGTACCTTGGCATCGCCATTGTTTTGTCTTACGGCTTTACGCTTGTCGTCTATCGCGGGCTTACGCACTACTGGCAAAGCACCTACACGCCACCGCCACCTTCGCGCGGAAACGCTGCCGCCACCATGCCGCCGGAACCGCGCATGCAGGGCATGCCCGGCCATTTAACCGATCCACAGAGCGATATGCGCGATAAAGTTAAAACCGATACCGAAGCTAACAACCAGTTCCTCTGGATTGATAAGAACAGCGGCATCGCACAGATTCCGGTGAGTGAGGCCATGAAGATCATCGCCGAAAAGGGATTGCCGGCAGTGCCCGTGGCTCCGGCGGAAAAGAAGAAGTAGAGAAATGAAGGCACTTCGCTATTTCGTGGTTGCACTGGCGCTGCTGTTGAGCCTCGCGGCTTGCCACGCCCAGATGATTCCTGACAATGTGGGCCAGTCCTCCAACGGCTTGCCCCCAGCCCTCGCGAATGTGGGCTTTGATCCGCAACTCAACGCGCCGATTCCACTCGATGCCGCCTTTACTGACGAGATGGGCACTCCCGTAAGGCTCCGCGATTATTCTGGCAAGAAGCCCATCGTGCTTGTCTTTGTCTATTTCAACTGCCCTATGCTCTGCAGCCAGGTGGAACAATCCGTCGTCGGCACCCTGAAGATGATTTCTTTCAATCCCGGAACCGACTACCAGGTGGTGTTCCTTAGTTTCGATCCATCGGACACGCCCGATGCCGCCCTGACGAAAAAGCACGAAGCCATGTCGCGCTTTGCGCGCCCCGCCACCCAGGCGGGCTGGCATTTCCTCACTGGCAGCAAGGAATCCATTGATGCGGTAACAAAGGCGGCCAATTTCCGCTTCAGCTACGACGAGAAGACCAAAGTCTTCGCGCACGCCAGCGGCATCCTACTGTTGACGCCTGACGGCCGCATCTCCCGCTACTTCTTTGGCGTCGAGTATCCGCCAAGCAACGTCCGCTTGGGACTCGTGGATGCATCCGCGGGCAAAATCGGTACGCCCGTGGATCATTTCCTGCTGTTCTGTTACCAGTACGACCCCACGAAAGCTCGCTACAGTGCCACCATTCTTACGGTCATTCGCATTGGCGCTGTTGCCACGCTGCTCTGCATCGCCATCGGTTTCGTGATCTTCCGCCGGCGTGATCTTCATGCCGGCGCGGCTGACAACTCAGCCCGGGATTTGCCCAAGCAAGGAGCACATTAGAGCCGTGCCGTCACCGCTGCCATTCTTCCCGGAGCAGGCCTCCAGTTTCGCTGGACACGTGGATGCCCTCTTCTCCTATATCCTCGTCACTTCGATCTTCTTCACGGTGCTGGTGACGCTGGTTATCGTATTTACGGCTTTCCGCTTCCGTCGCAGGAGCGCCAGCGAGATTGGCGCTGAAATCCATGGCAATACCGCGCTGGAAATCGGCTGGACCCTGATTCCGCTCATTCTGGCTCTCGGCATGTTCGCCTGGGGCGCCGTGATTTATGTCCACTACCGCACTGCGCCGAAAGATACTCTGGACATCTACGTCGTTGGCAAACAGTGGATGTGGAAACTGCAGCAGCCCACTGGCCGCAAGGAAATTAACGAGCTGCACATCCCCGTAAATCGCGATATCAAGCTCATCCTCGGCAGCGAAGATGTCATTCACGATTTTTACGTCCCGGCCTTCCGCGTCAAAATGGACGTCGTCCCGGGGCGCTACAACACCATGTGGTTCCGTGCCACCAAGGTCGGCAAGTACCACTTCTTCTGCTCCCAGTATTGCGGCACGAACCACGCCGTGATGGGTGGTTGGGTAACCGTAATGGATCCCGCTGAGTATGCCGCCTGGCTTTCCGACGAGGGGGGAGACGTCACTCCGACCTCCGCCGGTGAAAAACTCTTTACACAACTCGCTTGTGTCACTTGCCATATCTCCAATGGCACTGGCCGCGGCCCTTCCCTCAACGGCGTTTTTGGCGCCAAGGTGCTCCTCGCCGATGGTTCCACCGTAACCGCCGATGAAGCGTACATTCGCGAATCTATTCTTCAACCCAAAGCTAAAATTGTGGCCGGGTATCAGCCCGTCATGCCTACCTTCCAGGGCTTGGTTTCCGAGGAGCAGATTCTGAACCTCACGGCCTATATCAAGTCCCTGCAGTCGCAGCCAGTGCCCGCAAAAGGCGCGGGCGTCGCGCCAGCAACATTGGGGAAGAAATAGTTATGAGCACCACTGCTGCAACACCGGCCAAAACGTTGCCGGAACATCACTATCTGAACGCTACCTACGGCATCCGCTCGTGGCTGCTGACCGTGGACCACAAGCGCATCGCTTTGCTCTATCTCGTTTCCGTCACCTTCTTCTTCTTCATCGGCGGCTTCTTCGCCATGATGATCCGCCTTCACCTCTTGACCCCCAGCGGCTACCTGCTCAGTGCGGACACCTACAACCGCATGTTCACGATGCATGGCGTGGCCATGATCTTCTTCTTCCTCATTCCTTCCATCCCCGCAGTCTTGGGCAATTTCTTTATTCCGTTGATGATTGGCGCGAAAGATCTGGCCTTCCCCAAGATCAATCTCCTGAGCTGGTACATCTACGTCGTTGGCGCGCTCTTTACCCTCTATTCCATGATCTCGGGCGGCCTGGACACCGGCTGGACCTTTTACACTCCCCTAAGCACGGTCTACTCGAACTCGGCGGTCGCGCCCGCGGTCATTGGCGTCTTCATCACGGGTTTCTCTTCGATTCTCACCGGTTTGAACTTCCTCGTCACCATTCACACTATGCGTGCCCCGGGCATGACCTGGTTCCGCCTGCCGCTCTTCGTCTGGGCGCATTACGCCACTTCCATTGTGATGATTCTCGGAACTCCGGTTATCGCCATCACGCTCGCACTGGCCGGCATGGAACGCTTGTTCGGCTTGGGCTTCTTCAATCCCGCCATGGGCGGTGATCCCATCCTCTTTCAGCACCTCTTCTGGTTCTATTCGCATCCCGCCGTTTACATCATGATTCTGCCCGCGATGGGAGTGATCAGCGAACTCATCCCCACCTTCGCGCGAAAGCAGCTCTTCGGCTATCACTTCGTTGCCGCGGCCAGCTTGGCGATCGCCGTCATCGGCTTCCTCGTCTGGGCCCACCACATGTTTGTCACCGGCCAGTCCACCTATGCCGCGCTGGCGTTTTCTTTCTTAACGTTTCTCGTCGCCATACCTTCGGCAGTGAAAGTTTTTAACTGGGCGGCCACTCTCTATGGCGGCTCGATTTCGTTCGACACGCCCATGCTCTATGCCTTCGGCTTCCTCGGACTGTTCCTGATCGGCGGCCTCACCGGACTCTTCCTCGGCTGCCTGGGCACGGACATCCACATCCACGATACCTACTTCGTCGTCGCCCATTTCCACTACATCATGGTCGGCGGCGCCATCATGGGTTACCTGGGTGGCTTGCATTTCTGGTGGCCGAAGATGACCGGCCGCATGTACCCGGAATGGCTGGCGCGCATTGCCGCGCTGATTCTCTTTGTCGGTTTCAATCTCACGTTCTTCCCGCAATTCTTGCTCGGCTATTTGGGCATGCCGCGCCGCTATCACGTCTATCCGCCGGAATTCCAGGTCTACAACGTCATGTCCACCGCCGGCGCCTCGATTCTCGCTATCGGTTATCTTCTGCCGATGATCTATCTCACCTGGGCAGCCTTTTATGGCAAGGTCGCGGGCGACAATCCCTGGCCCGCCACTGGCTTGGAATGGAAAACTCCATCACCTCCACCCACGGAGAATTTCCCGGTTACTCCCATCGTCACCTGGGAGGCTTACGACTTTCATAATCGCCCGGATTTGGGACTCGACCCTGTTTCAACTCATGAGATTATGCCGGCTCACGGAGACGACTGACAGAATGCCCGCGGGGCTTTGGCCCTGCGCCAGGCGTGCTCTTGGCGCCTGAAACTTACGGATAGAGGAGTGCGGAGTGCATCGCACCGGAGAACTGTACGGACAATTCAAGACTCTCGAGCAGCAGAAGGAATCTGCTTCGCTCGGGATGTGGATCTTCCTCATCACCGAAGTCATGTTCTTCGGCGGCATCATGCTCGCCTATGCGCTCAATCGTCATGTCTACTTTCCGGCCTTTGCCGCTGGTAGCAACACTCTCAGCTTGAAACTCGGCGGCTTCAACACCGTCGTTCTTCTGGCTAGCAGCTTCACCATGGCCATGGCCGTATGGTCCTCCCAAGTCGGCAAGAAAAAGCTCATCCCCATTTTTCTTCTGCTCACGATTACTCTTGGCTTTGTATTCTTCGGCGTGAAGTACGTTGAGTACAGCCAGAAATTCCATCATCATCTGGTTCCCGGCAAGAAGTTCGACATCTTCTTCTGCGTCAATAATCCCTCCAGTTGCCCTGACGTGGCTCCCGACGAACTTATGGAAGAGAGCAAGCTTCTGGATGAAGCCAAGGTCGCCGACCCCGACCTGAATTCTCACGCCCAGTTGTACTATTCCGCCTATTTCGGCATGACCGGTCTGCATGCGCTCCACATGGTGATCGGCGCTGGCTTGCTTTTCTGGCTGCTCAAGGGTTCGCTGGCCGGCAAATTCACGCCGCAATGGAATACGCCCGTGGATATTGTGGGTCTCTATTGGCACTTCGTCGATATCGTGTGGATCTATCTGTTTCCGCTGTTATATCTGATTGACCGCCATAAGTAGGGAGTGACGCGTGTCTGAACAAGAACATCAAGAACATTCCGAACACATCGTACCGCCAACAACGTACCTGGCGATCATTCTCACGTTGCTCTTCCTGACCGGCACAACGGTCTGGGCCGCCTTCGTCAATCTTGGCCGTTTCAACATCGTCGTAGCTCTCGCGATCGCCACCCTGAAAGCTACTCTCGTCGTGCTCTTCTTCATGCATGCCAAGTACAGCCCCAAGCGCACCAAGCTCATCATCCTCGCGGGCATCTTCTGGCTAGCCCTCCTACTCTTCATGACCCTAAGCGATTACATCTCTCGCGTAGATTATCGCGGCGTCCGCTTCCCTATGACCCAAGTCATCCACCAACTCCGCGCGCAGCGTAGCTGATCCTAGCGCTAGTCGTGCCCGGAAAAATCAGAACCCGTGCCCTTGAAGACCGCAAGGGTACAGCACCCATGGTTTGCTGAGCTGCAAGCGGTGCTCCACCCACCAGGGTAATCATTGGGGTTCGTTTCAGTTCAAGGAGAATCACAGCGCGGTGGGGAATTAGTCGTTCTCGAGGTCAAGGGAAGCGCGGGCAAGGATTCCTTGGACTACTCCCAGAAGTGCTTGAGATTTCTCATCCGGAGAAGTCAGCGGCTCAATCCAGGACAGTGCGCCAATGTCGTCGCCAAGTCTGGCCTGCTCAGACGCAATATCGTTGAGAATTCGAGACCGAGAAATCATCCTGACTTTATTCGCCACTTCGAGCGCACCAGGAATGTCACCAGCTCTGACGTGGTATTTTGCTAGTTCACCCAGCATGCGCCAGCCGACGTCGTCCGGGCTGACGCGCGAAAGTGACCTTATTGCATCGGCATTTTCTCCGGCTTTGATTTGAATGCGAGCCAGTCGCCAGAACGAGCCGCTGCGCCAGCGAGCGTCTGAGATGGCGTCGGCCAATATCGTTGCCCTTTGAGAGTATTCTTTGCCGGACGCATGGTCTCCAGAGTGGAAGGCAGCCTCGGCGAGACTTACGAATGCGCTCGCTTGTGTTTGCAGATCAACACCGTTCTCCGCGACATTGACAGCTTGTTTCTGGTCGCCGGAACGCGCGAGAGCTTCGGCAAGAGCCGAGGTTACCTCTCCGTTGAAATAGGGTTCGCGTGGTTGCGGATTGAGTTGCCGGATGACATCCGGCCGACCTTTGTGGCCGGCAGTGACGGCGATATACATTATCGCCCAGTCCTTGACTTCTCCCTCCAGATATTGGTCTACGATGGCGATTGCTTGGTGGAAGTCGCCAGTGTCTGCGAATGTCCCTGCAATCCCACTGTATGCGTTAAGGTCAGGGTTGGGTTCAGTCGCCACGTCCTCTCCATCCGCCCTCGCCGATTTTTTTAGTCTGGGGATCTCGTTGGCAGCAAGCAGAGCAAATTGAAGTGCCTGCGAGGCACTTTCCGATTTACCTTGCTTGAAGAAAATAAGTGCAACTCCGTTGAGGGCGGTAACGCGCCCCGGAATCTCGGTGATCCTGTTGGCGAGGTTCAGTGACTCCTGGAAGCGGCCGGAGCGCGCAGCGCTGTAGGCAATCTGTGTAAGTGCGCCATCGCGGAGATCTGGACGCGCGATCGTCTGAATGTGAGATAAGGCGGCGGAAAGATTCCCTGATTTCAATTCGTATTGAGCCATGCTGGAGAAGATGAAGTCCTGCTCTTCAGAAGGCGGGGAGTGTGGTCCGCAGTTGCTCAAATTTCGGAGCGCACCTTCTAGATCGCCAACGCTGGCACGTTCTTCGTTCATGCCTTGGCGAATCGCACACGTCAAGTCGTCCTGCGACATTTGCAGCGAAATGCGATGCGCTAAATTAAAATGGCGTTGCGCTTCCTTCATGGCGCCGATTTGCCATTCTCGCATGCCAATGGAGTTGTAGGTAAACGCCTTCTCCGTAGAATCGGAAATGGAGGCGGCGGCTTTTAGGGCTTCCGCGAGGGTTCTCTGGAGAGTGGCGTCCGATCGCGCCTGAGGCGGTGCGTCCTGTGCGGCTGTGTTCGCGAGCAGGATACGTGGAGTGAATCCTAATGAGAGAATGACAGCCAGCAGAAGAGATCGGGCCAATTTAGCTTGTGCATGCTGATCGATCCCTGGTTTCTGCTTGGCTGGCATGTCAGTTCGAGCACTGGTTGGACGGCTATTCCAATTAGACACCAATTATGTGGAAATGTTATTGCTAAGAAAAGAAATGTGACGAAAGGAACTTATCGTGTGGTCCGGAGTCAACGATTTCGCATTGGTCGGCAAGCACACGATGAGACGATACCACCTCAATCTTCGGCCGCTTGGTCAGGTACTACAGGATGATTTGTAGCGGAAGCGCGATCTAGGAGTGCAAAAACCGCAGAACGGCAGAAGTGAGGGGAAGAACGAACCGGCCCAGCCCTCAATCCCCTAAAGGGATCCTCGGCTCGCCTCCCCCACGTCTTCTAGGGGGTGCACGCCATTCGCCAATATAAGCACCTTGTTTTCAATGCGTTAAAGTATGGCCCCGGGTAAAAATGCACTACCCCCGGGGAAAAATTTACGCTGAAGCCCTCCCGGAAAAACTTTTCCGCAGTATTTTCTCTCCATCTTCGCCCATCCCAACCGCTCTGCCTTGACCGCCGCTCGCCCGAATTGCTATGGTGAATGATTATGCTGGGCCCAGTCTACTCACTGGGTGCCGGCATCTTCTGTGGGGGAGCACTTTCGCGTTATGGGACTGACGAAGCTCGTTGTGCGCGGCGCTCGCCAGCACAACTTGAAGAACATCAACATCGAAATCCCGCGAAACACTCTCACGGTCATCACCGGTCTTTCCGGTTCCGGCAAGTCTTCTCTTGCCTTCGACACTATTTATGCCGAAGGCCAGCGCCGCTATGTTGAATCTCTTTCCGCCTACGCCCGCCAATTCCTCGATCAGATGGAACGTCCCGATGTGGATGTCATTGAAGGCCTCTCGCCTTCCATCGCCATCGAACAGAAAACCACCACGCGTTCGCCGCGCTCCACCGTCGGCACCATCACCGAAATTTACGACTATCTCCGCGTCGTTTACAGTTCCGTCGGCGTGCCTCATTGCCCCAATTGCGGCAAACCCATCACGCGGCAATCCAGCGAGCAGATTGTTCAGGCCATTCTCCAGGGAGAACTCTGCAAGCCCGACGATCGCATCATGATCCTCGCGCCGATCGTTCGCGGCAGGAAAGGCGCCTACCGCAAGGAACTCGAGAAGTTGGCCCAGGATGGTTTCGTTCGTGTGCGCATCAATGGTGAACTGCTCCCGCTGGACGAAACGCCGGTCCTCGACAAACGCAAGAATCACACCATTGAAGTCGTGATTGACCGCCTCCTCGTCAAACAGGGCATAGCCTCGCGCCTCGAACAGTCCATCGCCACCGCGCTCAAGCTGGCGCAAGGTTTGGTCACCGTGGCGATCGTCGGCGGAAAAGAACACGTCTTCTCCGAAAAATTGGCCTGCCCGGATTGCGGCCTCTCCGTGCCGCAACTCGAACCGCGTTCCTTCAGTTTCAATTCGCCCTATGGTGCCTGCCCCGCGTGTAACGGTCTCGGCTCCAAATATGATTTTGATCCTTCCAAAGTAATCGTGGATTGGACCCGGCCTCTCTTCGATGGCGGCCTGGGCACCGGTTCCGGGTCCGCCATCCTGAAACGTATGCTGGAGCTGGCCGCCTACGCCCACGGCTTTCACCTGGACACGCCTTTCGATAAATACCCCGCCCGCGTGCAGAATCTCCTCCTCTACGGCTACCCACCTTCAGACGCCAAACGCACCGGCGCACCCAAAGCTGCGCGTTCCGAAAGCCACGAAAAGGGCTATCGCTTCCAGGGCATCCTGCGATTCCTTGAACGCAATTTCCAGGAGTCCAACTCCGATTCCTATCGCGAGTGGATGACCCAGTACATGTCTGCCACGCAATGTACCGCCTGCCATGGCAAGCGTTTGCGTCCGGAATCGCTGGCCGTGAAACTGGCGGGATGGTCAATCTCGGACTTCACCGCTCTAGCCCTGAGTGATGCGCGCCCTGCCGTTGAGAAAATTCTTTCCCAACTCACGCCTCGTCATAAGGAAGTTGCGGGAAGGCCGCTCGAGGAAATTGCCGAGCGCATTGACTTCCTCCTCGCCGTCGGCCTCGGCTATCTCAGTCTGGAGCGCTCCGCCGCGACTCTTTCCGGCGGCGAAGCCCAACGCATCCGTCTCGCAACGCAAATTGGCTCGCGCCTTCGCGGTGTTCTCTATGTCTTGGACGAGCCGTCCATCGGCCTGCACGCGCGCGATAACAACCGCCTTTTGCATTCGCTCGAACAACTCCGCAACCTCGGCAACACCGTTCTCGTCGTCGAACACGACGAAGACACCATCCGTCGCGCTGACTTCGTTGTTGATCTTGGTCCCGGCGCGGGGAATGCCGGTGGTTACCTCGTCGCAAAAGGAAAGCCGGAAGAAATCTGCGCCGCACCCGATTCCCTCACGGGCCGTTATCTGACCGGTGCCGCGAAAATCCCCGTTCCCACCAAGCGCCGCAGCCCCAATGGAAAATCGATTCAAGTCCTCGGCGCCCACGCCAACAACTTGAAGGACTTCGACGTTTCCTTCCCACTCGGCTTATTCACGGTTGTCACCGGCGTTTCCGGCTCCGGCAAATCCACCCTGGTCAACGACATCCTCTATCGCGTCCTCGCGCAGAAACTCTATCGCTCTTCGGAACCACCCGGCGCTCATCGCATGCTTCTTGGCATCGAGCACATCGACAAAGTCATCGAGATCGATCAAGCTCCCATTGGCCGTACCCCGCGTTCCAATCCCGCCACTTATACCGGCGTTTTCACACCCATCCGCGAGCTTTTCTCCATGCTCCCGGAATCCCGTCAGCGCGGTTATCGCCCCGGCCGCTTCAGTTTCAACGTGAAAGGTGGCCGCTGCGAAACTTGTCAGGGTGAAGGTCTCCGCCGCATCGAGATGAACTTTCTCCCGGATGTCTACGTCACCTGCGAAGTCTGCCGCGGCCGCCGCTACAATTCGGAAACTCTCGCCGTTCGCTACAAGGGACACAGCATCAACGATGTTCTGAATCTTCCGGCCAGCGATGCGCTGAAGCTCCTCGAAAACATTCCCCAGATTCAGCAGAAGCTTTCCACCATGGTCGAGGTCGGCCTCGGCTACGTGCAACTCGGTCAATCCGCCACCACGCTTTCTGGCGGCGAAGCACAGCGCATCAAGCTGGCCCGCGAACTCTCCAAGCGTCAGACCGGCAGGACCGTTTACATTCTCGATGAACCTACCACCGGACTTCATTTCGATGATGTCCGCAAGTTGCTCGACGTCCTCCAGCGCCTCGTCGATCTCGGTAACACCGTCTTGATCATCGAGCATAACCTCGACGTCATCAAACAAGCCGATTGGGTCATCGACCTCGGCCCGGAAGGCGGGCAAGGCGGCGGGCGCATCGTCGCTCAAGGAACTCCTGAACAGGTCGCCCGCGTCAAAAAATCCTATACAGGTCAGGCGCTCGCGCGTACCTTGGGCTTCATCGGTTCCTCGAACGGCAATGCTCTCACCCAACGCATAGAGGGTGGCACATGACCCACCCGGCATGCCTCATCTCCCTCTTGCGCCTCTTGAGTGTTCCTCGTACAGTGATGTCAACCGCATGAGCATCTATTCCATCCAGCCTCTGACGTTTGGCGGCGTGCGCACTTACCCGTTGGCCTCCCGCAAAAGCAAAGTCCATGTCGGCAATTTTGCCCGCGCCGTTGACCGCAAAGCCTCACTAATCAAGTTCCTCGACTCGCTGCCCAAAATCCTCGCTGCTCAGGATTTGCGCGAACTGCTTTCCTCCATCCATCGCGCCCGCAAAAATAAAAAAGCCATCCTCTGGGGACTCGGCGGCCACGTCATCAAGGTAGGCCTCGGCCCCGTGCTCATTGACCTCATGCGCCGCGGATTTGTTTCCGGCATCGCCATGAATGGCGCCGCCATGATCCATGATTTCGAAATTGCCTTGGCCGGGAATACTTCGGAGGACGTTGAAGCCGCGCTTGGCGAAGGTCACTTCGGCATGGCCGAAGAAACCGGCACGTACATCAACGAAATCGCCAAACTGGCCTACCGCATCCGCATCGGCTATGGCGAGGCCGCCGGGCAATACCTGACCAGCGGCATCCTATCGCCCAAGCACCCAGAGTCCAGCGTTTTGATCGAAGCCTACAAGCGCAGAATTCCCGTCACTGTTCATCTCGCCATCGGCACGGACATACCCCACATGCATCCAGCAGCCGATGGTGTCGCTCTCGGCTCCGCCACTTTCTCCGATTTCCGCCTCTTTTGCGCTCTTGTGCAGCAGATGGACGCCGGTGGCGTGTATCTCAATTGGGGCTCCGCCGTGCTTCTCCCCGAAATATTTCTAAAAGCTGTCTCCGTCGTGCGCAATCTCGGAGTCCCCCTCCAACCCATCACCACGGCGAATTTTGACTTCATCCAGCACTACCGCCCGGTGCAAAATGTAGTCAGGCGTCCCACCGCCCCTCTCGACGATAAAAAGGGCAGCAACTCCCGGGGATTCGCCATCACAGGTCACCACGAACTTCTCTTGCCGCTGGTGGCAGCCGCACTGGCGTCCGGTTGGCCTGCTTCGGAGAAGCACACCAAATCATGATTCCTTTTGACGATTCCCCCTCTTCGCCACCTGCTCCGGCTCCAGGCAATGACGCGCCTTCGCCTTCCACTCCCGTCACTCCCGAACCCCTAGGCGGCGATCCCATGCTTTCGGTGGCCTTTCCCTCACCCACGTTTCAGCCTTCTCCCCCACAATTGCCCGAAGATCTGCAAATCAGCTGGTCCTGGCCGCACTTTATCGTCTTCATCATCTTTGGACTCGTGAGCCTCGTTTTGGTGCAGGGCATTCTGGGCGTCTACTATTTGCCCCACGGCCACAGGCTCACCACAAAACAGATGGAACAGTACCTGCTCTCCAAGCCGCAATTTGCGATTGGAAGCATGCTCATCTGGTACGCCGTCATCTTCTTCTTCCTCTACGTCACCTTGTCCGTTCTGCGCGGCCACTCCTTCTGGAAGTGTCTTGGCTGGCGCAAAATCAGTTCGCGCAACCGCGAGCAGCCCAGAAACCCTCTTGTCTATTTCTTTACCGGGTGCGGACTCTCTCTCTTCGTCGCTCTTCTCACCGCCGGCATGAAAGAGCCGGAAAACATACCCATGGAGGAGCTCTTTAAGCATCGCGAGACCGCTCTGCTTTTCGTGGCCATGGCCGTCCTGGTCGCTCCGCTCGTCGAGGAAACGCTCTTCCGTGGCTATCTTTATCCGCTGTTTGCGCGGTCATTGGGGGTCGTGCCGGGAATTCTGTTGACCGGCACTCTATTCGGCCTGATGCATGGAGCGCAGTTAGGCTGGACTTGGAGCCTCGTCTCCCTGCTCATCCTCGTTGGCATTATCTTCACCCTCGTCCGCGCCCGTACTGGCAGCGTCTTTGCCAGCTTTCTGATGCATCTGGGGTACAACTCCCTCATTGCAGTCGTCGCGGTCCTGAGCACGCACGGTTTCACTCGAATTCCCACGGCCAGGTGATCGGTTCGTTTCACACCAAGCATTCGATACAATTCCCTTAGAGAGGACGCACCGGAAAATGTACGTAGCGCAGCCGATTGAGTGGACAGACCGCGGCGTGGTCATGCTGGACCAGCGCCGCCTTCCCGCCGAGGAGATTCATTACACCTACACGGACTATCGCGAAGTCGCCAAAGCTATCCGCGAAATGGTGATTCGTGGCGCGCCCGCTATCGGCGTGGCCGCGGCGATGGGTGTTGCCCTCGGCGTGCTGCACGCACACGCCGCTTCCGTGGATCAGTTAAAAACAGAATTCGACGAAATCTCCCGCACACTGGCCGAAACGCGCCCCACGGCCGTGGACCTCTTCTGGGCTCTCCATCGCATGAAAACGCGCTTCACGGAGCTGCTCGCCTCCTCCGCCAGCCTCCCACAGATTCGCAACGCCCTAGTCGCCGAAGCCCAGGAAGTCCATCTCGAAAAAAAGGCCACCGACGAAGCCATTGGGCGTTTCGGCGCGGAATTCATGCCCCAGGACGGCCAAGTCATGACGCAATGCAACGCGGGCGCCCTGGCCACCGGCGGAATCGGCACCGCCCTTGGCGTCATCCGCGTCGCTTTCCAGCAGGGCCACAAGCTCCACGTTCTGGTCCCGGAGACTCGTCCCTATTTACAAGGAGCGCGCCTCACCGCCTGGGAACTCCACCGCGGCGGCATCCCCCTCACGCTCATCACGGACAACATGGTTGGTCACTTCCTGAAAACCGGCAAAGTCGGCGCCATTGTCACCGGTGCGGACCGCATCGCCGCCAACGGCGACACAGCCAATAAAATCGGCACCTATCAGATGGCCGTGCTGGCCAAGGAAAACAACGTCCCCTTCTATATCGCCGCCCCGGTTTCCACGTTCGATCTCTCCATACCCGATGGCGAACACATTCCCATCGAGGAGCGCTCCGCCGCCGAAGTCACCCACATTCAGGGTGTCAGAATCGCTCCCGATGTTCCCGCGGCCCACCCTGCGTTCGACGTGACCCCCAATCGCTATATCCGCGCCATCTTCACGGAGCGTGGCGTCGCCACCGCGCCCTTCACGGACTCTCTGAAGAAGCTGGCCGCTGCCCCGGCGGTCGCCGCCACACGCTAATCGCTTCCCCCACCTTCAGCAAAAAAAGAGGGAGCCGGATTACCGGCTCCCTCGGAACTTACTTCTGTTGTCTAGATTAAAAGATCAAGCGCAGGGAGAACTGCATGAACCTGCGTTCGTCGTGGTTCCCGCCGAGGGCGCCACTACCAAGACCACCCTTTTCCTCGGTGACCAAAGTTGGCCCTGCACCTTGAGCGGTATAGTTGTCGTTGGCGTTCACGTAATAGTTATGGTGGTTGAACAGGTCAAACGCTTCGGCGCGGAATTGCAGCCCAAAACGCTCCGTGAGTTTGAAGTCCTTCTGGATTGCGGCGTCGACGTTCCAGGCGCCCGGTCCGCGGAACGAATTCCGGCCGATCATGTTCGCCGGGTACGGCCCGAAATCGGAAATACCCAAGGTTGGGTTCAACGGGCCAAGATTGGCAGCCGCCGGAACAGTCAAGCCAGTGAACTGATTCGTCCCGCTCTGTGTCGGCGACCCAGATACATGCCACTGTGTAATTGGAGTGGCTGGCGTCAAGCGCGGAATGACGTAGTAGTTAAGCAGGTCGGTAAGGTCGTATACGGAGAAGGGAATTCCGCTGCGTACCGTATAGATCCCCGAAACATTCCAACCTCCCAGAACCTGTGTCGCTAACCCCTTCCCGCTCTTGAACCACGGTGTTTGCCAGATGGGAGACAGCACCAGGCGTTGACGGATGTCAAAGTCGGAATTGCCATAGTCGATTTGCGGATCGAGCACATTCGTGTAACCGAGCGATGCCGCCAACTGGCTTTCCGAGAAGGTTGTACTCAAGTCGTCCAGCGAGTGCGCCCAAGTGTAGTTGGCGACGATGGTTACGCCGGTGTGGTGCAAGTTCTGCGTCTGGAACTTCACGTTCATCGCGTTATACGTGCTGACTCCAGTGCTGCCTCGCCGATTGATATTTGTGTATTGCGAGTTTAGGCGCGTGTAGCACACGTTGTCGCCCGTCACGGGGTTTGTGTAGGGGCACGCGGGATCGACCACCAGGGGATCCCCCGCGTATTCCTGTCCGGCCCCAAGAAGGTTGATATTATTGATGTCATAAAGATGCACGCCATGCGCCCCGCTGTAGGAAATGGCCAGCAAGGTATTGGGCAGCAGTTGATGTTCCAACCCCAAGCTCCAGAACTGTGTTTGCGCCACGTTGATGTTAGAGTCGTTATCGCGCAACTCAACCGGAGGAAGCGGTGATGACGGACCAGCTTGCCCCAACGGACCGGTGTTGTTGGTCGTCACAAAGTACGGGCAGGTACTAACAATGCCGCCTGACGCGGTGCAAACATCGCTTAGCACAGCGCTCGCCGGTGGATTGAAACTCGCATTGAAGGTTACGTTGCCGAAGTTGCGTTCATAGCTGATGCCGTAGCCCCCGCGCAACGCAGTCTTGCCGTTGCCAAATACGTCATAGGCAAAGCCCACGCGCGGCGCGGGAGTGCCCCACCTGTTATCCCAGAATTGCCCGAGGGGACTCTGCTGAGTGGTGAAAATTCCGCCGTTGCGTACCGCATCCGCGAAACCACCCGTGGCTGGATAGAAGTTGGAATCCAAGTTCTGTTTGTTGTTGTGCTGTACGCCAAAGTGCTCGTAGCGTATTCCATAATTCAGTGTCAGCTTGCGGGTAATCTTAAAGCTGTCCTGTGCATACAGCGCCCAGTCCTTGTAACGGTAGCTGCGATTGTAGTTGGCGGCACTCAGCGGTGGCTGCACAATGCAATTGCTTGGATAGGGTGTAATGGCATTACCGTAGATATCGGTCGGGCAGGGCACCGCCCCGTTCGCATCCACGCGCGCTGTGAATTGGATAATTGGACTGGCATACGCTTCCGTCGAGGGGTCCGTCACGCCCCCTGCATTGAACAAACTATTGAAGGAGTCGGGAAGAGAAGCGCCGAGCGCCTCCACCGACTGCGCATAAGCGCCGTACCCCACATTCAACTGGATATACGTGAACTCACCGCCGAAACGCATGGTGTGGCGGCCTTTCGTCCACGCCAGGTCCTCCACCAACTGCAAGGTGTTCTGCGGTCCACCGAACGGCAAGCCTCCTGAACCCGTAGTGCTGTTCTGCAGCCCGGGCAACTGGATAGTGTTGTTGGTGACCGGGTCAGACGATTGTGCCGTCGTCGTGTTCACGAAAAGGTTCGGAGTGCTGGTTAGCGCTTGATTAAAGCTATTTGCGACATTGAAGCGCGTGAAACTGATCTTGGTGTTGTTGAGCACATTCTCCGTAAACGAGTGGTTAATGGAGAGCATGCCGCTGTTATCGAAGCTCGTGCCACCCACGTCGTACTGAGGATAAGGACTGTAACCGTCAGAGCCCGCGAAGTCGTTTTCGCTGTACTGCGCAAAACGGAAGAACATCTGCGTCTTGGCGCTTAGGTTGTAGTCCAAGCGGCCCACGAGATTGTAGGTGTTTTGTGGAACACCGCCACCGGCATCAAACGGAGCGCTGAAATTGATGGTATCGAACACCGGCGTCGTGCCCGGTATCGTGCTGACGCCTCCCGTACCGGCAATGCCGTTCAAAAGCGGGATAGGATTGTTTGTGCAATTCGGTGGAGTTGCCGTGTCACAGGTCTGCCCAAAGCCGCCGTGCGCCTGCACTTGGGCTGCGGTAATCGTGGCGGAAGACGGCAACGCGCCCGTCCCGTACTTCGACCAATAGGCCTGAACGTTCGCCGGCATTAGCGCCATAAACGCCGGATCAAACACGTCCTCCGTCTCGGCGGCGGCGCTGCGCACGCGCGTAAATTCCTGGGAGAAGGAGGCGAACAGCTTGTTCTTGATAATGGGGGCGCCAGCGTTGAATCCGAACTGATTGCGCGTGTAAATGCCCTTCGGAGCCACGTCGGAACCAGCGACGGCGTTTTGGGAGTCATTTGCGAACGTGTTCGCTGTATAAGCCGAAAGGCGATTGTACTCAAATACCGACCCGTGAATATCGTTCGTTCCCGGTCTGGTATCCACGTTTACGATGCCGCCCGATGCGCGGCCATATTCCGCGCCGAAGTTGTTCGTAATAATGCTGAACTCCTGAATCGAATCGGCTGGAACCAACTGGCCGGCATTCACCGAGAAGAAGCCCACGTTTTCCACGCCGTCCAGGAGGATTTCAACACCGGACATGCGTTGGCCGTTAATCGAGTAACCTACACCACGGCTCGCCGAGGACTGTGCGCTATTCATATCGGCGGTGGTATTGTCGCCGTTACTGACGTTCCCGGAAAGCACGACGAAGTCGTAAGGGTTACGATTCAAGCTGGGGAGCTGCGCCAATTGGTTGGTATCGACCAACTGGGAAAGCTCTTGCGTTTGCGTGTTCACTTCCGTGCCGAATGCCGCCGTCACCTCAACCACTGTCGTCGAAGACCCCACTTCCAGTTGTGGGTTGAACGTCACGTTCGCGCCCACCGTAACTTCCACGGTAGTCTCGAGCGTCTTAAAGCTGGTGTTCGTAACCCTGACCTTATAGGTGCCAGGAGGGAGACCTTGCAGAGTGTACTGTCCGATGTTGCCGCTTACGGCGGTATGTACCTCGCCCGTCGCCACATTCGTAGCCGTGACGGTCGCGCCGACGATCGCTGCCTCCGAACTGTCATGCACGGTTCCGGAGATCGAGCCTGTATTCACCTGGGCGTTAACGGCGCACGAAAAAACCAGCACCAGCACCGCCAAGCTAAACAAAAAACGCATCATCTTATTCACATTGCCCTCCCTGAATTTATTGCCAATCCACATCCCGTGAAAAGAAATTCGACGAATCCCTGCAGACGGCCCGTGGTTTCTTGCGCGAATGCACTGCCCGCAAACTTTAACAGTGCGAACCATGCTCGGGTGTCGGGGATAAGTCTCCGCGCTTCACGTATCCGAATCCTCTTGAATTCGGTCTGCCCACACCGAAATTTACATTGTACGTAAGGCGAAGTGAGCTTACTGGTACTATTACCAATATCCCAGACCGATCCATTGCAACCAAACCGATGTACCGCAGTCATGCACGCTGGTTTCCAAATTTGCGCATGGATAACCTTAATATAATCAGTCGATTACGGCGCAATACGGAGTTATTGAGAAGACTTGCCTACTGTTTTCAGTATACGACTATGAAATCTGAGAATCCGTTACGCCATTCGGCCACAAAACTCCACTTCTCTAGCTTGATCTTCGCTCATCCGTTCGAATGCCTCAGCCGCTCCGCCAGCGCCCGTGCCCTCTGGCGCGCTATCTCCAGGAACCGCGAATCCCCCGCGATCTGGTCCAGCAATGGCAGGGCTCTCTGCGGTTCCGGCAGCACGCCCTTGCTCAGATCGTTCTCGAATTGTAGCAGCGCATCGTTCACGCCCAGCCGGTCATACTTGATCCGCCTCTGCAGCAAATCGATCAACTCCTGCTGGCGCGCCAGTCCTTCGCAAATCTGTAGCAACTGTGTTGCTGGCGCGTTCAAGGTGTAATTAAACTTCACCTCATACGATTCGCCCGGCGCTTCCCAACGAAACGTTTTTTCCCCCAGATTCGCGATCTTCCGGTGTACATCCAGATCCAGCCCCTTGAAATGGTTTAATTGCCCGGCCAGCTCGAAAATTTTCGCGCGCAATCCAGGCCCCACTTCAAATGGACTCGCTCCCGCATCCTCGTCGAGCTGCCGGATTTCATAGCTGGCCTTATCGGAATTCTCTGGAATCTTGATCTCGATGAACTCCGGCGAACTTGATTTGAACACCCGCCGGTACGTGAACACGTTGCCAGCAGGCCCGCCCACCGCGGGCGTTGCTGCTGCCCACAAGCACAGCATCAGCAAGAAAGTCACCGCAACACGAAATTGAAAGTTCATGGGCTTGTCAGGATGCTGGCGGCGCGGCGGCGTGTTGCCTGGCGCACCATCGCGCCCAGCGATTTGATTTTTCGTTCCGCGGAGGCCGCGCGCGGCAACCCGAATCGCCGGTGCAGCTCCTCCGCTTGAATGTGGCACAGCGCCACGGCCAATGCGTCGGCCGCGTCCGAAGGCTCCGGCGTCTCGTTCATCGCCAGCAGCGCCCGCACCATCGCTTGCATCTGTTTCTTGTCGGCTTGACCGTGACCCGCGACGCACGCCTTCACCGCGCGCGGCGCGTAACTGAAAACTTCCACGCCGTATTGCTCCGCCGCCAGCAACACCACGCCGCGCACTTCCGCAAGCCGCAGCGCCGTCCTCATGTTCAATGCGGTGAACACCGATTCCACTGCCATCGCCTGGGGCGCAAATTCCTCGATTAGTTTGCAAAGCAGTTCGTGTACGTCGTGAAGCACCGCTCCCGTTGATGCCTTCTGGCGTTTCGTCGCCACGTGCAGCGCTCCATAGTGCAACGCCCGGCACTTTCGCCCGTCGCTCTCGACGACCCCATATCCCGTGGGCCCCGCTGCCGCCGGATCCACCCCCAGCACGCGAAACATCATCGTCTTCCCATTTCCAATCGGTTTCTCGCTCACTTTGCTTAGTCTACGGCGAACCCCAACCCTCTTCCACCACATTCTCGCCGCATGACCCCCTAAAATGCAGAACGGCCACCGAGGTTCGCTCGATGGCCGTCCCTGAAAAACATGATCTAGTTTGCGCCAACCGCCGCCTGGATTTCCGATTCGTCGATGTCAAAATTGGCGTACACATGCTGCACGTCATCGTGTTCTTCGAGTGCTTCAACCAGCCGCAACATCTGCGTTGCCTGTTGCCCCGTCAATTTGATGTAGTTCTGCGGCACGAGCGCTAATTCCGCGGAAGCCGGCGTTATCCCAGCCTTTACCAGCGCTTCTTTTACCGCTTCCAGCGATTCCGGCGGCGTCACGATGTACCAAACCGAACCATCGTCCTTCATATCTTCCGCGCCTGCTTCCAAAACTATATCCAGAAGTTTGTCTTCGCCCGCCGCTTCTTTCGGCACGTTGATTTCACCTTTGCGATGGAACATCCAACCCACCGCGCCGGCCTCTGCCATGTTCCCGCCATTCTTGCTCATCAAGTGGCGAAACTCACCAACGATGCGGTTGCGATTCGTAGTGACTACCTGAATCAGCATTCCCACGCCGCCCGGCCCGTATCCTTCAAACATGGCCTCTTCAAACTGTTCGCCTTCCAGTTGCCCTGTGCCGCGCAGCAGTGCCCGTTCGATATTTTCATTGGGCATGTTTTCGTTCTTCGCGGCCAGGATTGCGGTTCGTAAGCGTGGGTTGGTGTTGGGATCGCCGCCGCCAATGCGTGCAGCGATGGTGATTTCACGGATCAGTCGCGTGAAAATGCGGCCGCGCTTTGCGTCGGTGGCCGCTTTCTTATGCTTGATTGTCGCCCACTTTGAATGCCCAGACATAACAATTCCTCTTTTTCGTGACTCGTGGCCGTGTTCAGGCCATGCAATTTTTGGCTTGGCCGCGGGCCCCTCTCGCGGCACACCCAGTCGCGGGGATTCTTCCTGCGGAAACCTGCGAGCCGAGTGCCAACGGTGCTTGATTGACCCGCCGGGAA
>Ga0209517_10001107_pt1 | contig 42339 bp, 41 predicted proteins | sample PeaSoiMetSII2010_FD_187695 | JGI IMG/M metagenome (GOLD analysis project Ga0209517, IMG submission 187695) | Peat soil microbial communities from Weissenstadt, Germany - SII-2010 (SPAdes) (version 2) | ecosystem: Environmental > Terrestrial > Soil > Wetlands > Peat | place: Germany...
AAAACATCAGCCGCCCGTCGAGCCGCTTTATCGCGTGCCCGACGCCGAGCAAGCCGTGAAACAACTCGTCGGCCATCCTTACGACAATGCTTTTTCGCCCGTGGACGGCGTGACCGTGACGTTCCGCGATGCCGGGCACATCCTCGGCTCCGCCCAGGTCGTGCTGGACATTGAGGAAAAAGGGCTTGCCGCGCCGAAGCAAAGCGGAGGCGGGCGCAAATTCCGCTGGCTGTTCAGTGGCGACGTGGGCCGCGGCGGCGATGAAATTCTCCGCGACCCGGTGCCGGTGGAAAACGTGGATTACCTCCAGATTGAATCCACCTACGGCGGACGCGAACACGCCGTCCGCCAGGATGCCGACGCCACCGTCTGCCGGCTGGTGGGCGGCGCGCTCGGCCAGAAGGGCAAGGTCATCATCCCGTCGTTTTCCGTCGGGCGCACGCAACAGATTGTTTATGTGCTGCACCAGATTACGGACAGCGGCTGTCTCCCGCGCGTGCCGATTTTCGTGGACAGCCCGTTGAGCACCAACGCCACGGAAATTTACCGCCGGCACACCGAATGTTACAACGACGGGATTGCGAAATTCCTGCGCGAACAGGCAAACCCCTTCGGCATGGCGAACCTCACCTACATCAGCAACGCCGAGGATTCCAAGAAGCTGAACGACCGCAAGGAGCCGATGGTCATCATCAGCGCGTCGGGAATGTGCGAAGCCGGGCGCATCCGGCATCATTTGCGAAACAACATCGGCGATCAGAAAAACCTGGTGCTGTTCATCGGTTACTGCGCCGAAGGCACGCTCGGCGACCAGATCACGAAAGGCAGGACGCCGGTCAATATCTTTGGCGACCCGTGTGTCGTCCGCGCCCAGGTCGTTTCCCTCGACACCTATTCCGGCCATGCCGACAAAAACGAATTGAAACGTTATGTCGAAAAAATCTCCGGCGACCTCAAAAAAATCTTCTGCATCCACGGCGAAGAATCGCAATGCCTGGCCCATGCTGAGACCCTCCGTCAAATGAAACCGAAAGCCGAAGTGCTCGTGCCGGAGTACCAGCAGGGCGTGGAAATTTGAATTAACGGCTATTGACAACTAATGTTATCCGGCTAAATTGGCGGCGTGAATGTGGCCTTGAGCAAATACTATGAAGATTTTGTCGGGGATTTGATTGCGAGCGGCCGTTACGGCAATGCGAGTGAAGTGGTGCGCGCGGGCTTGCGCGCATTGGAAAAGGCCGAACAACAGGCCGCGCTAAACATCCCTGATCTGGACAGTAAACTTCTCGCCGGCATTCGCAGTCCCGCCAGGCCGCTGACCGGCGCCGATTTCGACCGCATCCGCACCCGCACCCGGCGAAAACTCAAGGGATTTGAAACCGCTCAAAATCATTCGCAGCGAAGAGGCGATTCGCGACATTGCGGACATCCATCTGATTATCGCGGTGGATAATGCTGAAGCCGCCGAAAGATTCCTCACGGCGCTGCAATTAAGCTTCCGCGCGCTGGCCCAATGGCCGGAGATCGGGCCGCGCTATCAATCCAATCGTACCGGATTGTCCGGGGTGCGTTTCTGGCCGGTGCGCCGGTTCGCGAATTATCTGATTTTCTACCGCGTCACCGCCCCGCCGCGCCGGTTGCACATCGTCCGTGTTCTCCACGGCGCGAGAGATATTCCGCAGGTTTTGGAATGATGCCTGGCCCATGCCGAAACGCTTCGCCAGATGAAACCGAAAGCCGAGGTGCTCGTGCCGGAATACCAACAGGTGGTGGAAATTTGATTTCGCCGGACAATGGATTCCCGTCATGCGGGTACAGCCTGAAGCCGGCACTGTGGCGCAGCCGTCCCGGCTGCGAGTTCAAGCACCGTCCCGGTGCGTGAACCAAAACACGCGGCGGCGTAAAGCCGTGTGGCGGCCACGCCGCTATACGCGGGACGCCGCTTTTACCCGCCGGCTAAGACGCCGGCGCTACGATTCTGCCGCCGGCCAATGATTTTTTGGTGCCGGTGTCAAATTGTGCCCCCCTGACTTTCGGAAAGCCGAATTGCATTTCAATTCCGGGGATTTGCGGTAGCCTGCGGCGAACTGAATGGCCATGCTTGGAATATACAAACGGTTCGCAAATACCGCCGTTTTCTGGTCGTGGATTTTCAATTTCATCCGTCTGACTTATGGCATCATCCTCCTGCCGCTGGTCCTGCATAAACTGTCCACGGCCGATTTGGGGATGTATTATGTGCTGTTGAGCCTGGCCGCACTGGCGCAACTGGTGGACTTCGGCTTTGGCGAAACCATCGGACGTTTCATCACCTATGCCATGGGCGGGGCGCGGGAGATTCAGGCGCAGGGCCTGCCCAAACCGGGTGACAGTGACGCCCCCAACTACACCCTGCTCTGGGAACTGCTGGCCACGACCCGCTTCATCTACCGCTGTCTGACGTTGGCGGTGTTGGTCGTCATCGGCGTCTGGGGGACCTGGATGGTAGAGCTGCGGATTCATGAAACGTCGTCGGTGCTGATTACCCGACTGGCCTGGGCGGTGACTTTGGCCGGCACCATGTTCGAAATCTATGCCAATTGGTGGTGCGTCTATTTGCGCAGCATGAATGAAGTGGTGGCCGCGTCGCGCATCTATGTGGTGGTCTTCGTGGTCCGGCTGGCCCTGGCGGCGGGATTGCTCTGCGCCGGGGCCGGGCTTTTGAGCATTCCCATTGCCGCCGTTTTGAGTGATGGCCTCATGCGCTGGCTCGCCCGCTCCCGCTGTCTGGCGCTGTTGAAAAACCATCCGCCGCCGCCCAAAACCGAAGTCAAAAAGATCCTCAAAATTCTCTGGCCGAATACCTGGCGGGTCGGCGTACTGCTGTTCAGCACCTACCTGACCGTGAATGCCAACACCGCTATTTGCCTGGGCGCGTTTGGGCTGGCGGCCAATGCCAAATACGGGCTGTCGCTCCAGTTGATGAACATCGCTTTGACCATGGCGTCCGTATGGTTCACGGTCAAACGCCCGCTGCTCGGTCAATGCCTGGCGCGCCATGACCTGGCCACCGTCCGGCAAATTCTCTGGTCCCGGCTCTGGCTGCAAAACCTGACGTTCCTGGTTCTGGCTGCCGGCGTTGTTGGTTGCGGAGCGATGGCGTTGAATTGGATCGGCGGCGGCAAGGAGATTCTATCCGTGGGCTGGCTGGCCGTGCTGATGTTCTACTTTTTTCTGTATTCACAGTACGTGACCTGGACAACTTTGATGGCCACGGCCAACAATCTCGCTTATTTGTGGCCAACGGTGGCGACCAATGTCCTGAGCCTTATTCTTTCCTTGCTGTTGGTTTATTTTACCCGGCTGGGCCTCGGGGCATTGGTGCTGGGGCCGCTGCTGGCCGGCGTCCTTTTCAATTTCTGGTATTGGCCCGCCTATGCCGCCCGCGACATCGGGACCACGTTGTTCCACTTCCTTTTCTTTGGCCCTAAAACCAAATCCAGCGGATAACAGCCCATTAAAAAGTAGGAGACGACGTAAGGAGTCTTATTCATTTACGATTTACGATTTACGATTTACGATTGACGATTGGCCGATGCGTTCGTATCCAGTCTGAAAAGACTCGTGACCTCGTCTCCTACAATGGAACGGGTAGCTGCGTCGCCATTTCCAAGGTAGGGACGGCGCGCCGCTGCGTCGTCCGCGCCTCAAGCGGGCGCTTGATTTTGGCGGCTTTACCGCCGGGGACGGCGTAGCACTGTCCCTGCCAAAAAAACTGTAATACCCCAATGGGAGTTACCGGCTGCAAAGCAGATTGACGTAGCCGGACGGGTTCAAGTTGCCTCCCAGTTCTTCAAACCGGTAAATCACCTTCACGCCGCCGTCGGGTTGGATGGCTTGCAGCTTGAACGATTGCGCCCGAAGCTCGTCGAAAACCGCGCGGCGAGACGCCGCTTTTACCTGCCGGCGAGGACGCCGGCGCTCCGTTCTGGCCGCATCATCATGGCGGTGGTGCGAAGTTGCGCCCAAACTGACCTGCGCTATGGCGGGCATCCGTCGTGCCGATCCGGGACCGGACCGCGGGCAATGCGGCCCAAAGAGTGTTGCCGAAGGAATATGCTTTTGACGATGGCTGGGATAACTGATAGGAATCTGTCAGCGAATGATGAAAGATTTTGTAGGCAAAACGGTTCTGATCACCGGTGCCGGGGGATTCATAGGCAGCCACTTGACAGAACGTCTGACAGAACTGAATGCCAGGGTCCGGGCGATGGTGCATTACAACGCGCTGGGTTCAGCTGGTTGGCTGGATGCGTCGCCTTGGCGCGATAAGATCGAGGTCGTGGCCGGCGACATCCGCGACCGCGACAGTGTGAAGACGGCTATGCAGGGGGTGGAGGTGGTTTTTCATCTGGCGGCATTGATCGCGATTCCCTATTCCTACCGGGCGCCGGACTCCTACGTCCGCACCAACGTGGGCGGGACACTGAACGTGCTGCAATCTGCCCGCGAACTTGGCGTCAAACGCATCGTTCATACCTCAACCAGCGAAGTCTATGGCACCGCCCGCCTTGTGCCCATTGACGAGGCGCATCCGTTGCAGGGCCAGTCACCTTACTCCGCCAGCAAAATCGGCGCGGACAAAATGGCTGAAGCTTTCCACCTCTCCTTCGGCCTGCCAGTCGTGACCGTCCGGCCCTTTAACACCTTTGGTCCGCGCCAGTCGGCCCGGGCCGTTATCCCGACTATCATCGCCCAGTGCCTCAACGGCAGAACGGTCCGTCTGGGCAGTCTTCATCCCACGCGAGATTTGAATTATGTCTCGAATACAGTGGATGGATTTCTGCGGGCGGCGCTGGTGCCGGCCGCCATCGGGCGTACGATCAACCTGGGTTCGGGACGGGAAATCAGCATCGGCGACCTGGCCGCACTCATCGGACGGCTCATGGATTCTCCCATCTCTGTAGTGAGTGAAGATGAGCGCATCCGCCCGGAAAACAGCGAGGTCGAGCGTCTGCTGGCCGACAACGCGCTGGCCGCTTCCCTTTTGAAATGGCAGCCCGCCATCGGGCTGGAGGAGGGATTGCGCCGGACGATCGAGTGGGTGAAAGCCAACCGCGAAAAATATCGTCCAGACACCTACACCATCTGAACTGCGTGAACCGTCCTTTTCACTGAATGAAAGCGATTATTTTGGCTGGCGGCCTGGGAACAAGGTTGAAACCGTTTACCGAGATTATTCCCAAACCGCTGCTCCCCATCGGGGAAAGCTCGGTCCTGGAAATCCAGATCCTCAGCCTCAAGAAACATGGGATCAAGGACATCATCATCGCCACCAATCACATGGCCGAATATGTCGAAGCCTTTCTTGGCAACGGCAGCAAATACGGCGTCCATCTCCAGTTCAGCAAGGAGCAGGAACCACTCGGTACCTGCGGCCCCTTATCGCTTGTGCGCGAACAATTGACCGAACCATTCCTGTTGATGAATGGCGATGTCCTGACCACGCTCGACTTCTCCAAAGCTGCCGCTTTCGCTGGTTCGATTGCGGCGAACCTCCTCGTGATGACCAAGGAAATCGTGGTGCCGTTTCAATTCGGGAAGATCATTTCCGAAGCGGATTATATTGTCGGCGTGGAAGAAAAACCCGACCTGAAGCTGGAAATCCTCGCTGGGATTTATATGTTCAAGCCGCCGGTCCTCGATCTAATCCCGAAAGGCAAATATTACGGGATGGACACGCTGATCAAGGACATGATTGCCCGCCGCCTGAAGATTGCAAAATATCCGATCCGGGAATACTGGCTCGATATTGGGCGCGTGAATGATTACGAGGTGGCACAGGAGGCCTACCGTGAACATTTTGCCGGACTGAAGAAGCCGGTCACACCATGAAATGCCTGATAGCCGGAGGCGCCGGCTTCGTTGGCAGCCATGTCACCGCGCGATTTGTCCAGGCCGGGCACGAAGTGACAGTGATGGATGGATTGCTTCCCCGTACCGGCGGCCGCCGCGAAAATCTGGCCGGCCTGCTTTCCGACATCCGATTCCTCGACATGCCGGTCGAACAGGCCCCGGATCTTGCCGGACTGGTCGCGGAAAGCGATTTGCTCGTCGATTGCATGGGTTGGACCTGCCATCGCCTCGCCCTCCAGGATCCGCTTTACGACATGCAATTGAACATCGCTTCGCACCTCGCTCTGGTCGACGCCATCGCCCACAGCTCCGGCAAAACGGTGATTTCGCTCGGTTCCCGCGGCCAGTATGGAAATCCGAAGGTAAAAACGATTACGGAGGAGACACCTTCAAATCCCCAGGATATCCAGGGCTCGCACAAGCAGGCGGCGGAATCGAACTGGCAGATCTTTTCAAGGATCAAGGGTTTCGCCGGCATCAGCCTCCGCATTGGCAACTGCTTCGGGCCGCGCCAACCCGTCGAGGGGGAAGACATCGGGCTGATCGGCACGTTTATCCGCGATTTGTTGCAGGGACGCGAAATCGAACTCTTCGGCGCCGGACGGCGGCGGCCGGTGATTTACGCGGGGGACGTTGCGGAAGCAGTGTACTTATGCGCCCAATCCTCCTTTCAAGGCTTTCAGATATTCAACCTCGCCGGTGCGGACGTAGTGCTGGAGGAATTGCTGGAACTGTTGATCCGCGAAATCGGACAGGGCGCCTACAAGCTTCGGGAATTCCCGCCGGAGATCAAATCCATCGACACAGGCAACGCAGCCTTTTCCGGCGACCGTCTTGAAACATTCCTGGGCCGCTTGCCGCTGACCCCACTTGAGGCTGGCATAAAGGAAACAATTGATTATTTTCGCGGTGTACTATGATCTGGCGTTGCGACCTTGTTCCTCAGTACGAAGCTTACCGTGATGAAATCCACGAAGCCATTGACCGCGTACTGCATACCGGCCGGTATATTCTTGCCTCCGAGGTTGCGGCATTTGAGCGGGAGTTTGCAGATTACCTTGGGGTGAAACACGGTGTTGGCGTGGCCAACGCCACCGATGGCCTCACGCTCACCCTCATGGCGCTTGGGATCCAATCCGGGGACGAAGTCATCACCACGCCGTTCACTGCGATTCCCACCGTCTCAGCCATCCTTGATGCCGGTGCCAGGCCCGTGTTCGTTGATATCTGCGCGGACACATTCCTGATGGATTGCGAAAAAGTCGCCGCCGCCATCACGCCGCGCACCAAGGCAATCATGCCCGTGCATATCTTCGGCAATGTGCTCGACGTGCCGCGGCTTCGAGAGGTTGCCGGCCCAGCCATTCCGATCATTGAGGATGCCTCGCAATCGCACGGCAGCACGTTTCGTGGCCGGCAGTCCGGCAGCATGGGAGATGTTGGCGTTTTCAGTTTTTATCCGACCAAGAATCTGGGCGCGTACGGCGACGGCGGGATGATCGTTACAAACAGTGCCGAACTGTCCGACCGCCTCCGGCTGCTGCGGATGTATGGCATGAGGGACAAGGATCACATTGTCATCAATGGTGTGAACAGCCGGCTCGATGAACTCCAGGCCGCGATTCTGCGCGTGAAGCTCAAGCACCTCGATGCCATGAACCGCCGTCGCAACGCGATGGCGAGTCGTTACCGGAAGGAATTGCGGCCCGATTTGTTTACTCATCAGCACATCTCGGACAAGGTGGTTTCCAATTACCATGTTTTTGTCAGCAAATTCCGAGGCGATCGCGCGGCGTTTATGCAAAGCATGGACGCGCTGCAGATTCAGACGAATATTTATTACGTGGTGCCGCTGCACCTGCAGGAAGCCAATCGGTTCCTGAAATATAAACGCGGTGATCTGCCGGCGGCGGAAGCATTGTGCGGGTCGGCGGTCGCGCTGCCATTGTATCCCGAATTGCCGGACGATACACTTTCTCACATCATTCAGTGTATCAATGATTGGAAATCGCCATGATTGACCCCGATGTCGTCCTGGGAAAAAACGTCCGCATCTTCAACCCCGATCAGGTGAACATCTTCGGGTGCAAGATCGGTGATAATTCGTTTGTGGGGCCGTTTGTGGAAATCACCCGCGGCGTCACGATTGGGAAACGTTGTTTGATCGAAAGCCACTCATTTCTCTGCACCGGTGTTGAACTGGAGGACGACGTATTCATTTCGCACGGCGTGATGTTCACCAACGATCTTTATCCGCGAACCGACCGCCATGTCGTTTACCCGCGGACGCTGGTTAAGCAATTCGTCAGCGTCGGCACCAACGCCACCATTCTGGGAGGTGTGACCATTGGCGAGCACGCCGTAGTCGGAGCAGGGGCTGTTGTTACCAGGGATGTCCCGCCGCTCTCCATTGTCCTGGGCAGCCCCGCAAAAGTCAGCCGCCAATTCGGTTCCTTGAGTGAACTGAAGCAATATATTTGTGAGCGACAGGCGACGAGTTGAATTATGTGGGCCGGCAGTGTAAATCCCGACTTTTTGCCTTTTAAGCATTCAGGAAGCTGTGCCGATCGAACAGCGTGGATCAAGAGATGTCCGGTAGCGGCGGCATATCGGCAGAACTGCGAGCCCGGGCGCTATCATGCAAGTCAGTTACCCATTGTCGTTTGGGATAAATTTATTGGAATTGGCGCCGTTGTTACCAAACCTGTCTCTGAACCCGGAACTTACATTGGCCTTCCCGCAAGACGAATTAAAGAGTGTTTATCAGGAGGCGGGCGGTGAACAGAGATGTGGGCATTATTGGTTTTCTCGAACTCCTCCGAAAGGTTAAAAGCTGCTTTCGCCGCCGGAACAAATCAATTCCCTTTATTGAGAATATTGACCACTTCCAGTCAGGCTCACCCAAACGCAAGCGGGCTTTAATTTCACTTCGACCCGCTGCCTGGTTGACCGCTTTGCGGGAATTTCCCGGCATCAAGCTTTTCAATGTGAGCGGCCTCACTTATATAATGGTGAAAGTATTGAATGAAAATGGGTATGCCGTTGATATCGTGGACTATCTGCTCGACGATTTTAAGCCGGTAAAACCATATAACCTCTTTATCGGGCACGGAGGACGTGTCGCTTCATTGATTGACACGCTGGAGAAAAACAACACCGTCATCCTGCAATATGTCTCCCAGGCCTACTGGAAAGAATTTCTCCGCCAGTCAACCGAACGATACGAGAGGGTTTGCGCGCTAAAAGGAGTCCCGCTGATTTCCTCTCACATCCGTGCACATAGTGAACAGGAAAGAAAGGGGGAGGAGCATCTGGCGGAACGTGCAAAGTATTTCTTTACTGGAAACTGTCCGCGAATGATCAAGGGTTATGGCAAATACGCCAACAAAATTCGGATCGTGGGATGGGCGTCGTATCTGGAAAAGGATTTAATCGTCAAGGATCGTGATTTTGATGCGGGCAGGAAGGGATTCATTTATGTGGCGGGAACCGGCGGCAATATACAAAAGGGGCTTGATTTATTGCTTGAAACATTCGCCCGCACGCCGGATTTGCATCTTTATATTTATTGCTGGGTGGAAAACGAGGTGCGCACATTATATCGAAAGGAGCTGTCATTGCCAAACATTCATTACATTTATCATTACCGATTTGGCCTCCTGCGCCGGTATCTTCGCATCCTCTTAAAACGTATTAACTTTACAATTACCGCTCCCATTGACACCGGCATCGGAACCGCCTTTCTTGGAAGTTTTGGGATTGGACTCATTCCCGTTGGTTATGCCGACATGCCTTGTACTCCCGCCGACAGCCATCTCGCAAATTCGTGGCAGGTGGAAAGCATGGTCAGCAATGTTAGAGAAGCAAGCCGCATGCCCGTAGAGTGGTGTCAACGAGCTTCGGCGTTGAGCATGCAAAATTTTCAAGACAATTGGAGTCCCCAGGCATTTGAAAAAAGGTTTTCTGAATTTATACGATACGTTGAGACGTCATCCGTCAAGTTGTGATGTCAGACAAGACGTGAATTATGAGAGTGGCCCTGATCACCACCGACAATCGAGAGCCTTTCAAGAAATATGAGCTCGATGCGCCGTGGCTGTCTCCTCCCATCGCCGCCCTGCTGGAAGGGTTTCAATCAGCCGAAATCTCAACGGAGATTCAAGTTCATGTTCTGTCCTGCACGAAGCGCCCCATGCGCTCTCCGGAAAAACTCGCGCCGAACGTCCATTTTCACAGCCTGCACGTGCCCCAGCTCGGCTGGATGCGCACCGGCTATCAAGGGTGCATCCGGGCCGTCCGCAAAAAGCTGAAGGTAATCCGGCCGGATATCGTGCATGGCCAGGGCACGGAACGCGACTGCGCCATCAGCGCTGTCTTCTCCGGATTTCCCAGCGTCATCACCATCCACGGTCACCATGCCGAACTGGCCCGGCGGTTCCGGGCGCGCTTCGGCAGCTTTTTATGGTGCGCCGCCCGACTGGAAGAATTCACCCTCCCGCGGACTCAAGGCATTATTTGCATTTCTGACTATGTAAAGGGTCTGGTGGAACATTACCGGATCCCAACCTGGATTGTCCCGAATGCCATCCAGAAAATGTTCTTTGATTTTCCCAGGACAACCCCGCCAGCCGGAGCCAGGCCCCTGCTCGTCAACGTAGGCGTAATCAGCGAGCGCAAGCGTCAACCCGAGCTGTTGGCCGTACTGACATCTCTGCGGGAAGAAGGTCTGAAGTTTGATACGTTGTTTGTGGGGCTTTCTTCTCCCAAACTACCTTACGCCGTTGAATTCAACCGCAGACTGGAGCAGGCGAACCGGAAACATGGCGGCTTTGAACATATCCCGAGGCTGGATGACCCGGATTTCTGCCGGTTGTTTGATCGGGCCGCGGCGATGATTCATTTCTCCGCCGAAGAGTCTTTTGGCCTGACCTTTGCCGAGGCCATAGCCCGGGGATTATATTTGTTTGCCTCGGACGTCGGCGCCATCCGGGATATTGCCAAAGGAATGGACCGCGTCCAAATCCTCGACTTGAATGATTGGGAGGGATTAAAGCGCGCCGTCCGTCAGTGGCTGGTTTCGGGCGGGGACCGTTTGCCGCGTCCCGCCAGTGCCCCTGCTGCGTTCATGCAGCGCTTTCATCCGGTTCCTGTCGCGCAACGGCATCTGGAAATCTATCGTGAGGTACTACAGCAAAAATCTTGAACCCGGCTCTCTCCCAGTGTAGCCGGGCTTGTGAAAGCGCGGACGAATGCACACAGGTTCCCGGATGAATTCCGCTTCCTCACGTCGGCGGCGACACCGCCTTCAGTTCAGCGGGATTTTTCCATTTCGACACGGCCGGTGTGGCGGGGATTGCCCCGGAACATCGGCCACGAACTTTTCGCCAGCGGCGCCAGCCGGTTGGTGGAATTGATCGCGTACAGCCAATCTTCCTCCGCAATGTAAATCGTGCCGTCCTTGCCGATAGCCGGAGAGGCAATGATGTCGTTATGATCGGAATTCGTGTCGGTGGTTAACAGCCAGAGTTGACGGCCATCCTCCGTGGTGGCCATCAAACTCCGCCTCGGTGCGGAGAAATAAATCTCGCCGTCGGCCGCGACGGCCGGCGACGCCTCAATGAAATAGCCGGTGGTCACTTTCCAGCGATTTGTGCCGTCCGGGCTGACCGAAATGGTGTCCTGATTGACCGACAGGTAAAGGTTGCCCGCCGGATCCAGCACCGGCGAGGATTCCATGATGCCGCCGGTATGCAGGCGCCAGCGTTCCGTGCCGTCCGGGCGCAGCGCGTACAGGTTGCCGTCCGTCGAGGTGAAATAAACCGTGCCGTCGGCGGCAATGGCGGGGGACGAGATGATTTGTCCGCCGGTGGCAAACGTCCAGCGCAACAGGCCGTCCGGTTTCAGCGCGTAAAACTTTTTGTCATGCGACCCGAAATAAATCGTGCCGTCCTCGCCGACGGCCGGCGAGGAATCAATGATGCCGCCGGTCGGGAAGATCCATTTCCGGGAGCCGTCGGGATGCAGCGCGTAAAAGTTGGTGTCCCACGAGCCGAAATAGAGGGTGCCATCCGCGCCGAGGGCCGGCGACGAATCCACCCACGCGCCGGTTGGAAAGGTCCATTTGAGCCTGCCGTCCGGGGTGACGGCGTAAAACTTCCAGTCGCGCGACCCGAAATAAATGGTTCCATCATCGCCGATGGCCGGGGAAGACCTGATTTCGCGTCCGGCGTTAAAGTTCCATTTGGCCTTTCCCGCCGGTGTCACGGCCACCAGTTTGCCGGTAAAGGTGGCCTGATAAATCGTGCCGTCCGCAGCGAGGGCCGGGGACGAGGTGACAAAAACATCCGGAAAGGGACCCGGCAGTTGCAGCGTCCACAGACTGGTTGGGCCTGACTGCGCCGGGCAGGGGAGTGGCATGACGATCCACAACCAACCGGCGAGCGTTGCGGCCAGAGCCGGTGCTTTGGATTTGCGGAGTTCCATCGTGTCGCTGGAGTTAAGCCTGAAAGCGGCGCCACCGCAAATTCCAAATCATCGAGTGCCGATTCGGCGGTGGTACAATTTGAAAATTTGGCGGTGTCCTAATTTCGCAGTAGGGCACGACGTAAGGAGTGCTATCACAAACGACTCGTTACCTCGTCGCCTACTTTTTTGGGGCGACCCGGGCGCATCTCAGTTTTTGAGATAACCGAAAGTGCCGTGTCCCAACGGGACGTTTTGAAAATAGCCCGGCGTTTCAACGCCGGGGTTTGATGATATCGCAACCAGTCCCGCAGGGACGGCTGAAGAAGCCGTTTCCGCTCAACCGTCCCGGTAGGACTCGACGTCTTAACAATCTCTCCCGGCATTGAAATGCCGGGCTATTTTCGCTTGTTCCTCCGGAACAAACCTCGTGCCAAAAATTGAGATGCGCCCGGGTGACCAGACCATCACAAGAATCTGTTGCCAGCCATCCACGAGTTGGAATATAATAGGTACCGTTAAGCAATAGCGCCTATGGCGCTTTGCCCGGTTTTGTCGTGAAATGAATACAGCTTTCTTTCGCACCCTCATCATTTTTGGGGTCTGTGTCGTGCTGGCCATCTGGCTGGGGCTTTCACTGGCCGGGGAGTTGACCTATTCGTCGCTGGTGATTTATGCCATTCTGGGGTTCATCCTGGTTTTTCCCCTGCTGCTGCGCTGGCATTATCCGCTGATGTTGTTGGGCTGGAACATGGCAGTGGTTGTCCTCTTCATGCCCGGCCGCCCTCAAGTGTGCCTGCCCCTGATTGCGATAAGCCTGATCATTTCCGTGCTCCAGCGGATGATCAGCCGGGAAAGCCAGTTCATTTCTGTGCCGCAACTCATCCTGCCTTTGTTCTTCATGATCGCGGTCGTCGTTGTCACCGCCCGAATGACGGGGTTCGGGTTGCACGTTTTCGGCGCGGCGGTTTATGGAGGGAAAAAGTATTTCTACCTGTTGGCGGGAATTCTCGGCTACTTTGCCCTGGCCGCCCGGCGGACCCCGCCGGAACGGATCAATCTGTATCTGGGATTGTTTTTTCTCGGTGGCGTGACCAACGTCATGGGCGACGTAATACCGTTGCTGCCCCACCCGCTGTACAACCTCTACTATGTTTTCCAGCCCAACTCGACCGGTTCTCAAGTTATGTACGCAGGACCCAACGCCGAAGCGACCCGCTTCGACGGCACCCGGCTGATGTGCCTGGTCGTTTTCTCGTACATGCTGGCCCGGTATGGCATCCGGGGGATGTTTCTCTCCCGCAAGCCGTGGCGCTGGATGATTTTCGGCGGTTTCTTTGTCTTGGGACTCGTCGGGGGTTTCCGCGGGTATATCATCAGTTGCGGCCTGCTCTTTGCCATTCAATTCTTCCTGGAAGGGTTGTACAAAACCAGGCTGATGGCGATTTTCACCATTGCCGGCGTCCTCGGCGCGCTGGCGCTGGTTCCTTTGGCGGAACATCTGCCGTATACCTTTCAGCGCGCAGTGAGCTTTTTGCCTTACAAGGTCAGCAACGCGGCGCGGATGGACGCACAGGCAAGCTGGGACTGGCGGGTGAACATGTGGGAGGGGTTGCTGCCGCAAATTCCCCAATATCTTCTTCTGGGCAAAGGTTACAACATTTCGCCATTGGACTATGACTTCGTGATGGGACCGGAGGCCGCTGTCCATTCCGCTTTCGCACAAAACGACCCATTGGCCTTGGCGGAGGATTTTCATAGCGGGCCGATTTCAACCATCATCCCGTTTGGCATCTGGGGCTGTCTGGCCATGCTCTGGTTTCTGGCAGCCGGCATCTGGGCGCTTTACCGCAACTATTGTTACAGCGATCCGGCCCTGCAAAGGGTTAATACGTTTCTTTTGGCCGCCTTTGTCGGTGAGACCATATTTTTTCTATTTGGGTTTGGCGATCTAGCGACGGATACGATGAAGTTTACCGGTCTGCTCGGCCTGAGCGTGAGCATTAACAATGGAGTGTGCCACCGGGTCCGCGTCGTTCAGCCCGCCCGCGATTGGGACCGCCCCCGGCGCCTGCCCTCGACGCCGTCTGCTCCGGCGCCCGCCTTCCAGCGGCCTCAGCCTGGAACCAGCCGGTAGGGTGGGGGTCCGGTTTGGTGAGCGAGGCCTTCCATGAACCTCCCGGCAGGGCGCGCAGTCCTTTGCGCGCCGCGAATGGAAAAGGACATCTTTTGTATCCGAAACGGCGCGCACGGAGTGACGCGCCCTGCCTTGCTTCGGTTCAGGGGATCAATGCGCAAAAAAATTCGAGGGAGTCTCTGCTCCATTTCATGGAAGAGAAGGAGAAGATCACCGAAAGTTGAAACTGTAATACCACCTCAGCCGGAACGATGCAGTCAAAGTGATTGGGGAAACCGTGCCAGGCTGCTGGTGCAATGGAGCGCGGCATTTATGCCGCTTCAATGTGGCCAACCGTTTGGTGGGCGAGGGCGAGGGGCGTTGCGGAAGTCGAAGCGGCGTGAACGCCGCGCTCCGCCCGCGATGGAACCACTGAACCGTAGCAGCCGACGTGAGGAGGCTCTATCTGGAATTCGTAAAATAAAGTTTGAGCCTCCTCACGTCGGCTGCTACGAGGTTCATGGGGAGGAGGAAAACACTGAGTTTTGAGACAGTCTCAGTCGCGCGGCCCGGGTTACGCAATTTTCAGAAAGGTGGATATTTTGTGCCGCAGGCTCGTCCGCCGCAAACAGGAGATGGTACACAGCCGCCGACAGGCACGCGTCTGGATACGGGTGCGTTTTGCGGCTTCACTTTCCCAAAGCTCTTTCAAAGTGGTTTTGGTATCCGCCGCCATGAAGCCGATCGGCGGAAAATTAGGACAGAGTGTCACCGCCGCGTTGATCACAAACAAGTTGTCGGTGGCGATGTTGCAGGCCGGGGCGGTCGGATCCATCTGCATATCCTTTTTGTGCATCGTGGCCGTACCATCCTTGTCGGCAGCGTTTTGTTTGACCATATCGTCCAATGCCTCATCGGTGGCGTGGATGGTATATCCTTCCCGTTTCAACTCGCGAATTTGATCGGTCACGCGCTGCAATCGCCGATTGTCCTTGATACGCAGCAGTTCTTGCGTTGCCACCGGCATGCCTTCCATGGCTTCGAATATCTGCGGGGTGCACATCACGCCATCAATTTTTCCAAACCGTTTTACGAGGTCGATATAGGATTCCAGATTCACGTTGGTCAGAACGGTCTTGATGTTGAGGCCGACATGTTTTCCCTGACGTTTCCGTTCCTGCAACAGCAGCTCGATGCAGCGGAGGGTCCTGGCCGTGCCGCCCGGGAAGGGACGGATGATTTCGTTGATGGCCGGATCGAGTGATTCGAGTGAAATGCCGATGTTGAAGAGGCCGGCGGCGACGAACCTTCGTGCCATGTCCTCATTCATGATATAACCGTTGGTGGTAAAACGAAAGTCCAGTCCCAGCCGCCCGGCAAGTTCAATCCAGTCGGTGAGCTCGCGGCAAACCGTTGCTTCGCCGCCCATATAGGAAACCAGCGTCCCTCGCCCGCACAGTTCATGGATTTCGTTCAGAGCGCGCGGCATCAGGTCGTCGGTAAACGGGGAATTCCACAATTTCCGCAAAACCTCAGCGTTCTGGAACCCATAGTTGCACATGATGCATCGGGCATTGCAGGGAGCTTCGCGCCAGATATGCACGATCCGTGGCTTGGCGACAAAGAATGGGGTGCGCTCAGATATGGCGGCGCGAATTTCTTTGTTCAAGTACGGCAGACCCCGTATCACTTTTCGTGGTAAAGACGAAAGTTTCATAAAGACCGATCATTTCTGGATGCGCCTTCCGGGAATGCTGGAAGTGGCCCGCTCAGGCCCGAAGGTGTTGGCATTAAATCATCACTTTGCGATTATGTCAAGTATAAGCTGGCACCGGCAGTGTCCCAATTTGTCTCCGGAGCGCGGGCTTCAGCCCGCTTCAACGCATCAATGCAATGGACGCTGAAGCGGCATAAATGCCGCGCTCCTTAAATCAGGACACTACCCTGGCACCCATACCTCGGCCCGTAATTCGACCGTGATTAGTCCTGTTGGCTTCCAGGCAAAATTCATTGAACGGGTTGGCGTCTGGATTTCAGGGTTCTTCAAGGCATATTTGCTGGCTTTATGTGTAAAATCTGCGATATTAGAAACGAATATCTATTCGGATGTAATTTGAGCAGCACCACGCCGTATGAAGTTGGAAGGTGTGATAAAGTTTCAGGTCGAGCATGAGACAAAAGTCTGTTGCAGCGAATCGGATATTAAGGAACTGACGAAATGGCGAAAGGAGTTGCGGGCAGTTGGTCTGGTCGGACAGGACATGACCCGATACGGAGGCTTGGGCTTTGGCAATTTGTCAAAGCGGATGGAGGATGGAACGGTCCTGATCACCGCCAGTCAGACCGGCCATCTGGAAACATTAACCCCGGAACACTATGCCCGAGTCGTAGATTTCGATCCGGGCCAAAATCTGGTCTGGTCAAAGGGAATGAATCGTCCCTCTTCGGAAACGATGAGTCATCTCGCCGTTTACGGTTCCATTCCAGCCGTCCAATTTGTTTTTCATGCTCACTGCCCTGAAATCTGGAATGCAAAGGATGACCTCGACCTCCCCGTTACCGACCCGGCGGTTGAGTGTGGTACGGTGGAAATGTCTTTCGAAGTGCGGCGCCTCCTGCTGATCCGTGAAAATGATCAGAGCGGCATCCTGGCCATGGGCGGCCACACCGATGGACTCCTGGCCTGGGCAAGAACGGCGAATGAAACGGGATTCCATCTCCTGTCGCTTTTGGCCCAAGCCACCCGGTTAATTTCCCCGATGTCCCGCCGAACTCAACATCTGGTTTGAGCCGGTCAATGATGATTAACTCCGGATGGCGGTCACCGTCCGGCGCAAATCGGGTGACGGCAAATTCGGCTTGTTCTCCAGCACATGCTTCAGATAGTTCCCCGTGTGGCTGGCGGCGCAACCGGTGATTTTTTCCGGCGGACCTTCCGCGACGATTTTTCCCCCCGCCGCGCCGCCTTCCGGACCGAGGTCAATGATCCAGTCCGCCGTTTTGATCACGTCCAGGTTGTGCTCAATCACCACCAACGTGTTGCCCGCCTCGCGGAGTTTGAACAGCACCTCCAGCAGCTTGGCCACGTCATGGAAATGCAGGCCGGTGGTCGGTTCGTCCAGAATGTACAGCGTGCGGCCGGTGGCCTTGCGGCTCAATTCGGCCGCCAGCTTGACCCGTTGCGCCTCGCCGCCGCTCAACGTCGTCGCCGCCTGCCCCAGCCCGATATAACCCAGCCCCACCTCCGCCAGGGTCAGCAACGGCTGGTAAATCAACGGCACCGCGCGGAAGAAAGTCACCGCCTCGTCCACCGTCATGGCCAGCACGTCGGCGATGTTCTTGCCCTTGTAGGTGATTTCCAGCGTCTCGCGGTTGTAACGCCGGCCGCCGCAGGCCTCGCAGGTCACATAAACCGGCGGCAGGAAATTCATCTCAATCTTGAGCACGCCGTCGCCCTCGCATTTCTCGCAGCGCCCGCCCTTGACATTAAAGCTGAACCGGCCCGGCGCATAGCCGCGCACCTTGGCCGCCGGCAATTTTGCAAATAAATCGCGGATGTGATTGAACATGCCGGTGTACGTGGCCGGGTTGGAACGAGGCGTCCGGCCAATCGGCGTCTGGTCAATCACAATCACCTTGTCCAGGTTCTCAAAACCGCGCAGCGCGCGGTGTGCGCCCGGCGTTTCCTTGGAACCATAAAATTTGCGGAACAGCGCCCGCCGCAAAATGTCGTCCACCAATGTGCTCTTGCCGGAACCGCTCACGCCGGTGATGGCCGTGAACGTGCCCAGCGGAATCCGCGCGTCAATGTTCCGCAAATTGTTTTCTTTCGCGCCGAGCACCTCCAGCCAGCCGCGCTCCTCCGACGGCGCGTTCCGCTTTTTGGGAACCGGAATCGTCAGTTCGCCGGTGAGGTATTGGGCGGTGAGCGAATGTTGGTTCCGCAAAATTTCCGGCAACGGCCCCGCCGCCACCAGTTCGCCGCCGTGCACGCCTGCACCCGGGCCGAGATCCACGATGTAATCCGCCTGCCGAATGGTGTCAGCGTCGTGCTCGACCACCAGCACGGTGTTGCCCAAATCGCGCAGGCCTTTCAAGGTGGCGAGCAGGCGGTCGTTGTCGCGCTGGTGCAAGCCGATGCTCGGCTCGTCGAGGATGTACAGCACGCCGACCAGGCCGGCGCCGATCTGGGTGGCCAGCCGGATGCGCTGCGCCTCGCCGCCGCTGAGCGTGCCGCTCTCGCGGTCGAGCGTGAGATAGCCGAGGCCCACGTTTTTCAGAAAGCCGAGCCGCGCCCGGATTTCCTTGATGACCTCGTGCGCGATTTTTTCCTGGAACTCGGACAATTTAAGATTCGCGAAAAATTCGTCCGCCGATTCCACCGACAACGCGCAAACATCCATGATGGACAGACCGGGAATCTTTAATTTCAGAGTGCGGAGTGCGGAGTGCGGCTTCTCCCTCTCCGCCTCCGAGGGGGAGAGGGCCGGGGTGAGGTGGTTGCCCGTATCACCAAGCGTTACCGCCAGAATCTCCGGCTTGAGCCGCTTGCCCTTGCAGGTGTCGCAGAACTGCGGGCTCATGTAGGGCTTGATGCGGTTGCGGACGAACTCGCTTTCGCTCTCGGTGAACAGGCGCTCCAGATTCGGCAGCACGCCTTCAAACGGACGGTTAATGGTATGCTGGCTGCCCGCCCGCCAGAAACGGAATTCCACGTCGCTTTCCCCTGAGCCGTGCAGCAGCACCTTCTTGAAATCGTCGGGCAGGTTTTTCCAGGGCGTTTCCAGGGCCACGTTGAAATGCGCCGCAACCGAGCGCAACATCATCTTGTAATAAATGTTCATCCGCTTGCCGGCGCGCCGCCAGGGCTGGACGGCGCTTTCGAGCGGTTGTTCCGGGTCGGGGACAACCATGTTCTCGTCGAACACCATCTTCTGGCCCAGGCCGTGGCAGACCGGGCACGCGCCGGCGGGGGCGTTGAAGGAAAAATGTTTTGGCGTGGGCGGGTCAAAACTTTTGCCCGTGGCCGGCGAACACATTTTGTTCGAGTGCAACGTTTCAATCCACGATGCCGAGTCAGTAGTTCGTGGTCCGTGGTCAGTAGTTTTTGCTACGGACGACTGACTGCTGACTACTGACTTCTCCGGCGCCTGGTGCAATGCAAACATCACGCCGTCGCCCCAGCGCAACGCGGTTTCCACCGAGTCGCCCAGCCGCACGCGGATTTTTTCGTCAATCACCAACCGGTCCACCACCGCCTCGATGTTGTGGTATTTCTTCTTGTCCAGCTTGACACGCGTGTCGGCCTCCAGTTCGACGAACTGGCCGTCCACGCGGGCGCGCACGAAGCCTTCGCGCGCCAGGCGTTCGATCACGTCGCGGAACTCGCCTTTTTGCCGGCGCACCACCGGCGCGAGCAGCATCACCCGCGTTTTGGGCGGCAGCGCGAGGATTTTGTCCACGATATCGGTGGTGCTCTGGCTGACGATGGGCACGCCGGTGTCCGGGCAGTGCGGCTGGCCGATATGGGCGTACAGTAGCCGGAGATGATCGTAAATCTCCGTGGTGGTGGCGATGATGGAGCGCGGACTGCTGCCGGAACTGCGTTGTTCGATGGCGATGGCGGGCGACAACCCTTCGATGAAGTCCACGTCCGGCTTCTGCATCTGGTCGAGGAACTGCCGCGCATAGGCGGACAGGCTCTCGACGTATTTGCGCTGGCCCTCGGCATAAATGGTGTCGAACGCCAGCGACGATTTGCCGCTGCCGCTCAGGCCGGTAATGACCACGAGCCGGTCGCGCGGGATGTCCAGCGTGAGGTTTTTTAGATTGTGCTCACGCGCACCGCCGATACGGATGAATTCCTTGCTCATGGCCGCGAATTTCGTGTTCGAGTCAAACAGCAAGATTACCCAAAATGACCACAAATGCAAAGCAGATGCAAACGGAGGTACTGTCCTAAATTTGTAGGCGACGAGGTAACGAGTCGTTGGGCAAGCACTCCTTACGTCGTGCCCTACTGCCAAATCAGGACACTCGTCCTTGCTTGAGTCTTACTTCCTGCAAATCTGTTTGCAGACTTTCTTGTAAATATGCGGATGCAGCACGCCCACGAAGGGCAGGTTGCGGTAACGTTCCGCAAAATCCAGTCCGTAGCCGACCACAAACTCGTCCGGCACGGTGAACCCGGAGTAATCGGCCTCTACGGTTTCAACGCGGCGCGCCGGTTTGTCGAGCAGCACGCAAATTTTGATCCGGCGCGGCTTGAGCGCGCGGAGTTTGGGCAGCACGCGGCTCAAGGTCTGGCCCGTATCGAGAATGTCGTCCACCAGCAGCACGTCCCGCCCGCGCACGTCCAGCCGCAGTTCCCTGGTAAAAACCAGTTCGCCGGACTTCACGCCTTCGCCGTAGCTGGACACGCCCAGAAAATCGAGCCGCAACGGCAGGTTCACGTGCCGCAGCAAATCCGCCAGAAACATCACCGTGCCGTTGAGCAGCGAGATGACGACCATTTCGCGCCCGTGAAAATCACGCTCAATTTCCCGCGCCAGGGTGTGGATGCGCTGCGCGAGCTGCGCTTCGGTGATGAGCACGCGCGCAACTTCCTTGCGCCAACGCGGCGGGACGGAGGGTTTACGGTTCATAGTCACCGGGAACTCAAGCGTCCGCGGCAAGTGGTTCAACGCTCTTAAAAACCGGCACGTCGAACGTCGCGTGAAAATTCGCGCCGGGTATTTTCATTTCCAGCCGCCAGCAAATCGCTTCATTTCCACGCTCGGAACACTGCGGCTGGCCGGGAGGCAAATCGAAACAGACCGGAACTTCGCCGCGGCCGGAGGTGGTCGCGGGCAACTCGGCCTGCGACTTAAAGACTTTCCCGTCCTGCCAGAGAATTTTTTCCTCGGTACGCCGGTTTTGTCCCGTGCCGGTGGTCGTCTGGCGGATGCAACGAAGATCGAGGCGCAGTTCGCGATCAAATTTCAGCGGCAGGCTGGTTTGAATCGCGCCGGCAAGCGTTCCGCCCACCCGTGCGGGCATTTGCGCCATTTCAAGGTAACAGTCGCCGAAGCGCCGATGCGCCCGAAATTTCAGGACGACCTTGATCAGGAAAACCACGCCGACAATCGGGAAAACCACCGCGACCAGCGCGCTGTAATTTCCGCTCGACAGCGCTTTCGGAACGACCAGCACAGCGATGAGCCCGCCGAGGACGCATAGCGCGATGCCCATGGTCAGATACGATTTCGCGTGCGGGATGCCCGATGAATGGACGCGGCCGGCAGCCCAGTCCGCGCGTTTGAGCCAGGGTTTCTCGGGATTTTCCGCCAACAACGACGGTGCACCCAACAAACCTTTTTTGGCGGTGACTCCAAAAATGAGCGCGATGAATCCGATGCTGGCGGCGATCACGCCCAGAAGCTTGAACAGCTTTTGCCGGTCCAACCCGCCGAGCAGGCCGTCGTGCAGCAGCACAATGAGCGCCAGCATGCCCATGGCCGCAAACGGCAGCGAAAAAAGCGTCGCGCGTTTGCGTGCCACCGCCGGGTCAAGCGGTTTACTTTCGGAATCTTTAAAAAGAAGACCCATAAACCTGCGCGAAAATCAAATGTGCCGGTTGTCGCTTTCGTCCTTCACTGTATAACCGCTTTCCTGGCGCTTGAAATTTACCTCGTTCTTTTTGACGTACGCGGCGAACACGTCATCGGCGCTCAGACCGAGCACCTGCGCGAGGCTGATGAGAAAATGGAACAGGTCCACGACCTCGACGCGCGCATTCTGCGCATCGAACTTCTGGTACTTCGCCCACCATTTCCACGGCACGCTGTCGGTGAGTTCGGCGATTTCCTGCGTCATGGCGCGGCCATAATTCAAAATCCACTGGATCTGGTCCGCCTCGCTCATGCCGTCGGTCCGGACGCCGATGCGCTCGTTCAGGGACTTTTGCATGCGGAACAATTCACGGAGTTGATCGGGCTTTTCCATGGGCGTAGAATACAAATTTAGCGGCGGGTGACGAGGGCAAAATTCCTCCTTGTTCTCGTTCTCGTCCACGGATTTTCGATTACGAGAACGAGGACGACGACGAGGACGATCCCACCGCGCCATTTTGCGCTTTGAACTTCCGGCGCGAACGCCTATAAAAGTCCCATGTTGCCGATATTTCTGTCCGCGGGCGGCCCGGTGATCTGGCTGATTTTGCTTGCCGCCGCCGTGGCGCTCGTGGTGTTCATCGAACGCGTGCTGTACTGCCACCGTTCGCAAATCAATTCCGCGGAATTCCTCAACGGCGTGCGCAACGTGCTCAAGCGCGACAATGTGGTGGAAGCCATTTCCATTTGCGACGCCACGCCCGGGCCGGTGGCGCGCCTCGTCAAAACCGCCATTCTCAACCGCGACCATGGCCGCGATCGGGTGCGGGAGGCGGTGGAAGAAGCCGGACTGACCGAAGTGCCGCAGCTCGAGGAACGCCTGAATCTGTTGGCCACCATCGCGCAACTGGCGCCGCTGCTCGGCTTGCTCGGCACGGTCATCGGTTTCATCCGCATGTTCATGCAATTGCAGGCGGACGGCCTTTACGCCCACCTCAACTCGCTGTCCACCGGCATCTGGCAGGCGCTCATCTGCGCAGCGGCGGGCATCGCCGTGGCCATTCCGGTCCATGCCGGCTACAATTATCTTGTCAGCCGCATCAACAAAATCGTCCTCGACATGGAACGCGCCGCTGCGGAAATCGTCAACATCGTCACCGAAAACGGCGGTCCGAAATCCCCATGAAATTCCCGCGCAATGCCCGGTTGTTGCGCAGCACGTTGGACGTGGCGCCGTTCGCGGTGGTTTTTTTCCTGCTGATCATGTTCCTGACGCTGGCCGCGCTGCTGCCCACACCCGGTTTGTCGCTGCGCCTGCCGGTCGCCAGCGATCTGCCCGGGACAGACAAGCCGACGGTGGCGGTCGCGATTGACCCCAACGGACGCCTGTTTTTCGCGAATCAAATTGTCACGGAAAACGAGTTAAAATCACATCTCTACGCCGCCATGAAAGATGCCCACGAACCGCTCACCCTCATCGTGCAGGCCGACCAGGCCGTGACCTACGGCCAGCTCGTCCACCTGACGATGCTCGCGCGCGATGCGGGCATCCACGACGTGTTGCTGGCCACGCTCCCGCGGGTCGTCAACGAGCCTGTTCAGCCATGAAGACCGTGTCCGGCGAATTGGGTGCGTCCGGGGAAGCCGAGCTCCCAACCAGGAGTAAATGGCCGCTGAGCCGCTGGCTGCTGCTCATTCTGATCGTCCTCGCCGCCCATATCGCGTTGATTTTCATTTTCGGCACGCGAAAACCCATCACTCCCATGCCCGTGAAAAACGCGCCGAAGCTGGAGCTGGCTGTCGGTTCGAGCGAATGGCTGATGTTGAACGACCCGACCCTCTTCGCCTTGCCCAATATCGAAGGTTTTGCCGGCCCGGCATGGCTCGAGCCGCCGCATGTCCAATTTCACCAGTTGGAATGGACCGAATCGCCGCGCTGGCTGCAGCTTCCCGCCGGAGAGTTGGGCGCCGTCTTCAGCCGGTTCATGGAGACCAACCGGTTTGCCACCCTTAAGCTTGAGTTAAAACCGCCGCCCCCGTTTACCGTGCCGTTGGTGCCACTGGAACCGCAATTCGCCGTAACTTCAACGTTGCGCATCGAAGGTGACATTGCCCGTCGGCCATTGCTGGCGCCCATGAAATTGCCGTCGTGGCCTTACACTGATGTCATTGCGCCCAGCAAAGTGCAGGTGCTCGTAAATGCCACGGGTGAAGTAGTCTCCGCGGTTTTGCTGCCCTCCGATGATTCCGGCGAAGTCCGTGATGCGGAGGCCGACGGACGCGCGCTGGAACTGGCCCGGGCCGCGCGTTTCGCGCCCGCTTCGGATTTGACCCTCGGCAAATTGATTTTCAACTGGTGCACCGTTCCGCCGCCCGCGACCAACGCTCCGTCCGGTTTATAGCATGTCTGCCGACTGGCTCATTGTAATTTATGTGGCCCTGGCGCTCGGCGCCTTGTGCGCGCTGGGGATTTATTCGGAGATGCGCCGCCGCCGGTTCTGGCCGACCCATACCGAGGACCGGATTTTCCGCTGCGCCAACTGCGGCTACGTTTATACGGACGACGCGGACGTGGATCGCTCGCGTTGTGTCCAATGCGGCAAGCTCAACGAGCCGATTGAATTTTAGAAGTTAGTCGGTAGTTAGTAGTCAGTGGTCAGTAGTCCGTAGTCAATGGTTAGTAGTCAGTAGTCAGCAGCTATTTACATTGGTGATCGCGGCCGATTGACTTCCAGTAAGAACTAAGTTGCGGAGCGAGGTTATCCACCAACGGTTTGATTTTCTCTACGTCGGCGGATGTGAGCAGTTTTCGATTAAAAGCCCGTCGGAGAAAGTGTTGCGTTTCATTCAACGAGCCTCGCGCGATCTTTACAAAACGCCGGTTGTCCTGGAAATCGTGGCGGCCCGTTCCTTCGGCAATGTTCGCCCCGATGCTATCGGCGCACCGGACGATTTGCTTGCCGACCGTGTCGCGGGCAAATCCGTCCCAACGAAAAGCGATGTTCCAGATTTCGTCTGCGAGTTCCTCGGACAACTTGTAAACCCGAAGATTTTCAAAATTTGTCCTGCTCATAATCCGCAATGCTGCTGACTACTAACTACCAACCACCAACTACTGACTAACGTGACTAACTTCCCGTTTTGAGTTCGACCACGTCATGCGGGGCCGCTTCGCGCATCCCGGCGGGGCTGACGCGGATGTAACGCGCCAGCTCACGAAGTTGCGCGAGGTTCGCCGCGCCGAGATAACCCATGCCGCTTTGGATGCCGCCGATGAGTTGCGCCAGCACGCGGTCCACCGAGCCACAGGCTTCCTTGAGCGCCTCAACCCCTTCGGGCGCGACCTTCAGCGTCGGATTGGGCAAATGACCGTAACGCGCCGCCGAACCGGCTTTCATCGCGGCAAAACTGCCCATGCCGCGATATTGCTTGTAAAATTTGCCGCTGATCTCAACCACCTCGCCCGGCGCCTCGTTGCAACCGGCAAATATCCCGCCGCAAATCACCGCCTGCGACAACGTCAGCGCCTTTACAATGTCGCCGGATTTGGTGATGCCGCCATCCGCCAGAATGGAAACTTTTTTCTTCGCGGCCGGCCGCGAGCAGACGTACAGCGCCGTCATTTGTGGAATGCCGACGCCCGCCACGATGCGCGTGGTGCAAATCGAACCCGGACCCTGGCCGACCTTGATGGCATTCGCGCCGCAGTCGGCCAGAAATTCCACGCCCGCCGCGCTGGTGACGTTGCCGGCAATGAGGGGCAGCTTCGGAAATGCGTCGCGCAAAACTTTCACGGTGTCGCCCACGCCCTTGCTGTGGCCGTGCGCGGTCGAGACGGCCACCACGTCCACGCCACGTTCCACCAGCGCCCCCACGTGGTTGAGGATGCGCTCGCGGTCCAGTTCGCCGAACGCGTTGCGCGTGGCCGAGACCGCCGCGCCGCAGATGAGATGAAAATGGGCGTCGCGCGCCGGCTTGAACTGCGCGTTGCGTTCCTGCGTGATGCGCTCCACGTCGCTCATCGTGATGAGGCCCTGCAAATGGTCGTCGTCGTCCACCACCAGCAATTTGTGGATGCCGATGTGTTCGGTGAAAAATTTGTCGGCGCGGGCAATCGGGTCCTTGCCCAGGTCTTTTTTCCTGACCGTGTGGACCTGCGCGCGCGGCGTCAGCGCCTCGGAAACCTTCTTTTTGGCGTAACGCGGTTTGACGACGTGGCCGGAAAGCAGCCCGACGAGCCGGCCTTTTTTATCCACGACCGGAAACGTGCTGAAACCAAATTTTTTCTGCTCAATCAACGCGAGCACGTCGCCGATGGATTCGTCGGGCGTGACCTTGATAGGCTCTTGAATCAGGCCGTGGACGTGGTTTTTGACGCGGCTGACTTCGGAAAGCTGCTGGCGCTCCGGCATGTTGTAATGGATAAGGCCGAGACCGCCGTTCAACGCCATGGCGATGGCCATGCGCGCTTCGGTCACCGTGTCCATGTCCGAAGAAATGACGGGGATATTCAGATGCAGACCTTCCGCAAGCGTGGTGTCCAGTTGCGTGTCGCGCGGGAGGATTTCCGAATAAAGTGTTGCGAGCGTAATGTCGTCGAACGTCAGGCCCAGTTTGTTGTTCGCCGGAAAGAATTCTTCCGCCGGTTGGTAGAACGGCTTGTCGGGATGGTCGGATTGACGCGCTGCTGCCATGTCGGAAAATGAAGCCTGACCACAGCCTTTGGCAAGCAAAAAATGAGTTCGTCCTCGTCCTCCTCCTCGTTCTCGTAATCGAATCTTTCGAGGACGATGACGAAGAACGACGACGATTACGAAAGATCACCAGCTTTTGCCCGCAAACCAGACGCAGCCGATGGCCATGGCGGCCACGGCGCAGGTGCTCATCAACCCGCGGTAGATTTTCACACTATCGGTCGCGTAACGGGTGGTGAGCCAGCCGATGCCCGAGGAAAATCCCGCCATCGCCAGCACCGTGCCGCCACCGAAAGCGATGAGATAGGTGATGGCTTCCGTTTTGGTGGGCAGAGCGAGCATCGGCAGAATTCCCAGAATGTGCGAGCTGCCGGCCAGGCCGTGCAACGTGCCGATGGCAAACGCCGTGTGCGTGTGCCGGTCGTGCGCCTGCGGTCGGTCGTGTTGCGCCGGATGATTATGAACATGAATGTGGATATGACGTTCGCCGTGATGTTCATGCTCGTGCGCGTGAACATTGTGCTTGAACGCCCGGCGCAACGCCCAGATACCGATGCCGAAAAGCACCACGCCGACAATGCGGTCGCCCCAGGACGACAGCAAATCCACCGGCAGCCGGTCACGCAGCCACAACGCCAGCAACCCAACGACGGCAACGCCTGACGAATGGCCGAGCCCCCAACGCACGCCGGGAATCCACGCGGCCTTGGGGCGGCGCACCGCCAACGGGGCGATGGCCGTCAGATGGTCCGGCCCCGTTAACACGTGAATCAGGCCGGCGATCAGTCCGGTGATGGCTGCGATCATAGATTTACTTCCGGCGAAGTTGACCAAATTTTCGTTTCGGTGCAAAGAGAACTCCACCGCATCAATTGACTGCTTTCAGCATCCGATTTGCGAGCCGGTTCAGCCACACGCCGATTGACGAAAACCGGCCATTTTCTGCTGTGTTCGCGGCCATCCTCGATTTGCTGCTGGGGGAAACGCAACGGGATAGTTCCGCAGCGCTTTTACAACGCCAACCGTGCTCTGCCAGCGCTCGCGAGAAATGGCGTGCCGGACCGCCTCAGCCGTGATGTTGCGCCAGAGCCGCGGCAAAACCAATCAAGAAAATAATACCGCAGATAATGACTCCAATAATCAGCAGAATCGTTCCGATGATTCCGCAGATCTTGCCCGCCTGGGTCGTGCCGCGTCCGCTGGGGTCCATGGTGCCGGCGTCTATTTGTTTGAGGTCACCGGCTCCCATGACCCAGGCCGCGATGGCCAACGGCGCGCAAACAACCAGGCCGAGGATGCCAAGAACGAGAATAAGTGTGCCGCGATGTGGTTTCATAATTTAACAGGGTTCAAGACCAACTCCGTTTACCTACCAACACCGGTTCCTTCCGGCAAGTATCTTTGCGACCCGAATTTTGACTTTCGGCTCCGCCGCGACGGGCAATTGCACGTTTATCCGTCTTCAGGTAGTTTTGGCGGGACGGGAAGGTGAATTGTAATCATGACCATGCCATCCAAACCCAAAGGACTGACCGGCGCGCAGGTGGCCCGGACCGCTGATTTCGTTCGGTATCAGGAAGGCGCGGTCGTCAGCCGGGAGATTGTCAAACGGCCCGCCGGCAACGTAACGCTCTTTGCCTTTGACGAGGGCCAGGGGTTGAGTGAACACACCGCGCCGTTTGATGCGTTGGTACAAGTGTTGGAAGGTGAGGCCGAAATCCTGGTTTCGGGCCAGTCTCATCGCCTGCAGGGCGGTGAGATGATGCTCCTGCCGGCCGGTCAACCGCATGCGCTCAAGGCCCTCAAGCCGTTCAAGATGATGCTCACGATGATCCGGTCATGAATGTTTTTCTCGTTTTCGCACACGCCGAGCCGCAGAGTTTCAACGGCGCGTTGTTCCGCACGGCGCAGGACACCCTGCGTGCTGCCGGCCATGTCGTGACCGTTTCAGACCTTTACGCCATGAAGTTCGACCCGGTGTCGGACCGGCGCAATTTCACCTCGGTCAAGAATCCCGATTTCTTCAAACAGCAAATCGAGGAGATGCACGCCACGGAGGTCGGTGGGTTTGCGCCCGACGTGGAAGCGGAGTTGCGCAAGATGGAGGCCTGCGACCTGATGATCTGGCAGTTCCCGCTCTGGTGGTTCGGCCTGCCGGGCATTCTGAAAGGCTGGGCGGACCGCGTCTTTGCCATGGGCCGCACCTACGGCGGCGAACGGTTCTACGAGGACGGCGTGTTCAAGGGCAAACGCGCCCTGCTGTCGCTGACGACCGGCGGGCCGGAGGCGGTCTATCAAAAGGGCGGATGGAATGGGGACATCCACGCCATTCTGCGCCCGATCCAGCGCGGGATACTGCGCTTTACCGGCTGGGATGTGCTGTCGCCAAACATTATTTATGCGCCGGTACGAGTGACCGATGAACAGCGGCAGGCCGGCCTGGATGACTGGGCGACTCGGTTGCGCCTCATTGACAGCGAGCAGCCAATTGACGTCGGAGAATACTGAATACAGTCTGGGCTGAGGGTTGAGCGTTTAGGACGCCCCGGCCCGACTGCGCCAAAGGCTTCGCCGCGGTGAGTGATGCGTTCTTGCCTCCTGCGCATTTTTGCGGCCATTCTGATTTGCTTCGATCCGGGTAGCCAGTCGGATGTTTTTGTGCCTCACCCGGTTGCACCTGCGGCGTGTTTGAACTTGCCTTTCCATTTCGCTCAAATTAAGCTGAAGTTGTTCACAACCATTGGCGCTTAAGTAGCGATAATTGTGAGTTGGAGCCATTGGCAACTTGAGGGTGGGGAAGAAACGGGCTGTTCCGGTGGCCTTCACGACGAGGCACGTGGGTATCCAAAAGTGAAAAATGAAGTTCTCTCAGCAAAGGCTTTCTTTATGAAAGAAACAGCTTCTCGCTCTCAACCCAAAATCAATCTGTCCCTGGCGGTTGCGGTCTTCCTGTCGGGGACATGTTTTTCCATCGGGCAGGCCCAGCCAATGAAGGAATACGTCCGGATGGTGGCCGACATTAATCTCTCGCCGGCAAGTTCCAATCCTTCGTCATTGGTCGTGTACAACAACGCGCTGTATTTCGCGGCCAATGACGGAACGCATGGCATCGAGTTGTGGAAATATGACGGCACCAGTGCGACCCGGATCACGGATTTATCGCCGGGCAGCGCGAATTCCTTCGTCAGTGCGCCCGTGGTGTACAATGGCGCGCTGTATTTTCGGGGTTCAGGGACTACCAACGGCGCCGTGGATGTGCAATTGTGGAAATATGACGGAGCCAATGTGACGCGAATCACGGAAATTAATCCGGCCGGCGGTGGTTTCGTCCGATCCAGCAGCATGGCCGTTTACAACAATGCTCTCTATTTTGCCGGTAATGATGGGACCAATGGCACCGAGTTGTGGAAATATGATAGCTCTAACGTGAGCCTGGCGGCGGACATCAATCCCGGCAGCGGCAGTTCCAATCCTTCGAGTTTCTGTGTGTATAATGGCAACTTGTTCTTCGCGGCGAGCAATCTGACCTACGGCATCGAATTGTGGCAATATAACGGCACGAGCGCGTCGCTGGCTGCGGATTTTAATCCGGGCAGCGGCAGTTCCAGTCCATCCGGTCTGATCGTGTTCAATGGGGGATTATATTGCCAGGCTACGCACCCGGCCGTCGGCGCTGAACTTTGGTATTATGACCCGATGCAACACGGTCTCATCGCGGACATCTATCCGGGCAGCAACAGTTCCAATCCGAGCGGTTTCGTCGTGTTTAACAATGCATTGTATTTTTCCGCCAATGACGGCTCCAATGGGACGGAGTTATGGAAATATGACGGCTCGACCGCATCGCGCGTTACGCAAATCAATCCGTACGGCGGCTACGCCAATCCTTTGAGCCTCTGCGTCTTCAACAATGCGCTTTATTTTGGTGCGACCGATGGCAGCAGCGGCACGGAACTGTGGAAGTTCGACGGCAGCACCGCAACGCGGGTGGCGGACATCAACCCCGGCAGCGGCGGTTCCACTCCAAACATTCTTACTGTTTACAATGGAAAGCTATATTTCGCCGCGACCGACGCGGCCGGAGACCGTGAACTCTGGCAATATGACGGCTCGACTGTTTCCCGCGCCTTGGACATCAATCCGGGCAGCGGCAGTTCAAGCCCCTACGACGGTATTGAATTCAACGGCGCTTATTATTTCGGGGCCTACCCGACCAACAACGCCTCCAACAATTATTTTTACAAATATGACGGAACCAACGTGAGCGTCGTCAGTACCAGCATTTCCCCGTCCAGCAGCAGCGGCATCGTTGTTTTCAATAATGCCATTTATTGTTCCACCTGGAAATTCGACGGCACCAATTTCACCACGCTGAATGGCAATCCTTTGCCCAGCTACGTCGGGGAAATGCATGTGTACAACAATGCGATTTATTTCAACGGGAACGACAACTCGTATGGATACCAATTATGGCGATGCGACGGCACCAATATGACGCGCCTGACGAGCATTAATGCCGGACTTGGCGGCCTCAGTCCGCTTTCGATTACCTGGTTCAACAACGCGCTCTACTTCTTCGCCACTAGCGATGGTACGTCGTACGGCTTGTGGAAATACGATGGCACCAACGCGGCGCGGGTTGGCACGATGGTTCTAAACAGTCTTAACAATCTGCTGGTCTATAACGGCGCGCTTTACATGGGCGCGGCGACCAATGGAACCGATTTTGAGCCGTGGAAGTATGACGGCACCAATTTCACGTTCCTGGGCGAAGTAAATGCCTTTGGCACGAACGCTTCTCCTATTTTCTGGACCGTTTACCGGAACCTTGCCTTTTTCACGGCCAACGACGGAGTCCATGGCACGGGCTATCAGCTCTGGAGCTGCGACGGCACCAATCTCACACGCCTCTCGAATTTTGTCACCGGCGGATTTTACGATTTTACCTTCAACAACACGCTTTATTTTGAAGCGAATGATGGCGTGAGTGGTGTCGAGTTCTGGAAATACGATGGAACCAATATTTCTTTGGTTGCGGATATCAATCCAGGGGCGGTCACCGGATTGTTGCCCATGCCGCTTTCAGCTTTCAAGAACAGTTATATGCTTCAAGCCAGCGATGGGCTTCACGGTTCCGAGCTCTGGCGGATGGACGCCCTGTCAGACGTTTTTCGCATCACTCAAGTCAAAACTCAAGGCAATGACATTTCCCTCACCTGGACCACGCCGGGCGGCTGGACAAACGTCGTGCAGGTGGCCAATGGTCTGGGAGGCACAAATAATTTCAACGATCGCAACTCGTCCATTGTTGCAGCCAACTTTGACATCGTGACGACAAACTATCTCGACGTCGGTGGTGCCATCAACCATCCGTCACGATATTACCGGATACGTCAAGGACCCTAAAAACGGTCAGGCGGGTATTTTAATCCGGATACCCAGTGGGATGTTTTTTGTGCCAGGCCCAGGCAGTTTTGACGATGTCTTCCAGCTTCGGGAATTTTGGTTTTTGCAGAAAAAGCTCGACATGAAGCCGCCGAACATATAATTAGGTGTAAGGCTATAAATAGTTTATTTTTAAAGAATAAATTATGAGCATAATGCACAAATTCACGAAGGTCATTTGCGGCCTTGCTGTGTGTCAGGGATTGTTATTGAACCTCAGTGCGGGGGAAAGCCAGGGTGAACGAATCCTTTTCCTGCACCTTAAAATCACGAATAACGTGATCAGTTTGATGGAGTCAACGGCTGCAACCGGGCACCTCAAACCCACCATCACCGCCGAAAAGCAAGGGGATCTCTATCTCGAACTGACCTCGACGAACAGTCTCCCGGTCTGGACTCAGGTGGTGCCCGATCCCCTGTCGCGCCGCTACGAGTACGAAGACCCTGATCGTCCGGGGCAATTGAAGGTAAAGGAAGTAAAACTGGACCAGGCCGAGTTTACGGTCCGCGTCCCGGATCAAAAGGAAGCCCGACAACTGAACATTTACCGCCTGGACCCACCGGCGGCCAGATCGGCGTCGGCGGCTTTGAACCAAACCAGGACACTGTTGGGTACCTTTGAATTGCATGTCCCCGAGGCCATGCCGTGAAAACATTTCGATTGCTGTCAGGTTGTATCGGCCTGTTGCTCTTGTCTCCGGCGCGAGTATTTTCGCAGGCGACCATAACTCAAATTCTTTCGAATGGTCCTCCCGCCAATTGTATCAACATCGTTTTTCTTTCCGAGGGGTATACGGCCGCCCAGTTGGGCCAGTTTACGAACGATGCGAAGGTGTTTTTGAACTACCTGCAGTCCGAACCCCCGTTTGATGCGTACCAGAATTATTTCAATGGTTATGCCATTTCAGTTGCTTCCGTGGAATCTGGCGCGGACCATCCCTTGAGCGGGATTTACCGCAATACGTATTTCAACAGCACCTTTTACAGTTACGGTATTGAAAGATTGCTCACGATTCCGCCCAATAATCTCGATGGCAACTACGCGGATGGCGCGGGAAAAGTGTACGCCTTGTTGCAAACTTTGATGCCCGAGTACGATCTCGTGTCGGTAATCGTCAATGATCCTGAATATGGAGGCTCGGGAGGAGAGATCCTGATTACTTCCATGAACAGCGATTCGGCTGAGATTGCAGCCCATGAACTCGGCCACACATTCGCCGGGCTCGGTGACGAGTACTCGGATGCCTATCCGGGATGGGTGCCTTATGAAATGCCCAACGTGACGCAACAAACGAATCGTGCACTGATCAAGTGGGCCGCATGGATCCTGGACAGCACGCCGATTCCCACGCCGGATACTTCTCCGTACGCATCAGTAGTGGGCCTGTTCGAAGGCGCGGAATATCAGACCAACGGCTGGTATCGTCCTCAACATCTCTGCGAGATGCGTGCTTTGGGTTATCCTTTTTGCAAAGTTTGTGCGGAAACCCTGGTGAAAGCGATTTACACCAGGATCCGCCCGATCGCATCGAATGCTCCGGCCACCAACGCCTCCACCACGCTCGCCAACTCGCAATCGGCCACTTTCAGCGTCGCGACGCTTCGGCCCACCACTTTCAATTTAAACGTCCAGTGGTTCACCAATAACGCCGCCTGCAGTGGTGCGACAAATTCTTACTTCACGGTTTCCACCACCACCCTGCCGTTCGGCAGCAATCAAGTCCGAGTCGAAGTCACCGACACCAATCCGGTGGTGCGCACGGACCCCGGCCAGTTGCTGAAAGACAGCCGGTCCTGGCAGGTTCAAATCCTCAGTCCGCGCCTGGAATATCAGCGTTTGCCGGGCGTCATTGTGCTGTCGTGGACCACAAACGCGCAAGGGTTTGTGCTGGAATACAAGACGAATCTTAATCCGCTGATCTCCTGGCAACCGGCAGGTGTTCCCACGGTGGCCAGCAATCGTTACACGTTCTCCGATTCAATTGGCTCGAACGCGAAGTATTACCGGCTGCGCGACTGAATCAGGCAGTCGGTCTCCCATTGTCGACACCTTTCTCTCCGCCGGATGACTCGACAAACGGAGTTGAGGCTTGGCCTCAATCCGGATACCCAGTCGGGTGTTTTTTGTGCCAGGCCCAGGCAGTTTTGACGATGTCTTCCAGCTTCGGGAATTCCGGTTTCCAGCCCAGTTCGCGAATGGCTTTTTCGGCGGAAGCCACGAGCCGGGGCGGGTCGCCGGGCCTCCGCGCTTTTTCAACCGCTGGAATTTTTTTGCCCGTGATCTTCTCGCACATTTGAATGACTTCGCGCACGGAATAGCCGTCGCCGTTGCCCAAATTGTAAAATCCGGTCTTGCCCGGTTGCAACCCGAGGATGTGCGCCTGCGCCAGGTCCTTGATGTGGATGTAATCGCGGATGCACGTGCCGTCGGGCGTCGGATAGTCCGTGCCGAAAATCTCGGCCTGCGGCAACTGGCCGAGCACCACCTGCAACAATCTCGGAATCAGGTGGGTCTCGATGCGGTGGTGTTCGCCGAACTTTTCGCTCGCGCCGGCGGCGTTGAAATAACGAAAGGCGATGAACTCCAGGTCATGGATTTTTTGATACCACTGGAGGATTTTCTCGAACATCAGCTTGGATTCACCGTAAGGATTAATCGGGCGCTGCGGCAGATCTTCGGTCATCGGAACTTTGTCGGGCGGGCCGTAAGTGGCGCACGTCGAGCTGAAGACGAATTTTTTCACGCCACATTCGACGGCGGCATCGGCCAGCTTGAGCGCGTTGACGACGTTGTTGTGAAAATACTTCTTCGGGTTGGTCATGGATTCGCCGACGAGTGCGTTGGCGGCGAAATGCATGATGGCGCCGGGCTTAGCGGATTTGACGGCGTTGAGAATGTCACCTTCCATTTCCGGCCGGCCCAAAATGAATTTCGCGCGCGCATCCACTGCCGAGCGATGACCTTCGGTGAGATTGTCATAGACCGTGACCTGATGCCCGGCGTTGAGCAGTTCTTCCGTGCAGATGGATCCGATGTAGCCGGCGCCGCCGGTGACAAAAACGTTCATGCGCCAACTATGAAAGGTGTGCGCGTGCGTTCAAAGTCCAAAATGGAAAGCGTGCGGACGGTTTCGACGCGGGTAATGAGCCATTGGCCGCTGATTTTCTGCAAGGAGAATTTCATTTCCTGTACAATCAGGTCTTGATCGTCGGAGATGCGTGCTTCGACGGTGAAATCGGCGATGGCGGATTGCCGGTTCGCGGCAATGGTCACGGCCACATCGAGGAATTTGACGCTCAGGCTGCTGGCTGTGGAACGGGCCGCCAGGGCAGCCTGGGTGATTTCGTCACGGCCCATGATGGTATGCTGGATGCGTCCGGGCACGTCCAGGTTGATTTCGACATTGGTGGAAAAATAGCTGGCCAGACTTTGCGCGCTGGCCATGCGCGCCAGCGTGCCCTCATCCGGCGCAAACGAGGCGCGCCGGGCAACGGCCTCCAGGCGCTGGCGAATGATTTTCTGAGGACTGGGAAAGATCATGGTCCACAGCCAGACACCCAATGCCGCCAGCGCCGCCACCAACAAAATGCGAAAGACGGTTTTCATAGGACGGCCTTGCCCACAATATGATCGCGCTCGACTTTCCCAAACACATGGAATTCCGCCGGCATCGAACGATTGTCACCCACGACAAAAAATTCGGTCGGCCCCAGTTTGACCGGTGGAAGGTCCCAGTCACAACTGTATTTCTCATAAGGTTCATCGAGAGCCTGACCGTTAATCAAAACCGTGCCATTAGTGAACGTAACCGTATCGCCGGGCAGGCCAATGATGCGTTTTAAATACATGACACTCGGCCACCGGATGCTTGGATCCGATAACCGGATGCCCACGACGTCCCCGCGCCGCGGCTCATGCCGCAGATAGGCCAGCCGGTTTACGAAATTGACCGAGCCGTTCGAGTAGGTCGGCAGCATGCTGATGCCTTCGACACGGACGGGCAACAAAACCAACCGGAAAACGACGAAACAGGTGAGGACCAAAACAAGCAGGCGTGCCAGAGTGAGTTTCCAATTGCGCCCGATCACGACAACGCGCACCCAGCCGGGCGACTGGTCCGATGATGGAATTGGTGAGGTTTGGTTTTGCGCCGGCATTCGGTTGATTTTCGGCGCATTTGGTCAAACGCGCAACTCAGATTTGACTCATCGCCTGGTCCAACGCGGCATAGAGCCGGTTCATCGTCGCCTCAGTTTCATCGCCCATGTTGGAAATGCGGAAGGTCTTGCCCTTGATTTTTCCATAGCCGCCATCAATCAGAAACCCCTGGTCTTTAACCAGTTTTTGCAGCTTGGGCACATCCACGATGCGGCCGCCGGGTTTCGCGCCGTTGTTCACGCAGGTGAGCGTGACCGACTCAAAACCTTTTTCCGGGAACAGCGTAAAATCATGTTTCGCCGCCCACGCGCGCGTCATTTCCGCAAGTTTTTTGTGGCGGGCAAACCGGTTGTCCAGACCTTCGGCGAAAATATCCTCCAGCTTTGATTGCAAGGCATGGACGTGGCCGATGCTCGGTGTGCTCGGCGTCATGCTTTGTTCCGCGTTTTTCTGGAACTCGACAAAGTCGAAATAATAACCGCGGTCCTTGAGCGTCGCCGCCCGGGCAAGCGCCGCTTTGGAGCAGGTAAAAAGCGCGGTGCCGGGTGGCAGGGCGAATGCTTTCTGTGTGCCGGCCAGCAACACGTCAATGCCCAGGGCATCGAACTCGATCTTCGTTGCGCTCATGGAGCTGACGGCGTCCACAATAAACATCACCTCGGGATATTTTTTCTTGAGCGCGGCGATTTCGGCGAGCGGACTCATCACGCCGGTTGAGGTTTCGTTGTGGATCACCGTCAACGCGTCGAACTGGCCGGTGGCCAGCTTCTGGTCCACAGCCTCGGCGCGGATGGGCGAGCCCCATTCGACCTGCAACGCCTCGGCCTGCTTGCCGCAGCGTTTGGATACGTCGAACCACTTGTCCGAAAACGCGCCGCACATGCAGTTGAGAACTTTTTTGGCAACGAGATTGCGGATGGCGCCTTCCATCACACCCCAGGCGGATGAGGTGGAAATGTACACGAGCTGCTTCGTGTAAAGCAGTTGCTGGAGTTGCGGTTGGATGGCGGCATAAAGGTCTTTGAACCCCTGGCCGCGATGGCCGATCATCGGCTTGGAAAACGCCTTGAAGGTTTTCTCGCTGACCTCGACCGGCCCCGGAATGTGCAATTTAACGTGCGCCATAAACTTTGTGAAATTTTTCACGACTGGTGGCTTAAAGGCAAGAACAGCTTTGCCAATTGCTCCACGTAAATTGGCAAATTCGGCGTAGATCACTTTTTCACATACCCATTCGCGCGAAACCAGGCAGCGGCGTCCGCGAACGCCTGTCTCGGCGGCGTTTGCGGCAGGCCCAGTTCCCGGACGGCCTTGGCTGGATTGAACCACATTTTGTCCTTGGCCATGCGCACGCCGGCCAGTGGCGCCCGGGGTGGCACGCCGGTGATGGAAGCGATCGTCTCGTTGACGTAAGCCATCGCCAAGGCGGCCCGGTAAGGAATCTGGATTTTCGGGGCCGGGATGCCGGTGATTTCCTCCAACGCGGCCATTGTTTCACGCATCGTCCAATTACCCTGCGCGTGGCCGAGGATGTAGCGTTCGCCCAAACGTCCCTTTTCCGCCGCGAGAATGTGCCCGACCGCCACGTCGCGGACATGGACCCAGTTCAGTCCCGTGTCGAGATACGCTGGCAGTTTGCGATTCAGAAAATCCACAATGATTTGGCCGGTGGGCGTCGGTTTTACGTCGTGCGGACCGATGGGTGCGGAGGGGTTGACGATGATAATCGGCAGACCTTTACGCGCCAGTTGAGACGCCACTTCTTCCGCCTGCCATTTCGAGCGTTTGTAATGATTGGTCAATTGCGTTTCCGGGACTTTCTCAAATTCGTCCGCCGGAACGGCGTTGCCATTGACCAACCGTGTCAACCCGATGCACCCGACGGTGCTTGTATAGACAATGCGTTGGCAACCAGCCAGGCCGGCGGCCTCGATGACATTGCGCGTGCCTTCAATGTTCGTTGCGTACATGGGTTGGTAATCGCGCAACCACAAATAGTAACTGGCCGCGGTGTGAAAGCACCAATCGCAGCCGGCGATTTCGCGTTTCAACAATTCCCGGTCACTGAGGTCACCGGACACGCGTTCAATTTCCAGGCCGGCGAGCGCCCGGTCATCACTTCCCGGCCGCAGCAAAGCCTTCACGCGATGTCCGCGCGCAAGCAGTTCGCGAACCAGATTCGAGCCGATAAACCCGGAAGCCCCGGTGACAAAACAGTTCATGATGGGCGGAAACTTTGCCGATGTTGCGGTGGCGCACCGGAAGATGCCACAAAATTTTTACATCCGCCTGCTTGACTTGGAGCGAAGGCTGCGAAAGACTATGGATGTTGTATGCCGGTCAAGAGCAGTACCAGAAAGAAGCCAAGCCGCGCCAATCAGCGTGATCTCGACACTAAGATTGAGTTCCTGGAGGGGCTCCTCCGCCGTGATCCCACTTATGTGGATGCGCTGCAGCTTTTGGGCGACCACTACACACAACGCGGCCGTTACCTCGACGGTTTGAAAGTGGATGAACGCCTGGCCCGGCTCGAACCGCGCAACGCCCTCGTCTTTTACAATCTCGCCTGCAGTTACACCCTGACCAACCAGTTTGATCGTGCCGCCTTCGCCCTGGAAAAGGCGCTCAACCTCGGCTACCACGACTTCAACTGGCTGGCCAAAGACCCCGACCTCCGCAAACTCCGCCAACAACCGGTTTACCGCGATATCCAGGCCAAAATCCGCCGGATGAAAATCAAGGTCTGTTGAAGCTGATCGCATGAATGTCAACGTCCGTGGACGTACCCGGCATTACCGCACCGTTACTTTCGATCCCGCGCGGAATGAGGTTTTGCTCATCGAACAACGCCTGCTCCCGCACACATTTAGAATTATCGCCACGAAAAATTTCCGCGAAACCGCTGGCGCCATTCACGACATGATTGTACGCGGCGCCGGGGCCATTGGGGCGACCGCCGCTTATGGATTGGTCCAGGGCACGCTGGCTTTTCACGGGCGCGATTTGCGGAAATTCCAACGCCAGGTTGACACCGTTTATCAAGCGCTCAAGGCCGCGCGGCCCACGGCGGTTGATCCCATCAACGCCATGAACGGCGTGCGGACCGCGATGCGCACCGGTGAGAGCGTTGAGGAACAGCAAAAACTCGCGCTCGCCGCCGCCGAGGAATTCGCCAACGAAGATGTGGCCCATTGCGAAGCCATCGGCCGCCACGGCGCCCGGCTGATTCGCCACGGCATGAAAATCCTGACGCATTGTAATGCCGGCTGGCTGGCATTTGTGGACCTGGGCACGGCCACCGCGCCCCTTTATGCCGCGCAGGCGCAGGGCCGAAGGTTCCACGTTTTTTGCGACGAAACCCGTCCGCGTTCTCAGGGGGCAACCCTGACGGCCTGGGAACTGGCGCAGCAAAAAATTTCGCACCAGGTCATCGCTGACAATGCCGCCGGCCATCTGATGCAACGCGGCGAGATTGATCTGGTGATCGTGGGCAGCGACCGCACGCTCGGGCGTACCGGCGAGGTTGCGAATAAAATTGGCACCTACACCAAGGCCGTTCTGGCGAAGCGGCATGGGATTCCGTTTTACGTGGCCATTCCGCTTTCGACCATTGACTGGCGCTTGAAATCCGGTTTTGACATTCCCATCGAAGAGCGCCACGAAAGCGAAGTCCTTGGCGCGTGGGGAGTGCTGACCAGTCCACGTTCCACAGTCGGCAGTCCACCGTCGGTGAAACGGGCCTACGTTCGGGTGGCGAATCCAACCAGCGGTGCTCGAAACCCGGGTTTTGACGTGACACCGCCGGAATTGATTGCGGGCCTCATCACGCCAGCCGGGATTTTCAGGCCAAAGGACCTTTGGAATCGGCGGCGGGAGTTGGGTTTGACCGATTGAACTTGCTCCGGGCACGAATCGAAATTAGTTTAGAAATTCCTTGTGGCGGGGTAGCCAAGTGGTAAGGCAGGGCTCTGCAAAAGCCTCATTCGTCGGTTCGATTCCGACCCTCGCCTCCAACTCCAAGTTGCACTTTTGCAACGGGTTGCAGATGCCAGAGGAGGCCAGTGCCAGTGAAAGTGCCAGTGAAATCAATACCGGGCTACTACTCAACAACCACTCCGGTAAAACTCGGCAATCACTCGCGACGACGGGATTCGCAGCCCGTTTGGTGTAGCTGATACGCCCAAAGCCGCGTTCAACCTCATAGCTTCGGACAAAACGTCTGAAACTATGAAACGTCGTTACATCCTCTACCGCCGCAAACGCGGCGGCATGTTCTACATCGAAGACACTGAAACCCGGAAGCAGGAAAGCACAGGCACGAGGAATCGCGCCGAGGCCACTACGCTGCTCAATGCCCGCAATGAATCCATCCGTCAGCCGCATCTAAACCTCCAGATCGCCAAGGCATATCTGGCCGGAACGGATTCGGGCGTGTCAACGCGGACGTGGCAAAACGCACTGGACGCCATTATCGAAACCAAGAGTGGGCCAACCCAGGATCGCTGGCAGCGGGCTGCAAAAGAAAAGGCGCTGGACCTGATTCGCCATCGCGTGATTATCGAAACCCAAGCGGAGCATCTATTCGCCTGCCTCAAGGCGGGCACGGTCAGCACGAACGTTCATCTGCGGAAACTGCACAATTTCTGCCTTTCGATGAACTGGCTGCCGTGGCCGCTCATTCCCAAGCGGCTTTGGCCGGAAGTCAAATTTCAACCCAAGCGCGCCATCACGCTTGAGGAACATCAGCTCATCATTGAACGCGAGAAGAACCCGGAGCGTCGCAGCTTTTACGAACTGTGCTGGCATCTCGGCGGTTCTCAAACCGACATCGCCAATCTCAAGGCGGAGGACATTGACTGGCCCAACCAGACCATCGCGTACGCGCGGCAGAAAACCGGCAGTCTGGCCATGATTCATTTTGGCCCGGACATTGAAGCCATTTTGAGGCAAATGCCGACAACCGGCAGGTTGTTTCCCTATCTGCAATCCGTCCGTTGTGGCGACCGCGCCACGGAGTTTCACCAACGCTGTGTGGGGCTGGGAATCTACGGGGTTTCGTTGCACTCCTATCGCTACGCTTGGGCGGAGCGAGCGAAAATTTGCGGTTACCCGGAGCGGTTTGCGCAAGAAGCTCTCGGACACAACAGCAAGGCCATTCACCGTGCCTATGCACGCAAGGCGCAAGTCAGACTGCCTTCATTGGAAAGCTACGAAAAGCAAAACACGGAAGGCCGCATCATTCCGTTGCTCCCGCCCTTGCCAAAGCCCGAAAGAAATGGTCACTCGATTTCGGGGGCTGGTTAAGTGTCCGGCTTTCTATGAATCGCCGTAGCTGTCTGCGCCAGTGAAAAAAAACTTAAACTATTTTTCACCTTGCAAACATTGAATGAAAACGGTGTCGAAACTGAAAACCAGCCAAGTCGCCCCGCGTAAAATCAGCGTGCTTTTGTGTCAAGTGCCGGCGGCAACAGCGGTTTTGTTCAATGTTTGCAAGGCTTCGACCACTCAATTCGCAGTTCAACAAAAGTGCGCCTGATAAAATAGTGGTGTCGTTGAATGAATCAGCGACGCAACCAAGAAAGCAAAATATGGAAACAGTTGAAACAACGGACACGCTCAAAAGCATCAATACAACTCCGCATCTTTGCCGGAGCAAGGTGAAACAAACCGCACTGGAAATTGCCTCCGCGATCCGGCCAGCCAATAAATTCAGCCGGGTTGGCATGAGCTTCGTTGAACGCATCGAAGCGAAAGTCCGCGCTGCCATCCGTGAGGAAGTCAGGATTCATCCCAGCAAGGGCAAGACGCTTTTATGATGCGTCCGCCCGATGCGTTGAATCGGTTGCGTCACGCCCGCCTGCGTGCCTTCTGCTTGCGGGCGTTGCGTTCCCGCCAGTAGCTGGCGATGGCATCGCTGGCGCGGGCGAGCCATTTCTCGTCGCGTCGGAATTGTTCCAGCGTTTCCGTGGCAAAGAACTT
>Ga0209517_10001109_pt1 | contig 42314 bp, 35 predicted proteins | sample PeaSoiMetSII2010_FD_187695 | JGI IMG/M metagenome (GOLD analysis project Ga0209517, IMG submission 187695) | Peat soil microbial communities from Weissenstadt, Germany - SII-2010 (SPAdes) (version 2) | ecosystem: Environmental > Terrestrial > Soil > Wetlands > Peat | place: Germany...
ATACGAATAAATGGCGAAAGGGTGAGGCGCCTCACCTGTGACGCTTATCACACATAGGCGTGGTGTGCCCTGCTTGACACTATCCGATTAACGGATAGAGTGTCTCCGTACGTCCTTACCTGTTCCACGGAGGCACCATGTCACGCAAATTGGGCGCACTCGTTCTCGCTTTGGGTATACTCGTGGGAGCGATGGGCATCAAGACCGTCCTGACTGCAAAAATGCAAGGGATGGCCATGATGGCGAATGGACCGGCACCTGTACCTGCGCCGCGTTATCCGCCGCCAAAGCAGACACCGCCGTCGTCGTTCAACTAGCTCAATCGAGGTGCTTCGGCACTTAGAGAGAGGATGTTGAGCCAGGCGGTATTAGGAGCTTATGCCTGGCCCGATCGGCCTGATGATCTGGTTCTTGGGAACAGCCTTTGAGCTGACGTTTGTGGTGTGTTCACTCGCCCGCAAGTCCTTCCTGCGGTATTTTTTCCTCAATCTTTATGTGCTGCTCTCCACCACGGTGAGTATCGGACGTTTCTTGATCCTTTTCAGCTACGGCGGAGCGGAATCCGACCAGTACATGTACTTTTATTTTTACAGCGACGCGTTGCTCACGCTGGCGCTGTATTTCGCGCTGATCAGCCTCTATTCGCACATACTTGGCGAACTTCGCGCTGGCGAATATGTAAAATGGGTAGCGGTATTTCTGCTGTTGGGAACCGCCGGATTCACCTATGCGGTCGTAGCGCAATCTACGCAGCGCCTTTCGACCAGTTTTGCTTATGAACTTTCTCAAAACCTGTATTTCGTTGGGCTCGTGTTAACTTACATCCTGTGGGGCGCTGTGCTCAAGTTGCGTGAAACTCGCACGCGCCTGGTGCAGATCATACTTTCACTGGGCCTGTATTTCAGCGGGCACGCAGCGAGCTATGCGTTGATGAATTTCTCGGGGAGATACAGCTTGATCCAGTATTTGACCCCGGCGCTCGCATGTTTCTTGCCGCTCTCCTGGTCGGTGACGATGTTGCGGCATAGTGACGAATCGCGACTTGCGCCGGCGCAGCTTGTGGCGGTGCCGCGATGATGGCCGTGCTCATCTTCGTCGCCTCCCTGGCCACGCTGGTCATGTTCTTTGTTTCCTACTGCCGGTCGCTCGTAGCTTCCTCTTCGCGGCATCCTTTGTCGGCCGAGGTGCGAGATGTGACGGGTATTCGTACCGTAGCAACGGCGGCAGATTACGCGCGCGTGGTCCAGTTACTGCGGTTGTGCCCGGAGCGCCAGGAAGACCGCGCGGGACTGCAGGCGGTGGGCATCTACTATTCGTGGTTAACCGTGGCGCAACGAATGCTCGCATGGATCGCGCCTTCCCTGCGCTCCTGGACAGAACATGAGCAGGCGTGCTGCGCCTACTTCGCCGCTGTTACACTGGACCGGCGAATTGCGCACAGCCGCGAAATGCTCACGCACGAGGCCGAACTTTAGTCTGCACGGCCACTGCTGCCTCTTTGGCGACTCCCCTGCACTTCCTGGTGGTTGACTTCTCCCTGCGCGTGGTAATCTGAAAAGGCTCCTCCTCACCGGAGTGAGAGCGTCCGCAGCGCAAAACGCACCGGTGAATAAAATCTGCTCGCAATGTGGCGCAGTGCTCGCTAAGGGCGCGCGCGCATGTATTTTTTGTGATTCTCCAGAGTCCGCTCCCGAAGGGGAGGACTCGCATTCCACGCAAGGGAACCTGGCGCTTCAAGCGAAGGCCGATAAGGAGTGGCGCAGTGAACTGAACCAGCGCCTGCAGGCCTATCGTGCCCGTCGGCGAAAAGTGCCTGTCGGCGAGGGGCAAAGTGAACTGCCCTTCGAAAGCCCGGACGCCAATGGGCCGGAAAACGTAGCGGTCGAGGTGTATCCGCAACCCGAAGAAGCGTCTCCGGAACATGACGACTTCGCGTTTACTGTGGCCATCGGGCGGCCTCCCCGGAAGCAGGAAGCCGTCGAAACCCGGCTCCTGATTGACGTGAGCATGCCGCCAGAACGCCCCGAACATGAAGTTGCGCTCCCCGAATTGCCGGCCGAGAGCGGGACGCGAGTTTCCTCCGGTATGTTTCCGGTAGCCTCGATCGAGGAGCGGCGTGGAGCAGCGCTTGTGGACGCCGGCTGCCTGGCTTTTGCTTACGGCGGATTCCTGGCGCTCTTTGGCTCGCTGGGAGGCCACTTCACGTTCAGCAAACTTAGCGCGGCAGTGTGTTTCTTCACCTTCGCGTTCGTTTACATCCAATACTTCGGGCTGTTCACGATTTTCGGCGGAACCACGCCAGGAATGATGGTGCGTGGGCTGCAGGTGTCCAGCTTTTCAGGCGAGAGCCCGACAGCGAGGCAATACGCCCTGCGAGCCCTGGGGTACATGCTGTCGGCGGGCACCTTATTCCTCGGGTTTCTTTGGGCGATCTGGGACGAAGATACTCTCACCTGGCATGATCGGCTCTCGCGGACCTACCTGACTTCGCCAGAGATTCTGGGGGAGTCCGACGCGACCGAGGCTACCGCCGCGCGATAGGGCCGTAATGCTTGGTGGTTTGGGAATTGCCGGACGTGCCAGTTGATCCAGCCGCAGAACGCCGTTCAGTCTGTCTCCGCTTTTTTCTTGGCGACTTTTTCGTCGGAGAAGATCTTTCCGTCGCGAATGAAAATAACGCGATGGGCATGCTGGGCGATATCCATTTCGTGCGTGACCAAGATGATGGTGTTGCCCTGATGATGAAGATTCTCAAACAGATTCATGATCTCTTCACCCGTTTTGGAGTCGAGATTTCCCGTGGGCTCGTCGGCGAGCACGATGGAGGGATTGTTGACCAGCGCACGCGCGATGGCCACACGCTGGCGCTGGCCTCCCGAAAGCTCATTGGGCTTGTGATTCATGCGGGGTATCAGATCAACGCGTTCCAGGGCCTTCTTGGCGCGCTCCACGCGCTCTTCGGCGGGAGTACCGTTGTAGATGAGCGGTAACTCGACATTGTGGAGAGCCGTGGCGCGGGGCAGCAAATTGAAGGTCTGGAAGACGAAGCCAATTTCCTTGTTGCGGATGTACGCCAGTTCGTCATCGTCAAGATCGCTGACGAGGCGCCCAGCCAGCCAGTAGCGGCCGGCACTCGGCGAATCCAGACAACCGATCAGGTTCATTAGCGTGGATTTGCCGGAGCCCGAAGGGCCCATAATGGCCACGTACTCACCCTTGCGGATATCAACATCCACGCCACTCAACGCGTGCACCTGCTCCGCGCCCATTTCGTAGACCTTCGTCAATTCTTCTGTGCGGATGACTACGCCGCTATCCACCAGGTCTTGGCGGAAAGAATCCGTAGTCGGTGTCTCGATGGGCATTTCATTCTCCCTGTTGATGCTGATTACTGCTCGTCTTCCGTTTTCTTGGGGGCGGAGTTATCCACCTTAACGCTGGCTTCCGGCTTCAAGGTGCGCAGGGCCTTGTAGCTCCCCACCACGATCTCATCGCCTGCCTGCAAACCCTTGGTGATCTCGATATCGGTCACCCCAGAGATCCCCGTTTCGACGGGGCGGAAAGCTGCTTTCTTGCCGTTTACCACGAATACGCCCTGGACTTCGTCTTTCTTCGGGTCACCTGGCGCAGTGGGAGGAGGCGCGGCCAGAGTAACGCTGCCCGGTTTTTTGCCATTTTTCGCGGCATCATCCAGATCTTTGCGAGACCTGACGGCTAGCGCCTGGATGGGAATGGCAATCACATTCTTTTTTTCCGCCGTCTTGATTTTCGCTGTTGTGGAAAGGCCCGGGCGCAGGTTTTCCGGCGGGCTATCCAGCGTGACCACGACTTTAAAATCCTTGGCTTCCTGATTACTGGTGGTTGTCTGGGTGGTGGCCAGGCCCGAACTGCGAAGAACCGCCTGCGACCCGATTTCCGTGACCTTCCCTTTGAAGACTTTCCCGGGGACCGCGTCAATCGTGACGTCGGCGTCCTGCCCGATCTTCACGTTCACAATATCCGTTTCGTCCACTTTCACTTCCGACGTCACCACGGACATGTCGGAGAGCGTCATTAGAAAACTGCCGTTGGCATTTTGAATGCCGGGGACCACATATTCACCCAGGCGCACGGGAAGATAACTGACAATCCCGTTGATCGGGGAGACGTACGTGGTCTTGGACAGAATGTCCTTGGTGTGCACCAGCACTGCCCTGCTCTGATCGAGTTGCGAGCGTACCTGATCGAGTTGTGCCTTTTGCGCCTGCATGCGCGCTCTGGACGCCTCCACCGTGGCTACCGCAGCGTCGTAGGTCGTCTTTCGCTGATCGAAGTCCTGCTTCGGGATCAGGCCATCCTTGTACAATCCTTGCCCACGCTCGTAATCCAGTTTCGCTTTTTCCAGATTGGCTTCTTGCATCGTCAAATCCGATTGTGTCGCTTTAAAGCTGGCTTCTGCAGCCTGCACACCGGATTGCGACGAATTAATTGAGGCGTCTTGCGCCTTAACGTCGGCGTTGGCCTGCACGTTGTCCTGCAAGAGCAACTTGTCGCCCTTCTTGATATGGTCCCCTTCTCTCACCAGGATTTCCGTGATGCGCCCGAAACCCTGGGCAGTGATATTGGTGTAAGTCGTCGGCTTGATTTCCCCAGAAGCCGTCACCACGGATACAAGATCATCCTGCTTGGCCACCTTGGAGGTTTGTACCGTCACCACCCCTTTGTTGGCCTGATTGATGCTGAACCACACGATTCCACCCAGAACAACCGCCACGCCGACTCCAATGCCGACCTTCTGCCACGTCTTCATGCCATTCCTTTCGATCATCCGCCACGGACCACCCGCGCGGGGAAAACTCGGAGCAAGGAGTTTTAGGTTTGCGCCTACAATGAATACGGCTTAACGGGGGCAAATGTTTCGCCGGAGGGTCAAAACCCTCCCAGGGTGGCGCCGCTACCCCCGGCCAATGAGCTCAGTGCAGGTCTTCATCGAAACAAGTGCCACCTTAATCCTCTTTATTGTAGGTCCAAATCACAGGAAAGAAAAGATTTGCGGCGATCAGACAGGGCAGCCCTAGCGCCGCGAAGCTTCCTCCTATTTAGACGCAATATCCCACGTTTTGGTCTTCCCGGCCGCCAAGGTACTCTTCAGCCAGTCTGCATCAAGACTTCTCTGCAAGCGCATAACACTGAGCGGCAGAACTGCTAGCTCTCCCGCTGCCGGTGCGTGACTTACTTTCTCCTTTCCGTGTTTAGCGAACCCTCCGGACCATGTCCGATGTGGATTACGCTCGGAAGACAGGGGCAAGCGCTGCGATCTGGCCCTTGATTCCCGCGAGTTCTGCCGCGCTCAACGGAGGCAGCGGGGCGGACGCAAGTTCCATGGCCAGGTCAAAGATGCGCTTATCGCCCGGTGGCACGGCCGCGGTGACCTCCTGGTTCAGAGTAAATCGCAGCGCCAGTCGCGCCATTTCCCGATCGTCAATCGGCTGATACCAGCACTTGGGATATTTGCGATCGCTCTCCTTCGTGTCTTTGGGCCACAAACCAAACGCGAGAGACTTCAAGGCCATCCGTGCCATGCCCTTCGATTTCGCTTTGCTCAGAATCTGCGGGCCGAAACCACCGTTTTCCCAAGCATTGACGTTTACCGGAAACATCACGCTATCCAGTTCGAGCGCATCCATCAGGCGCAAAGCGGCCGGCGCATTATGGGCGGAAAAGCCCAGATGCAACGCTTTGCCTTCTTTCCTGGCCGCAAAGAATGTCTCCGCGGCTCCGGCAGGCGCCAGAATCTTCTCCACATCATCCATCGAACTGACAGCGTGAAACTGGTAGAGGTCCACATGATCGGTGTGGAAACGGAGCAGAGTGCGCTCCAATTCCTCACGAGCACCCTTCGCGTCGCGGCGCGTAGTCTTCTCGGCGAGAAATACCTTGCTGCGATATGGCCGCAACGCTTCACCGAGTTTGGTTTCCGCTTCACCTTCAAAGTAGGACGGAGCGCAGTCAAAATAGTTCAAGCCCCGGTCGTACGCTCGGGCGACGCGGCGCGAGGCTTCCACCTGGGAAAGACCGCAAACCACGATACCACCGAGGGCGAGGATGGAAAGCTCAATGCCATTCTTATAAGGGCGGCGTGGCAGAGGTGTCGTCTCGCCGAAAGCTGCCGTGGCTGTCAGGGCCGCGGCGGCACCAAGAAATTCGCGACGATCCATAAGATTGTCCTCCTTGATGCATACGGGGGGGCAGAAATGTGGCGCACAACGACTGCTGAAAACACGCATTATGACAGAGTGCTGTACGCCCTCAAAGGGTGGATTTTCTGGGGCAAGTGCCCAAGCGACATCGCAGAAGTTGTGCCGTCAGGCTTGGCTGGGCGACTCATTTTCTTGCTCGGATTTCCCCCACAAGCTCGCAATTTCTTCCAGGGAACGCCCACGGGTCTCCGGCAACAGGAAAACAAAACCGCACAGGACCACGCACATCAGTGCGTAAAAGAGGAAAGCGCCGGATGGAGTCAGCAGCCGCACCGCGGTGAGAAACGTGTTGGTGACGAGGATGCATGCACCCCATAACGCCGCGGTCGCCACGGACATCGCTCTCCCGCGAAGCGAAGTGGGGAAAAGCTCCGCGATGTAAACCCATACGCCCGGCCCAACGCCCGTTGCGAACGCGGCCACATAGACCAGGATCGAGCCAATTACAAGAGGGAACGGCGCCGGAACCATGCGAAATCCGAGGCACAACACAATCAGCGCAAGAGCCATGATGCCCGCCGAAGTGGCAAGCAGCGTGTGCCGCCTGACGCGATCAACAATCGCCATCGCCACCAGCGTGAAAATGAAGTTGACGGCTCCGATCAACACGTTGGCCCCAACCGCGCTCTGGCTGCTGACGCCCGTATGTTCCTTGAACAACAGCGCGCCATAATACAAAACCGTGTTGATTCCGCTGATTTGTTGCAGCACAGCAAGGCAGATAGCGAGAATCATGGGCTTGCGAATCCGCCGTAGCAGATCGCTCCACCCCAGCTTTTCCGCCCCGGCAGATTCAGAAATCTCGCGAATCTCTTTCTCGGCAACGGCTGCGCCATGCAGATCCCGCAGGATGGTCCGTGCTTCGGGTTCACGCCCCTTCTCGAATAACCAGCGGGGACTTTCTGGAATCGTGAGGACCGCGAGCGAAAAGATGGCAGCCGGCAACGCTGCCGAACCGAACATCCAGCGCCAGCTCGACTCCCCGAGAAACGAAAACGCCCAGCTTGCCAGATAGGCGACCAGAATACCGGAAACAATCGCTAACTGATTCACCGTAACCACTCGTCCCCGCTGTTCGGAAGGCGAGAGTTCGGCCAGATATACCGGTGCAAGCGTCGAAGCCATTCCGATGCCGAGCCCGCCCGCTCCACGCGCCATAAGGAAAAATCCAAAGGTGCGCGGCAGAGCGGCGCCCAGCGCTGAAAGGAAGAAAAGGATACCGCTGAGAAGTAGCAACTTTTTGCGTCCGTAACGGTCGCCAAGCGGGCCGGAAAGCAAGGCTCCTGCCAGGCATCCCCATAACAAGCTGCTGGCGGCAAATTCCGTCTGACCCTCGGAAAGCTGGAACGCGGCCCGCAGAAATACAAGCGCGCCGTTAATGACTGCAGTGTCGTAGCCAAAGAGGAGGCCAGCAGCTCCAGCAACCGCGACTATGAGATAGATCGAACGGGAAGAGGCTTGGTGGTCGGAGGTGTTCAAGGAGAATCGATCCTTCCAGAAAAGCAAAGATCTGCGGCAAACACACACTCTCTCATAAATGAACATGCGTATGTTCGGTTATTCCGGGAACGTCTAGGTTTTGTTGCGATTCTTCCCTCTGTCCGCTACTCTGGTCGCATTATGGGAGCAAGACAGGATCCGCAATCCGAGCGCGAGCTGTTCACAACCCGCGTGGATTGGGAGACTGGCATTCTGAGTGGCAGCGGAATCGAGCAGTCTGTCAAGCTTCTCGGTCAACTGGACGGAGTTTTCCAGGATGCTATGAGCTGGGGAAAGATGGATCCGGCCACTCCAGTTTACCGGGTGCAATACTGGAAGCCGGTGCCAGATGGCACTTCTGGTGGACTATTCTGGGGAAATTCGGAAGTTCTTCCGGGCAAAGTCGGCAACGAATATTTCATGACCAAGGGTCACCTCCATGCACAGATCGATCGTGCCGAGTATTACGCGACTGTCTGCGGTGAAGGCTTCTTGCTGCTGATGGATCTGCAACGGAAAACTACTTGCCTCGAGATGCGACCGGGAAGGGTGCACTACATTCCCGGCGCAACCGTGCATCGCGTCGTGAATACCGGGAAGACGCCGCTTCGCTTCCTCGCCTGTTGGTGCAGCGACGCAGGCTACAACTACAAACCCGTCGAGGAGCACGGATTCAGCGTTCGCATTCTCGAAGTGGACGGCAATCCCGCCATCGTTCCCCAGTTATGAGCGCGCTTGCCATTGCGGCAGACTTGGGTGGATCTCACATCACGTGTGCCGTGCTTCGCGAGCGTGAAATTCTTTCCTGCCGCTCGATCGAAATCACCAACGAGCCTCTCAGCGGCGTATTGAAGCGCCTGGAAGCTGAAATTCAAACACTGTTTGTGTCTGCTCAAGTTACTTCGGAGAACTGTCTAGGACTGGCCATTGGTTTTTGCGGGATCGTCGATCCGGACAACGATACCGTGATTGCGACCAATGGAAAGTTCCCGGGCGCCGAGGGGTTTGATTTCCGCGGGTGGGCGCGTCGCGCTCTCGGCCTGCGATTACGCCTGGAGAACGATGCGCGGCTGGCGCTGCTTGGTGAACATTCCCATGGCGCGGCCCGGAATTACAGCGATGTCGTGATGATTACACTTGGCACCGGAATCGGCGGCGTGGCCATGCTCAATGGCAAGCTGTTGCGCAGCCGTAATGGGCGGGCCGGCGTGATCGGCGGGCATCTTCCGGTCGTCATAAATGGACGACGTTGCACTTGCGGCAATCTGGGATGCGCGGAGGCCGAGGCATCTACATGGTCTCTGCCGGCGATTTGCCAGGAATGGCCTGGTTTTGCGGAAAGCTCACTTGCACGCGTAACGCCGTTGGATTTTCAAAATCTGTTTGTGACCGCGGATTCTGGCGATCCTGTTGCGAGGCAGGTGTTGGATCATTGCCTGCAAGTGTGGTCCACGCTCACCGTGGCGCTAATCCACGCTTACGGTCCGCAGGTGGTGGTATTTGGCGGCCAAGTGCTTCGGCGCGCCCCCCAGATCCTGCCACGTATTCGGGAGCATGTGGAAAGATACGCGTGGATTCCGAAAGGGTCGGTGACTATTGTCGACGCTGAGCTTTCGTCAAACGCGGCGCTGTACGGGGCGCTCCCCTTGCTGAGTGAACCTGGGGAAAAATGAAAACAAATTACGACAAATTTCCGGTCGTGCCCATCTCGGGCCGGGACGACGACTGCGCGGCTGGGTGGGCGGAGACTGTTGCGAAACTTCAGTTGGTTCTGCAGGCACGCGCCCGCTGCGTGCTCGTCATCGAATGCTATCCGGGCGTGAATGTTGAAGAAGTTCGAGGAGAACTGGTTGCTCCCTTAAAACCGCGAAAGTGCATTCTTGCGGAGGATGCGTTCAAAGATCCAGCTGAGTTGGAACGCCAGTTTGCAGCCTGTCTCGGTCACGACCCCGTCTTCGGCAAAATGCAGCCATGGAGCATCACAGACTTCCTTTTGCCCGGGCGGATGCGTTCAGAGCCGCCTTCTCTGCAGGAAGGACTGACCGTGGTTCTAGGGACGGGAGCAAGCGCGATCGCAAAACGTTGGGACGTGCTTGTATATGCGGACTTGGCGCGCTGGGAGATTCAGAGGAGGCAAAGAGCGCACCAGGTGGGGAACCTCGGCGCACAGAATTCCTCCACTCCCGCCAGCCAGCTTTACAAACGTTCTTATTTCATTGACTGGCGAGTTGCCGATGCCATCCGCCGCGATATCTTCGAAAAAATTGACTTCCTTCTAGACACAAACATTCCGAATGATCCGCGCATGATCAGCGGTGACTCGTATCGTTCGGCGCTCGAAAAAGTTTGCCGGCAACCCTTCCGTGTTGTGCCGTTCTTTGATCCGGGTCCGTGGGGAGGAGAGTGGATGCGCACTCACTTCGACCTGCCCAAGGAGCCGCCCAACTTTGCATGGTGCTTCGACTGCGTGCCGGAAGAGAATAGTCTGCGGCTGGGCTTCGGTGCCCGCGCGGTTGAGGTACCCGCGCTCACCCTGGTGCATCAGCATCCGCGCGAGTTACTTGGTGAGTCGATCTACCGCAGATTTGGCGCCGAGTTTCCCATCCGGTTCGACCTTCTCGATACAATTGGTGGCGGCAATCTATCCCTCCAGGTGCACCCGCTGCTTGCGTACATTCGAGAACAGTTTGGCATGCCCTATACGCAGGACGAAAGCTACTACCTTTTGGACGCCGAACCGGACGCAGCCGTCTACCTAGGATTCCTGGGGGGTGTAGATCGGAAAGAGTTCGAGCGGGAGCTTCGACGCGCGCAGGACGGCGGCGCGCCTTTCCCCGCAGAGCGCTACGTCAATAAGTGGCCGGTCCAAAAACACGCTCATCTCTCGATTCCATCCGGTACGATTCATTGTTCGGGCCGAAATTCCCTGGTTCTCGAGATCAGCGCAACGCCGTACATCTTCACCTTCAAGCTTTGGGATTGGGACCGCCTGGATCTTTCAGGCAAGCCACGCCCGATTCATCTGGAACACGGGTTGGCCAACCTGCAGTGGACTCGAACAACAGACTGGGTGCGCGAAAATCTGCTTGATCTTAAAGTACCTGTAGCAAATGGCCCGGGATGGAGCGAAGAGTCAACCGGCCTCCACGCCCTGGAATTCATTGAGACGCGGCGGCACTGGTTTACATCGCCGGTCGAGCATGACACGCGTGGAACGCTCCATGTGTTGAATCTGGTGGAAGGCAAGGAAGCAATTGTGGAGAGTCCCACCGGAGCCTTCTATCCTTTTCACGTGCATTACGCCGAAACTTTCATCGTTCCGGCGGCTGTTGGCGCCTACCGCATTCGTCCGGCCGGCGATGCTGTTTCGCCCCTGGCCACGATTAAAGCCTATGTGCGGGAGGAACGCCATGGAGTTTGATTCAGGATTTGCTTTGAGGGCGAGAGAGGACAGTCTCGGTTTTGAATATGGCGAAGGAGTCTTTGGCCCCACGCCGGAGTTTCGCTCGCTTGATGCGATACGCCCGAGCCTCAAGGATCCAAGTTGTGATGGGCCCGATCCGGTCTATGGAATCGTGATGGACGTTGGCGAAGACGTGGACCGCCCGGACTTGGAGCGCCGTATGATGCTCTTTGGCGCAGTTGCCTACGCCGCGGGGAGGCTGGGAACTGAACCCGTGCGCAGCCAGGGGCACGTGCACCATGTGTCTCCTCACTGTGGGTGGTCAACGCCTGAATTGTTCGAGATATGGGACGGCCGGGCCATCATCTACATGCAGGAATCTACGGCGGATGATCCTGGTCGCTCCATCGCCATCTCTGCCGGGAGAGGCGATGTGGTTGTCGTGCCCCCGGGTTGGGCTCATGCCGTGATCAATGCCGACCCGGCGAAACGCATGGTTTTTGGTGCGTGGTGCGATAGACAGTACGGTTTCGTCTATGACGGGGTCCGAGCACATCACGGCCTCGCTTACTTCCTCATACTTGGGAAGAACGACGAATTAACCTGGGAAGCGAATCCGCGTTACAGCAAGAGCGAACTGCACCTACGCTCCGCGCGCGCCTATCCAGAGTTTGGAGTCACTCGGGGAGTGCCCATCTATCGCCAGTACAAAAACAACCCGGAGCCATTGAACTGGGTCAGCGATCCGGGCCGCCTCGCGGGGTTATGGAAAAACTTTGAACCGTAGTTGATCGCGCGCTCTCGCGGGATCAGAAAGGAACCACAATGTTCCTTCGTTTAGCAGGTACCTTCGCTCAGGCGTTTCCAGCACGGCATTTCATGCGCGCGTTAATCGTTGTGGCCCTGGCGTGGCCCTGTGCGGCCCAGGCTCAGCGTGGAACGCTTCCGCTCAACGGGTTGTGGGAAATTGCAGACAGCGTCTCGCCCGATACGCAACCCACGGCTTACACGCACCACGTACCCGTGCCCGGCCTGGCGCACTCCGCAACTCCGGCGTTCAAGGATGTGGACGAATTTCAGAGCCGGGAACTCCTCTCGAACCTGATGGAGCAAGGCCGTTACAGCAAATCCGATTACGAGAAGTTGGGAAATGCCCCAGGCATCTCTCATCAGGAGCGCAATTATTTCTGGTACCACCGTACCTTTCACGCACCGGCAACCCATTCCGTTGCACTGCTAAAAATCAGCAAGGCGCAATTTGGAATTGCGGTCTATCTGAACGGGCAAAAGCTGGGAGAGCACTTGCCCTGTTTCACAGCCGCCTATTTCGACGCAAGCAAGGCGATTCACTGGGACGGCGAAAACGAGCTTACAATTCGCGTTGGAGCTCATCCGGGCGTATTGCCGGCGAACGTCTCTTCTGGAACGGACTTCGAGAAGAACCGCTGGACACCGGGAATCTACGACGAAGTCTTCCTGATGGCATTCAACGGCGCGGGCATTACGAATGTACAAACCGCGCCGAGAATTGAAGCTTCCGAAGTCCTGGTGCAAACGGAGTTGCGTAACTTCAGCGCGAATCCCGAGAGTACGGTTCTCCAACAAAATGTAACCGAGTGGAAGACGGGGCGTGCCGTTGGATCTTCGCCGGCGATTACGGTCACGCTCGCCCCGGGCGAAACCAGGCTGTTCCAACAAACCGTCTCCATCCCTGGCCAACACCTTTGGACACCGGAGGATCCGTTCCTCTACCGTGTGGAGACTCATACCTCCGGCGACTCCGCGACAACTCGATTTGGCATGCGCGACTTTCATTTCGATACCGTGACGCAACGAGCCTATCTGAATGGCAAACCCTATTTCCTTCGCGGCTCAAACATCACCCTGCACCGGTTTTTCGAAGATCCCGACTCCGGAACCCTTCCCTGGGATGAAGCCTGGTTGCACAAACTCCTGGTGGAGATTCCCAAGCAGATGCACTGGAATAGCTTCCGCTTTTGCATTGGTCCCGTGCCGGACCGCTGGTTGCAAATTGCGGATGAAACAGGCTTGCTTATTCAGAACGAATATATGGTTTGGATCGGTCACCCGGACTGGGCAGGCATTTATCGCGAAAAGTTAGACCCCGATGAACTGACCGCCGAGTTCAAAGACTGGATGCGAGACAATTGGAATCACCCCAGCGTGGCGATCTGGGACGCCAATAATGAATCCTGGGCGCCAGAGTTTGGCGAGCAGATTATCCCCGCCGTACGCGACCTCGATCTGTCTCACCGCCCCTGGGAGAACAGTTACAATCCACCGGCGGGCAGCAACGATCCCGTCGAGGACCATCCGTATCTCTTCTACGAAACTGCGACGACGGGAAAATGGCAGTTTCGCATGACCGACCTGGAAACCATGCAGGGAATGCCCAAAGATTCCTATGCCACCATGACGGCTCATGCCTTGCTCCTCAACGAGTACGGATGGCTCTGGCTGAATCGCGATGGCTCTCCAACGTTGCTTACAGAAAAGCTCTATCCCCTGCTCGTCGGGAAAGAGAGCACGGCCGAACAGCGTTTTGCCATGCAGGCCTACCTCCTTGCGGGCGAAACGGAATTCTGGCGCGCGCACCGGCGTTACGCGGGCGTCCTTCATTTTGTTTATCTCACGACGAGCGCACCAAATGCCTTCACTTCCGATCATTTCACGAATGTGAAGTCACTCACGCTCGAACCTCATTTCGCGGATTACATGACCCAGGCCTTCAAGCCGCTGGGTGTCTACATCAATTTCTGGCGCGAAGAGTTGGCGCCCAATGAGGCCGAAACTCTCACGGTTATGATGGTGAACGATCTGGCCTACCCGCGAGCGGGAATCTTGCGCCTCCAGTTTTTAGATGATCATGGCAAATCCGCCAGCAATATTCAGATTCCTTTTCATCTTGAAGCGCTTGGAGCGGACTCCTACAACGTCACCGTGCGCACACCGTCCGTTACGGACAAATACACTCTCACGGCGACTGCGACTCCTTCCGATGCCGAGTCCGATCCCACCGTCAGCCGGCGCTGGATTGCCATCAAGCCGGCAGCGGCCAACAATGGCGCTCCTCCACAATGAGAGCTTCCAGGGTCGTCGGACTCCCCCGCTGACCTAAGGAATTCGTGCTCCGGAGTGTGTGTTAATCCCTGAAAAGGCGCTGGAGTTGCTCGAGGTCAGAAGATGAAGTGTCAGACACGGCGCAGAACTCCATTCCGCCCTGGCGCCAATTGATCCATTGATAGCCTTGACGCGAGCCAGTGCGCGGCGAAGCATCCCGCTCGGTCGTGGGCCAGATGAAAACGTTCACCAGATGTTTGCGGCGCCCGTACACCAGCGCCGCGATGGTGCGGCCGTGAATGACGTCGAGGCGGCCTCCTTGCAAGGGGAAACCCTGTTCCGCGAAGTCCCGGACTGGAGGAGCGAAATCGAGTTTCCCGTCGAACCATGGCTTCACCGTGTGTTGATCCGTGGAGACCACATCGCTGAGATGTCCGGGTTGCAGCGATCGCAAATGTGCGTCAACCAGTTCCGCGGCCAAAACCGCATTGCTATCTTCACCGCGGTGGACCGAAGCGACTTGCCAGCCAACCGAGATAAACAGAAGAACAACAGCGGCAATCGCCAGCCATTGCCAAGTGGCGCGGGCTGGGGCGATCTCGATCGGGCGCGCAGCAGCTACATCCACAAGAATTTTCTTGCGAAGCAAGGCCGGCGCTTTCTGATAGAGCTGTGCCCTATTCACGGATGAGCGCAGATCCTTCAGCGCCGCAAGAGCGCCGGCGCACTCTACGCATTGTTCAAGGTGACGCTCGAATTCGGCTGCACCTAAAGAATCCATCTCATTGTCGAAGTAGGCGTGAAGAACGGTATCAGCTCGGTCACAACTCATGGCTGGCCTCCTTGGGGGCAGGGTCAGCAAGCGCCAACTGAAGCTGCCGGCGCCCGCGGGAGAGCGTGGACATGACCGTACCAATAGGAATCGAGGTAATTGTGGCAATTTCCTTGTACGAACAACCTTCCAGTTCGCGGAGCACAATCACCTCCCGATAGCGGGGCGGCAAGGACTCAAGCGCTCGTGTTAGGCGATCGCGATTGTCACCGGCGATAGCGAGCGCTTCGGGCGTTGGCCCTGGGACGCCGTGCAACTCTTCGTCGAACTCGGTCATTTCATTCGCGCGCCGATTCTTCTCCAGCCAGGTGTAACATGTGTTCCGCACGATCTGCAGCAGCCAGGCTCGCACGTCTCCGCCATGAAAACCATGAAAGAAACGGTACGCACGCAACAATGCTTCTTGCGCGGTGTCTTCGGCGTCCGCGCCGCTGCGCAAAAGCCAGCGGGCCAGATTGAAAGCGGCGTCAAGATGCGGCAAGACGAGCATCTCGAAGCGCGCTTGATCCTGCGAGTCCAGCACGTCCGAACCTTTCTCCTGGACAGGGTTGCTCATTCGTATGGACTGCCCCAGCCACGATTTTATTCCATTCCGCCTGCATTTCATTTGACGAATAAAAACGGCCATTCGGGAGCTTTGCCGGAATAAAGAATCAGTCGCGCTGGTCTACACGAATGGAACACGTCCGAGAGCGGGGCGGGCACCGCGAACCTGTTGGCCCCGCACCGCTCTTTCGAGAATACGCACGCGGACGAAATCAGCACGGCACGAGAGACAACTTAAGCCAAGGAGAAGCTATGGCGCAGGAAATAAAGGACGAGATGCTGCACGATCACAACCACGATGGAATAAACCGCCGGGGATTTTTGAAATGCATGGCCTGGGCAGGGACGGGGGCTCTCTGCGTGATGCAGGGGGGCGTCCTGAAGTCCTTCAGCCTGAGCCAAATGTCGCAGATGGGAGGTAAGTCGGCCATGGGGGAGTTGAGCTTCGTGCAGATCAGCGACAGCCACATGGGATTCAACAAAGCGGCGAATCCGGACGTTGTGGGGACACTGAAGGCAGCGGTGGACAAGATTAATGGGTTGTCGACCCCGCCGGAATTCACATTGCATACAGGCGACATCAGCCATCTTTCAAAACCAGAAGAGTTCGATACCGTCGATCAGATTCTGAAGGGCGCCACGCCCAGGGATGTGTTCTTTGTGCCGGGCGAGCACGACATGCTGAATGATGATGGCAAGCAGTACCTCGAGCGTTATGGGAAGGGCGCAAAGGGCACCGGTTGGTACAGCTTCGACAAAAAGGGCGTGCATTTTATCGGCCTGGTGAACGTGCTGAATCTGAAGTCCGGCGGACTCGGCACGCTCGGCCCTGAACAACTCGAATGGATGAAGAACGACGTCAGGCACCTGAAGCACAGCACGCCGATCGTAGTGTTCGCGCATATTCCTCTGTGGTCGGTCTATCCGGATTGGGGCTGGGGCACGGAAGACAGCGGGCAAGCCTTGGCATATCTGAAGAAGTTCGGCTCCGTAACCGTGTTGAATGGCCACATTCACCAGACAATGCAAAAGGTCGAGGGCAACGTGACATTTCATACGGCGGCCTCAACAGCATTTCCACAGCCGCAACCGGGCAAAGCTGGTTCACCGGGGCCGATGAAGGTGCCGGCAGAGCAGTTGAAGAGCTTGCTGGGGATTACGGAGGTGAATTACGTGCGGCGCCAGCATGCGCTGGCGGTAGTTGACTCAACGCTTGGTTAGATCAGGAAAGAACCGGTCGAAGCAAGAAAATCAATCCTGAGTAAATCTGGAAAGGACAAAACTAATGATCAGAAGATGTTTGCGCATTGCAGGTCTGGCGGCGGTAATCGTTCCGGCTGTGGTGCTATTGATAGTAGCGCTTTACGTTTCCGCTCATGCTCAACAGCCGGCCCAGGCGTCCGCTGAAGTGAAAGTCGATAATTTCAGCTTTGGCCCGGGAACACTAACAGTTGCTCCCGGAACAAAAGTGACCTGGACCAACCGCGATGATATTCCCCATACGGTTGTCAGCACGGATGGCGTGTTCAAATCCAAGGTGCTCGACACCGATGATAAGTTCTCGCTCACTTTCACCAAGACGGGAACCTATCCCTACTTCTGTTCCATTCACCCAAAAATGACCGGCAAGATCGTGGTCCAGTAAAGGGACAATGCCCGGTCGTGGCTATGTGTCAGTCGTTAGGGACACAACGTCGCGCTAACCAGCTGTGGTTCAATCGGCTAGCCCTGGCGAGGGCCAGGTCAAGCCTTTTTGGCTAACCATTGAAGTTGTAGCCCATACGGTCTTTGCCCTGATCCATTGATTGCCGCGCCCATCGGAGGCGCTCTCCCTGCTCAACTGATGGTATGTTGCTATGGCTAGCGGATAGGGCTGGTCGGGAACTTTCGGCCAGCTTTTCTGGAATTACAAGGGTGAAGGTAGGGTCTATCCCCCCGGCTCCGGCGCGGCTGGATTAGGTAACTATCGTGCCCGGCCCTGCGTCTTTACTAATGAGCAGGTCTACCAAGGAAAGAAGCACTATGTATAAAAAGCACGTCAGTATATCGAGTTTCCTGTTTTTGATCCTCGCAACCTCGATTTGGTCTCAGACCCCGGATGCGGCTCCTCAGGGTCAAGAACAAGGTGTACCCCCCGCTGGTGGCCGCGGCCAGGGGAGGGGCGGTCCCATGGAAGGTCACGGCGTCGCGGGAAAGATCACCGCCATTGCCAACGGTTCAATGCAGCTGACCCGGCCTGACGGAACCTCCGTGACCGTGAAACTTACCGATACAACCGAATTCCGCAAGGATCGCCAGCCCGCGAAAATTGCCGACTTCAAAGTCGGCGATCTTGTCTTTGTGCGTGGCGAGGAGAATGCCGACCACTCTTACACCGCTCAAATGATTGGGGCACGTTCCGGTAACGGCCCCGGGGGTGGTGGCTTTGGAGGAGCAGGCGGGTTCGGCGAAATGGGCAAGGACTTTGTTGCCGGCGAGGTGAAGTCCATTGACGCGCCGAGCATGACTGTGTTGCGCACGGATAATGTCACCCAGACACTCGAACTCAACGAAGATACTTCTCTTCGCAAGGGACGCGACAGCATCACCATGGCCGACATTCATCCCGGCGACCGCGTGGTCATCCGTGGCACCTCGCAAAATAATGTCTTCGTCCCCAAAAATGTAATGGTTCTTTCCCCAGAACAGTGGGAACGCATGCAGCAGATGGTGAGCGGCAAAGGCGCGCCTTCCGGTGGTGCGCCCGCTAATGCTCCTGCGAACAATCCACCGAAACAGTAGCTCGAAGAGGGAGTGCAGTTTGAAGGCAATTCTTCGCGGCATACCTATCATTGCCTTGGTAGCCCTTCTCTTCGCCCTGCCCTTGCAGGCGCAAGAGGCGGCACCGTCTGCGCCGCCTTCGAGCCCCGTGAACCAAGTTCCACCCAGTGCCGCTATCCCCACTTATGAAATCACCGGAACGGCGCGCACGGGCAAAACTCCGCTGCCGGGCGCGACCGTCTCCGCCGCCAACACCCTCACCGGCAAAAAGTATGCCGCCGTCACCAACACCGACGGGAAGTTCTCATTCACCGGTATCGTTAGAGGCCGCTACGTCCTACGCATCGAATTCATGGGCTTTGCCCTTTTTACTCAGGAGCTTGTCCTTAATCCGCAGAATCCCGCGGCAAAAGTGGATGCTGAATTGTTGCTTGCGTCTCGACAGCAACAGCAATCCAATAACTCTGCCTCAAGTTTCGCCGCGGCTGCCCGCGGTTTTCAGAGCCTCGCCGTGGACAGCACACTCGCCTCACTGGGCGGAGACAATTCCGGATTCGGTGCATCGGGCGCATCCGGCGCCGCACAAAACAACAATGATTTTTCAAGCCTGCCGATGAGTGGCGCGGGCGTGGATGCCCCCACGGAATCCGTCAGCATCAGTGGCGCGCAAGGCCGCACTCAGGACTTCGGCGGAGGCAGTGAGGATGAACTGCAGCAGCGCATCCAGGAATTTCGCGACCGTGTGCAAAGCGGCGGTGGCCCTTTCGGTGGCGGACCTGGCTTTGGTGGTGCCGGCGGAGGTCCAGGTGGCGGAGGCATCGGAATTGGCAGGTTAGGCGGCCGCGGCTTCAATATCAACCAGCCTCACGGCGTTCTCTATTTCTCCGACGATAACGCATCTCTCGACGCCACTCCCTACGCCTTGAACGGTACACCGGCCATCAAGCCGCAATACAACCAGTCGCACTTTGGCGCGAATGTCGGTGGTCCATTGAAAATTCCCAAGATTTACGACGGGAGCAACAAATGGTTCTTCTTCGCCGGCTGGAACGGATCGCGCGGCGATTCCCCTTACGATTCATTTTCTCGAGTGCCAACCGTCGACGAGCGCAATGGCAATTTTTCCGGTGCCACCTACAACGACGGCACTCCGGTTCAACTTTTCAATCCTGTCACCGGCCAACAGTATGAATACAATGACCACCCCAACGTCATTGATCCTTCCTTGATTAGTCCCGCCGCTAATGCTTTGCTCCAGTACATCCCGAAACCCAATATTCCCACCACCGTGTTAGGTCAAAACTTTCAATACCTCACCTCTGCGCAAAGCGACTCCGATGCCGTTACCTTCCGCTTGATCCACAATTTCGGGCCGCCGCCCAGCCCCACGGCACGCGGCGGCGGGGGCAGGGGTGGCGGACGGCGGCAGCAAAACAACATCAATTTTGGGCTCAACTGGTCGCGCACCTCGGCGAACACCGTGAGTCAATTCCCGTCGCTTGCGGGAGCCACGGGCACGCAAGGCTTGAACGCCAGCGCCGGATGGACCTACGGCAAAAACCGCTTCAACAATATTTTCCGCGTGAATTACAACCACAATCACGTTTCCACTACAAACCTATATTCCAATGTCCTCGACGTCGCGGGCCCCGCGGGCGCGGGAATCAACGGGATTTCCAGTGCTCCATTCGATTGGGGCTTGCCCGGCATCAGCTTTACCTCGTTTGGCGGCCTCAACGACCCTACACCCCGCCGCGAACTCGACCAGACCTACACCGTTTCCGACACGGTCTCCTGGAATCACGGCAAACACAATTGGCGCTTTGGCGGTGACTACCGCCGCATTCTCCAGAGCTTCCGCTCCGCCAGAAATGCGGAGGGCAGTTTTGTCTTTACCGGCTTTGCCACTTCTAAGTACGCTTCCGGAAGCACGCAAACCTGCGGCAATGCGCAGGCGCTCTGCGCTCTGCCCGACACGGGCTACGATTTTGCGGACTTCTTGCTCGGTTATCCCCAGCAAACCTCCTTGCAGTACGGCGCCACTTCTTACAATTTTCGCGGTAACTCCTCCGACCTTTTTGTGCAGGATGACTGGCGCATTTTTGCAAAACTGTCGCTGAATCTTGGCGTACGCTACGAGTTCGTCGGCCCTTTCACCGAAGCCCAGGACCGCATCACCAATTTGGAAGTAGGCCCGGGATTCACCATGGCTGTGCCCGTCGTTCCCGCGGGGGCTGTCTTGCCGCCAGGCTCGGGGACATACGCTGTCTCCTTCAATCCATCCCTCCTTCATCCGGACCGCAATAATTTCGCGCCGCGCCTCGGCGTCGCCTGGAGACCCCTCCAGAAGACCGTTGTTCGCGCGGGATATGGCATCAACTACAACCTCGCTCAGTACAGCACCATGATTCAGAACTTCGCTTTTCAACCCCCTTTCGCCAACGCCGCCACGAATGCCACTAATGTCACTGGCCTTTCCGGTTCGACGCCGCTTACTCTTACAAACGGTTTCCCGACGATTACGCAAGGCACTGTTTCCAATAACTTCGCTGTCGATCCAAATTACGCCCTTGGTTATGTGCAGATCTGGAATTTGGATCTTCAGCGGGAAGTACGCGGCAATGTGGTACTCAACATTGGCTACAACGGCTCGAAAGGCACGCGCTTGGATACCGAACGCGCCTTGGTCGTCGGCGACAATCAGCCATTCATTTACGAGTCCTCCGAGGGAAATTCGGCTCTCAATGCCGCATCTGTTCGCGTTCGCCGGCGCATGTCCAAGGGCTTGGGTATCGGCGCTCAATATGTGTTCTCCAAATCCATTGACGATGCCTCGTCCATTGGCGGCGGTGGCGTCGTTGTGGCTCAGAATCCTTTCGATATCTCGGCGGATCGCGGGTTTTCCAGTTTCAATCAAACGCACAAGTTCACCGGAAACTGGATCTACGATCTTCCCTTTGGCGAAAACCGCGCCTTCGCCCAGAAAGGCGCGTTCTCTCATATCCTCTCCAATTGGCAATGGAGCGGCGACTTTACCGTCGCTTCCGGCCTCTACTTCACTCCCAGCGTTCTTGGAGGCCCTGTGGACATCGCTCGCGGCGTCACTGGCTCCCTTCGCGCCAACCTTGTTCCCGGGCAGTCCATTTCACTCTCGAATCCGACTGCGCGGGAATGGTTCAATACGGCCGCGTTTTGCAACCCTGGAATCAACTGCACCAACCCCACTGACTCGCCTTATGGCGATGCCACTCGAAATTCCATCGAGGGGCCGGGCACGGTGACCGTGGACATGACCATTAATCGCACCATTCCCATCAAGGAAACCCGCTCTCTCGATTTACGCTTTACGGCCAGCAATGTCCTTAATCATGTCAATTACAGTTCGATTTCTACCGCGGTGAACTCCGCGACCTTCGGCGAAGTTATTGCCGCGGGGAGCATGCGCCGTGTGACGATGCAAGTTCGTTTTCGTTTCTGAGATATGAAGCACATGGGACGCACAAGATCAATTCTGTCGATGCTGGCTGCGGCGGCTCTACTCTCCCCGGGCGCGCTGATTATCGCTCAGGACACCGGCCGTCCCGCCACTAGTCAGGGTGTGATTCAAGTCACCACCGAACTCGTTCTCGTGAATGTTGTCGCGCGCGACAAAAAGGGAAATGTAATTAAGGATCTGAAAAAAGGGGACTTTACCCTCTACGAAGACGGCAAAAAGCAGGAGATTTCCAGTTTCGATTTCGAAGATGTTGATCAAATGCCCGCCACTGCCGGCACGACGATCTCTGGCGCGGCCCCGGCAACGCCGGGAACCCTCTTGCACTCCACCAAGAAAGCGCCGCCCACCCTCGATGCTCGCGATCGCCGCCTGATTCTCCTCTTTTTCGATTTTTCCGCAATGCAGCCCGAGGATATTGACCGCTCCGTAGACGCGGCAAAGAAATTCGTTCACGAAAAGATGCAGCCCGCGGATCTTGTCGCCATCGTCTCGCTCGCCACTAACATGCACGTAGACTGCGACTTCACCGATGACCAGGCAAAGCTCGCTGCCGTCCTCGCCAGTTATAGTGCCGGCGAAGGGCAGGGCTTCGACAACGGTACCACGGGTACTTCTGAAGGCGCCGCGGAAACCGGCGGCTCGTTTACCGAAGATGATACCGACCTCAATACATTCAATGCTGATTTCAAGCTACTCGCCATACAGTCGCTGATGCAGTCGCTTGGCAAGCTTCCCCAGAAGAAAAGCGTCATTTATTTCAGCAACGGCATCACGCAATCCGGCGTGGATAACCAGGCTGCTTTGCACGCTGCTACCGCCGCCGCCGTTAAGGCCAATGCCTCCATCTACTCCCTCGACGTTCGCGGCCTGCAAGCTTTTCCTCCCGGCGGAGAAGCACAAAACGCCAGCCTGCACGGCCAATCCGCTTACACGGGCGCGTCCATCCTGAACGATCTGAACGGCAACGCCGCTTCACAAGACACCCTCGCCACCCTCTCCGCTGACACCGGTGGCAAAGCCTTCTTCGATTCCAACGATTTCAGCGGCGTCTTCTCTCAGGTTCAGAAAGACAGTTCTGTCTATTACGTTCTGGGTTTCACCAGCAACAATCCCGCGAAGGACGGCCGCTTCCGGCATCTGAAGGTCACGGTGAACCGTCCGGACCTCAAACTTGATTTCCGTTCTGGCTATTATGCCGGCCGCGACTTCGAGCACCTGAACAAGGCCGACCGCGAACAGCAACTTGAAGACGAGATGGCCGCCCAGTTGTCCCGCGTGGATGTGCCTGTCTTTGCAGGCGCCTCCTATTTCCGCAAGGACGATTCCCACTACTATCTTGCCGTTTCCCTCATCATCCCCGGCTCACAAATTCCCTTCGTTACCGAAAAGGACAAAGACAGCGCAACCATTGACATTATCGGGGAAGCTCTCGAAAGCGGTAAATTCCCGGTTGGCCGTCTGCGCGACACGGTGAAGCTTGCCGTCGAGAGCACTCGCGAGGTTCGCCGTAAGAACGTCCAGTACAATACCGGCTTCCTCCTCGCCCCCGGCAGCTACCACCTCAAGTTCGTGGTCCGCGAAAATCGAACTGGGCGCATGGGCTCGTTTGAGACCGACGTGCGCATTCCGGACCTGCGCAAAACGCCGTTAAAGATGAGCTCAGTGGTGTTGAGCAGCCAGCGCGTCCCAGCCACGGGCAAAAATACAGGCGCCAACCCGTTGGTACGCGACCAAATGGAGCTGGTGCCCAATATCACGCACGTGTTCACACCCGATCAGCATCTCTATCTGCAATACGAGGTCTATGACGCCGCAAAGGGCAAGAACATCGAGCAAACCGCACAGGCCCCTGCCGCTTCCGACCAGCAGTCCGCTCCCAAGCCTCCACCGGCCGTGAAGCCTTCGCGCGAGTCTGTCCGCGTCCTGACCAGCATCGAGTTCATTCAGGGCGCAACAAAGGTCTATGAATCCAAGCCGCTTGTGGCCAACGAGGTCACCGCGCCCGACCGCAAAGCCGTCATCTTCCAAATGGATTTGCCACTGCAGTCCTTGAAGCCCGGCCTTTATCTCTGCCAGGTCAATGTAATCGACGATGTCGCTGGCAGCTTCTCCTTCCCGCGTTTCCCCCTGCTCATCCGCGAGCCCGCTCCTCCCCCGCCTCACCCTGCGACAACCGGCAGCGATTAGCCTCCCATCGAAAGCAACTTGGAGTGCGACGGCTTGCCGCCGCTTTGAAGCAGTAAGTACTCCTCCCAGAGTGCTTCCCCTAGACAACGTGGACGCAAGCGCCTACAGGTTGCACTCCACGTGCCTCATTTCCGGACAGAGTGACTTCAATCACATCAAACGGTAGCTGGTGTCACTGCGGCCCTTCTCCGTTCGTAGTCCACTGGGGCGCGGTAATTGGACCGGTGTGGTCCATTTTGGAATGCAGATCACGCGCGCCACTGATTACGCCGTCCGGGTCATGGTTCAACTGGCCGCCCTTCCCCAAGGGGAGAAGGCGCAATTAACAGCTCTGGGAAGCGCCACAGGGGTCAGCGTCAGCTTTCTGTCAAAGGTGCTGCAACGGTTGGTTCATGGTGGACTCGTCACCTCTCATCGAGGCACCGGAGGCGGATTCTGTCTGCGGCCGCATGCTGAGAAGACAACGCTCTTGGAGATCATTGAGGTCATGGAAGGTCCCACTCTGCTCAACCAGTGCCTGATCACCGGACTCTCCTGCGACCGCAAGCCCTGGTGCGGCGTTCACCCCGTCTGGCAAAGGGCGCAAGCGGCACTGAGCGCGGTCTTGGGCAGCGTTTCTGTAGCCGAGCTAGCCAAGGAAACTGTGGCCGGCCTCGCAAGGCAGGCGGAATCTCAGAGCAGTGAAAAGGACACGGTTCGTTTGGGCTGAAACCGGCCTGTGATACGGCAAGGCCCCAAAGTGTGGTCTCGATGGATTTTACGTGGATCGCGATTCTGGCAAGTCTGGCGATGGGCATTGGCACCGCCCTGATTTTTGTTTTTGCCGTGAAAGGGAATCACTTTCAAAACTTCGAAGACGCCAAATACCAGGTGTTTTGGTCGGATCTTGAAGAACTCGTGGATGCACCCAAGAAGGAGGGGACCAATGGCGAAAGAGCCAAGAACTCCGGAAGAACCGGAGAGCGGAGAAGCGATCACTAGAAGGAAGCTGCTGGGCTGGCTGACCGGCATGGGTGTATTCGGTTCGGTGCTGGTCACGGCCTTCTCCAATTTCATCTTCATCAAGCCTCGCGCCACCTACGGTCAGCCCAATCGCTTCTCGATCGGCAAGCCGGAAGATTATCCCTCCGGATCGCGCATGACCCTCGATACCCGCCGCATTTGCGTTGTTCGCGACGGTGATCGCATGGCCGCCATCTCTACAACCTGCACGCATCTCGGCTGCATTGTGGCCACCTCGGAAACCGGTTTTGCCTGCCCCTGCCACGGCTCGCACTACGACCAGGACGGCAATGTGACCGGCGGGCCAGCGCCGAAGCACCTCGCCTGGTACCAGGTCAGCCTCGCTCCCAACGGTGAGATCGAAGTGGATAAGGACGTCGAAATTACGCCGGGGACTTATTTCAGCGTATGAGCAACCAAACTAAAGCAGGTCCAATCAGTTTCTTAACCGAGCTTCCCGCCAACATCTGGCACTCCATCTTCCGGAATCCCCTGCCAGACTCGGACCTCGGGCGCTCCGCCACAAGTTTCACCAACTTCTTTCTGCACATACAGCCTGTAAAAGTCCACCGCCACAGCCTGAAATTGACCTACACCTGGGGGCTGGGGCTGATTTCGCTCTTCTTGTTTCTGATTTTGTCGGTCACCGGTGTGCTCCTGATGTTCTATTACGTGCCCTCCACCACGCAGGCTTACGACCGCATGCTCGATCTTCGCGGCACCGTCGCTTTCGGAATTTTCCTGCGCAACATGCACCGCTGGGCCGCCCACGGCATGGTTGCCGTCGTCTTCCTGCACATGTGCCGGGTCTTTCTCACCGGGGCCTACAAGCGTCCGCGCGAATTCAACTGGATCATCGGCGTGGGACTGTTTCTCCTCACCATGTTCTCCAGCTTCACCGGTTATCTTCTGCCCTGGGATCAACTCGCTTTTTGGGCAATCACCGTGGGAACGTCCATCGCCAGCTATGCGCCATTCGTCGGCAATGACGTGAAATTCCTCCTACTCGGCGACACCAGCGTTGGCCAGGAAGCACTCTTGCGCTTCTACGTGCTCCACGTCGCCGTCTTGCCTATCCTGGTTACCCTGCTCATCGCGGTGCATTTCTGGCGCGTGCGCAAAGATGGCGGCCTCTCGCGTCCCCCCGAAGAAGACGAAGTGTTCCCGGCCGCCACACCGGAGCCCGTTGCCATGGCCCCTGCAGCCGCATCCGCTGTGGTTGCCGTTCCTGCCCCTGCCGTCAAGCTCGGCGAGAAAGCGCAACTCGAAAAGAAACTCTATGGCATTCAGGGCATTGTCCGCGGGCCGTTCACCAAAATCGGAAACGTTCCGGACCGCAGTGTCTTTAGCTGGCCCAACCTTGTCAGCTTGGAATTGCTTGTCTTCCTGATCACCGTCGCAGGCGTGCTCATCGTTTCCCTCTATTTCAATGCTCCGTTGGAGCAGCCCGTCAACATCATGCATCCGCCGAACCCTGCCAAAGCGCCGTGGTACTTCCTTGGCTTGCAGGAAATGGTCAGTTACTCCGCGTTCTGGGGCGGCGTCGGCATTCCGACTTTCGAAGTGCTGCTCCTGTTGCTGGTGCCTTTCCTCGATCGCAAGCCGGGCGGCGTTGGCAAGTGGTTTGCCCGTGAACGCCTGCTCGCCAACTCCTTGTTCATGACTTTCGTGATCCTGAACATCGTTCTGATGATCATCGGCATTTTCTTCCGCGGGCCCAATTGGGAGTTTGTTTCGCCATGGTGAGGAGACCCTCGTGAATACCCGTGTAGCACTGGCGATTGTGGCTTTACTCGTCCTGGTTGTTCATGGATTTGTGTTCTACCAGCAATTCTTCAACAACTGGGAAAAGCATCAGGCCGCCTACTTCGAACAAGCGCGCAGCCTGGCCAAAACCCCGGCGGAGCGCTCCGCCGTCGAGGGCCGTAAGCCCCGCATCGAGCAGAATATCGTCACGCAGTTCGGCGATTCCCGCGTGGACCGCTGCCTCACCTGCCATCTTGCCGCGGATGATCCGCGCTTCGATAAGTACGCCCAGCCTCTTCAAACGCATCCTTACTCCGCCGCACTCGGCGATTTCCAGCGCAATGGCCGTTGGGAGCGCCGCCACAAATTCTCGGATTTCGGTTGCACCGTCTGCCACGACGGGCAGGGCCGCGGCCTGGAAACTTTCTATGCGCACGGCGAAGATCCCTTCTGGCCGGATCCTATGCTGGGCTATGTGACTCAAGCCGATTGGCACAGCGAGTACAAGCCCAAGTTGCTCGGCGCGGAATATATGCAAGCCAACTGCGCCCAATGCCACACCGAGGAGAATTTCCCCGGCACTCCGCTGGTTTCCCAGGGCCGCCAACTCTTCTTTGAAAAGGGCTGTTACGGCTGCCATCGCATCGAAGGGCTTTCCAGCGGTACCCTCGGCCCGGATCTTTCCGAAGCCGGCCATAAATTCAAGATCAACTATCTCTGGGAACATACCGTCGACCCGCGTGCTTTCAGCCCCACCTCATTCATGCCGAGATTCGATCTCACCGACGATCAGATCAAGGCCATTGTGGTCTTCCTGAAGAGCCGCCGCGGCATGAATTTCGCCGAAACTTCCATGGAGAAGTACGAGGCTAAGCTTCACGAAACCAAGCCCCTCTCCACGGGTTCCGCCCAACAAATTCCTACCGCCAGCCTTGGCGAAACCCTGATTAACCAGCGCTCCTGTACCGCCTGCCACAAGCTCGGCGATAAGGATGGCCATATCGCGCCGGACCTCTCCTTCGAAGGCTTGGTTCGCGACGATGACTGGCTTTTGGCCCACTTCAAAAATCCACGTTCCCGGGTTCCGGATTCCATCATGCCGTCCTTCGGCTTCGCGGAATCGGATTTTACCGCGCTCACCACCTATCTTGTGACTCGCAAAACGCCGCCAACTTTCAAGACAGGCGAAGAGACCTTCAAAGGCATCTGCGCGCGCTGCCACGGCGAAAAGGGTGATGGCAAGGGCATAACCTACCTGTATCTCGATCCCGCGCCGCGCGACCTCACCAAAGTCGGCTTCATGAACAGCAAACCGATGGAGCGCTTTCTGACCGCTCTCAAACAGGGTGTTCCGGGAACCTCCATGCCGCCGCTCGAGCATGTGCTCACCGACCAACAACGCCAGCAGGTTCTGGACTACGTCTTTGTCACCTTCGTGAAGGAACCCCGCAAGGAACTCAAGGGACGCAAGGTCCCCGAGCAGAACCCCGTGGCCATGAGCCAGGAATCCGCCGATCGCGGCGAAAAGATGTTCCTGGACCGTTGCACCGGGTGCCACGGACGCAAGGCCGATGGCAAGGGGCCCAATTCGCTCGACATCAGCCCGCGCCCGCGCAATCTCCGCAACTATGCTTTCATCCAGAACGTCGGCGACCATCGCCTCCTGGACTCTATCCTCTACGGAGTTCAAGGAACGGCCATGCCGCCGTGGATTGACTACGGGCTCTCTCAGAACGACGCAGGAGATTTGATCAATTTCATCCGCAGTCTGAATCACCCGTCGCGTCCGTCCGCTCCGGCCGACAAATCAGCATCGCTCACGCAACCGTGATCGAGGAGGCACCATGGCAGAAGCTGTGCAACCAGGTAGCACCGGAGGAAAGGTCAGCGAAGCATTGCGGCCCGCGGAGTCCATTCACCACGACACCACGGCCAAATGGTTTCTGCTGGGCTCCATCTCGTATTTCTTTGTAGTGGGCATCGTTGCGCTTACCATCGCCGCAAAATTTGTGTGGCCGCAGCTCTTGGGCAGCGTCCAATATCTCACTTACGGACGTCTCCGTCCGCTGCACGTCAACGGTATGCTCTTCGGCTGGCTGCTGCCCGCGGACATGGGTCTGGCTTACTACCTCGTCCCGCGCTTGTGTGGCGTGAAGCTTTGGAACGAAAAGCTCGGCGTCGCCACCGCCATCCTCTGGAACATCATCGTCCTCGGAGCAGTGGTCATGCTGCCACTCGGCATGAACAAGGGCTGGGAATACGCCGAACTTCCCTTGCCGCTGGTTGCCTTGGTCGTTGTCGCTTGGATCATGTTCGGAATCAATATTTTCGCCACCATAGGCCAGCGAAAGTACGAACAGATGTATGTCTCGCTCTGGTACATCATGGGCTGCATCCTGTGGACCGCATTTGTTTATGTCACTGGCAATGTCGCTGTCTACTTCACGACCGGAACGAATCAAGCCAACCTCAATTGGATGTACGTGCACAATGCCGTCGGCCTGATCTTTACGCCCATCGGACTCGCGATTGCTTATTATTTCATCCCGCGAGCTTCCGGCGCGCCGCTCTTCAGCCACAAACTCTCCATGGTCGGCTTCTGGTCGCTCGCCTTCGTCTACGTCTGGACCGGCGCGCACCACATGCTGCACGGGCCCATCTCCCAGTGGCTGCAGACCATCGCCATCACTTTTTCGCTGATGCTTCTCATCCCCGTCTGGACCGTGGTCTACAACTTCTTTGCCACCATGAAAGGCCAGTGGCACCTCCTCGGCAGCAATGTTCCCTTGAAATTCACCATGTCCGGCGTCGTCTTCTATCTCCTCACCTGCTTCCAGGGGCCCATGCACAGCTTGCGCACCGTGAACGCCATAGTCTCAAAGACTGACTGGATTCCCGGCCATGCTCACATGGCGCTGCTCGGTTGCTTCTCGTTTTTCGCTATTGCCGGGGCTCACTACGTCATCCCGCGCATGTTCCACACGGAGCTTCATTCGGAAGCTTTGGCCAATTGGAGCTTCTGGCTATTCATGATTGGCGGCCTGGGTTTCTTTGTCACCCTTTGGCTCGGCGGTTTCTGGCAGGGTTGGCAGTGGAACAATCCCTCGATCCCTTTCATTGACACCGTCGTCGCCCTGAAGCCCGTTTGGACCGTGCGGTTCTTCTCCGGCGTCCTGATGTTCGGCGGGATCACCACTTTCCTTTACAACATGATGGCCACTGTGCTGGCCGGCCCCAAAATCAGCACCGCAAAGGCCGCCGCATAAGCGGCACGAAGGAGAATACATGCTAGGCAAAACCGACAAAAGCGCCATTGGCTTCGTAGTTGCCGCACTCATCTTCTTCTTCATTGGCGGCTTGCTCACCACGGTGGTTCCGCCGATGGTAGACAAGAGCTGGTCCAAGCCGTTCGAAAATAATGACCCGAGCAAAGGCCCCACTGGAAAGCTTCGGCCGTATACCGAACTCGAACTCAAGGGCCGCGCCATCTACGTCAAGGAAGGCTGCTGGTATTGCCACACGCAGCAGACCCGCACCATCTACGCCGATACCGTTCGCTACGGCTGGAAGGGTGTGCCTTCACCTATCTCTACCCCCGACGAATTCGTCTATGACTCACCGCACATGTTCGGCACAAAACGCACCGGTCCTGATCTCTCGCGCGTCGGCGGCAAGTACGACACACAGTGGCATCACACCCACTTCCGCAATCCCCGCGACCTCGTGAAGGGTTCCGTAATGCCGCCGTTCCCCTGGATCGTGGACAATCCCGACGACTTCACCGCTCTGGTGGCCTACATCCAGACCCTCGGCCGCGCCAAGAACTGGCGCCCCGATAACGACTACGAGAAGTAAGGAGAAACGCGCATGCACGGCGACTACGTTTATCCAAGCATCTTTTTATCGTACTTGCTCTTCTTTCTCTTCCTTGCGGGCGGCATCTTCTTCTTTGTCCGCTCCTTCCGTGATGGCTACTGGGGAAAGCATAGCGAGGACATCAAGTACACCGTGCTTGATGATGATGAAGGGCAGACCACCCGGAACCTGGAACTGAATCGAGGAGATGATCATGCCAGATCCTAAGAAACCGGAAGAGCTGAATGAACTCGCTGGCGGCTGGATTACCGAACGCAAGAACACGCAGATTCCCACGTTCTTGAAATTTGCGTATATCTTCATTGCGGGTGGTGCCTTCGCCTATTTCCTATTTTTCATGAATGGCGACGTCAACCACTCGACCCGCGGCAATTTAGTCCGCCAAATGAACCAGAGCACGCATTCTTCTTCCTCCAACGGGTTCATGCATTTTGTTGCGGCCCTGATCCTGATCTTCGCGATCACCGCCGTTGTCTTTGCATTCAAGAAAACTCACGAAGACTGAATCTTCCATGACGAACCTGCGGCCACTGTTCGAAACGATCGAAGGCGCTGACTACTGGATCAAGATGGTCAAGTGCCAGCACGCGTGTCCGGTGCACACGAACGCCTGCGGCTACGTGACCGCCATCGCGGAAGGGCGCTACGCCGAGGCGTACCGCATCGCCCGCGCAACGAATCCGTTCGCGTCTATCTGCGGCCGTATCTGCGGCGCCCCTTGCGAAGTCAATTGCCGCCGTGGCGATCTTGATGCGCCCATCACCATCCGGGCACTCAAGCGTTTCGCCACCGATCGATTTGGGCCAGAGGCGGGCGACCCCAGTCATTACCGCGATGCCTGCGATCAGCGCATGCTTCCCCCAAATCGAGGCGATTATGAACGCATCGCCATTGTCGGCGCCGGCGTCTCCGGTCTCACGGTGGCCCACGACCTCGTCCAGATCGGCTACAAGGTCACCGTCTTTGAAGCCAATGCGGAACCCGGTGGCATGTTGACTGTCGGAGTTCCCGTCTTTCGTCTCCCCCGCGATCTCGTGAAGCGCGAAATTGAAGCGGTCCTGTCTCTAGGCGTCGAACTTAAGTGCAACATGCGCCTCGGCCGCGATTTTTCCATCAGCAGCCTGCGCCGCGACGGCTACAAGTCCATCTTTCTCGGCATCGGTCTGCCAAAAGGTAGGAAGCTTCCGCTGCCCGGCGCCGAACGCCCCATGGTCTACGACGGCATGGATTTTCTCCGGGCCTTCAATGAAGGCAAGCCCATGCCGCTCGGCAAGCGCGTGGTGGTCATTGGCGGTGGCAATGTCGCCTATGACGTAGCCCGCTCCGCGGTGCGCCCTGCCGAGTCGCTCACCTCCTCTGAATTTGCTTCGGATATGGAGCGCGGTGAGCAGGTCGCCTACGACGTCGCGCGTTCCGCCCTGCGCATGAGCAGCGACAAGGAAGTCCACGTCGTTTGTCTCGAAAAGCGTGAGCAGATGCCCGCTGACGAGACTGAAGTTCATGAGGGTGAAGAAGAGGGCATCCACCTCCACAACTCTCGCGGCCCCAAGGCCATTTTTGGAACGAATGGCACCGTCACGGGTTTGCGCACCGTCAAATGCGTTGACGTCTTTGACGCCAATGGCCGTTTCAATCCCACCCTGGATGAAACTGACGTTGTAGACATTCCCGCCGACACCGTGATCTTTGCCATCGGCCAATCCTCCGACCTCTCTTTCCTTAGCCCCGAAGATGGCGTCGAAAGCGACCGTGGCCTCATCAAAGTCGACCGCTCCACCTATCAGACGACCGCGCCCGATGTCTTTGCCTGCGGCGATATTGCTCACGGCCCACGCCTCTTCATTGACGCCATCGAATCCGCTCATATTGCCGCGCGATCCATGCACGACTTTCTCCGCGGCACGCGCACCGATGTCGTTGTGCGCAGCCAGTGGCTGCCCGCTGTGTACACCATGGCCGAGGGCTGGGAACGATTCCCACGCGCCAATCCGCCCGTTCTCGATCCTTCCGCGCGCGCCGGCTCGCTTGAAGTCACCGAAGAATCTTTTCCGGAAGAATTGGCGCGCCGCCAAGCTGCCCGCTGCCTGCGCTGCAACGTCAACACTGTCTTCAACACTTCGACGTGCATCGCCTGCAATGGCTGCGTGGACGTCTGCCCGGAGAACCTCATTCGTCTCGTCGGCCTTAGTGCGCTCTGCTCCGAGGAACCCTGGGCAACCTATTTCGCCAAATCTTTGGATTTGAAAGTCGAGGAACTGCGCGCGCTAGACCCCGGCGAACTGGATTCCATCGGTGGCGTGATGTTAAAGGACGAGAGAACGTGCATTCGCTGCTCGCTCTGCGCCACGCGCTGTCCGACTCATGCCATCACCATGAAGAAGTTTGAGTTTTACCGTGAATGCGTCACCGTGCCCGCTCCGAATCCCAAGCTGCGTTATCCGGGCAACGGGCAGCCGGCCAGCCACTGATTCGCCGCGCTGCAAAACACTCGAGGAACGATGGATTTCTGGCTGATGTTCGCTCTCGGTCTCGTTAGTAGCCTGCACTGCCTTCAGATGTGCGGGCCGATCGTAATTTCCTACACCGCTGCGGCTGGCTTCACTCCCATTCCTCTCAATTCTTCTCCGACCGCGGGCCGTTTCACCCTTTTGCCGCCGCACCTTGCCTATAACGCGGGACGCATTCTCACGTACACGTCGCTCGGCGCGCTCGCGGGGTTGTTTGGGCAAAGCGTTGAGCTGGTTGGCCGCCTTGCCGGTATTACTAGCGCCGCGATGATCGTCAGCGGCGCGCTCATGATTTTCGCTGGCGTCCTCATGTTTGGTTCATTCCGCGCCACCACCAGACTCGGCAATGCTTCGATTCAATGGACTTCGCGGCTGCTTCGCCCCTTGCGCAATCTGCTCTCTTCCCGCAAAATCGCCGACCGCTTCTATCTCGGCCTCGCTCTCGGATTTCTCCCTTGTGGCCTTGTCTACATGGCTCTTCTGAAATCCGTCTCGGCGGGAACTCCTTGGGCTGGCGCGGTCTCTATGTCCGCATTCGGACTGGGCACGGCTGGTGCTCTTCTCGTTTTGGGCGTGTTCTCTTCCGCCCTCAAGCTCCGCCTTAATCGTTTTGGAAGCCGCCTCGCCGCTGTCAGTGTGATGGCCCTCGGAGTCTTTGTTCTGTTGCGCAGCGCGTTGCCTCTCCATGTCTCCGCCGCCATCCAGGGGTGCCATGTCCACCACTGAAAAACCCGTAGCGCCCAATCCACGCGTCATCAACTCTGCGAAGCCCCTGCCGGATTGCGCCCGCCCCAATGTACCGCCGCCGCATTCCACCCTCTACCATCGCTTTCGCAAAACCATTCATCTCTTCTGCGTCCTGGTCTTCTTCACCCTGCCGCTTTCCAACCTGATGCGCTTTGATATTCCTCATCAGCGCTTTTATTTTTTCGGTCAGGAACTTTGGATCAGCGAATTCGCCACGATCTTTTTTACGTTAATGTTTCTGCTCTTCGTCATCATCGCCATGTCCATGCTTTATGGCCGCGTCTATTGCGGCTATCTCTGCCCACAGATGATTTTCAGCGAAGCCTCCCTCGCCACCGAAAGCAAAATCAAGCGTCTTGTCACGAAATACGTGGATTGGTCTCCCCGCAATCGCAATCTGCTCTCCCGCGGTCTTTTCTATTTTGTCGTTACCCTTGCTTCCATCGTTCTCGCCTTTGTTTTCATCTCTTATTTCGTTGAGCCCCGCGATCTTATCCACCGGCTCCTCTCTGCCGATGTGAAAACGGCTGGAGGCATCGCCGGCGCCAGCACCACACTTCTCACGCTCATCGATTTCCTGTTCCTCCGCCAGCGTTTCTGCACCACCGTCTGCCCCTACGGCTACCTTCAAGGCATGCTCGCCGATGGCGACACCCTCATAGTGCAGTATCGCGACGACCCCAAGCAGTGCATTGAGTGCAAAAAGTGCGTTCGCGTCTGCCACATGGGCATTGATATCCGCACTTCCCCCTACCAGATCGAGTGCATCCACTGCGGCGAGTGTATTGACGCCTGCGTGGACGTCCTCGGCCGCCTTGGCAAGCAGGGCCTCATCCACTATGCCTGGGGAGAAAAGGGGGAAACCCTCGGCAATACGGACAAGTCGAAGGGCCTTTTCTATCGCCTCGGCTTTCGCAATGCCAAGCGCATCGCCGTCTCTCTGGTCGTTCTCGCTTATGGCGCGGCCATTTTCACCGCCTTTGCCGTGCGCCGCAACGTCCTCATCCAAATCTACCCGGATCGCTCTGTGCTCTTTCGCCGTGAGAAGGACGGCAGCATCTCCAACACCTTTCGCCTGCAAATCGCCAATCGTACACACGCCCAGGCTACCGTCGTCCTCGCCATGGAAGATCTCCCCGGCACGCACTTTGCCTCTTTTGAAAATGCTGTTGTCGTTGCTCCCGAAGAGAGCAAGCAGGTGAATTTCGATATTGTTGCGCCGCCCGGCGCGCCGCTCATCCCCGGCGTGAATCAATTTCGCCTTGTGACCCGTGCGGGCAACGAAAAGACCGAGTTTGACGAAACATTTATTACTCCGACGGAGAATCCGAAGTAAGCGCCCCTCCCCGTGGGGCCACAGGAGCATTCTATGAGCAGCATGCCCACGACATCGCAAGTCGTAAGCAAGAGAAGCACCCCCTTCGCTTATTTTCTCGGCTTTGTCTTTGTCCTCTTCATCGCCATCCTGATCGTCTGTTACATCATCACCAAGCGCTCAAACCCCATTCTTCTCGATCAGCATGGCAAGCCGGTTGCCGTCTCCCCGGCCCAGACCTCGTCTGAAAAGGGGAAATGGATGCGCGCATGAGTTCGACGAGTTGCCATCTGTGCGGGATTTCCTGTGGAAAGCATCCCCTCTCGACCTCCCTCGAGAACGTCCAGCATTTCTTTTGCTGTCTCGGCTGCATGAACGTCTACGTCATTCTCTCTGAAAGCGGCGTAATCGCCAGCGGCCAGGACCTTCGCGAAACCGAACTTTATAAGCGCGGCCTGCAACTTGGTTTGATTTCCCAGGGTGGTGGTGAAGGACCGGAGACGGAAGCTGTCGCATTCAACCAAGCTTCTCCCGCCGATGCCAGCCTCTGCGAACTGATCCTGCAAGTCGGTGGGATGTGGTGTAATTCCTGTGCTTGGCTGATCGAGCACGCGGTGAACTCACTTCCAGGTGTCACGCATGCTGAAGCGTCTTTCGCCACCGACCTGGTCAGGGTTCAGTATCACCCGCAACTCCTCCCTCCCGACCGCGTCATCCAACGCATCAACAACCTCGGTTACAAGGCCTCTCCGTTCACTCCGGGCGCGGAGCGCGACGCCGCCGAAAATCGCGACCTCCTCCTTCGTTTCGGCCTCGCCGCTTTCTTCTGGCTCAATATCATGACGTTCAGCCTCGCGCTCTACGTCGGCTATTTCGAGCAGATTTCTGACAGCGTCCGCCACTACATGCCTTTTGTGCTTATGCTGCTGGCCACGCCCGTGGTTTTCTACTGCGGCTATCCTATTCATCGTCTGGCCGCGCTAGGCTTGCGCAATCGCACGCTGCGCATGGAATCCCTGCTTAGTCTCGGCGTGCTCACCGCCTATTTCTTCAGCGTGGTCCAGGCTTTTCGCGGCGCTTCGCACGTTTATTTCGATACCGCCAGCGTCATCGTCACCTTCCTTCTGGCCGGAAAATTGATCGAGCGCGGCGCGAAGGCCCGCACCTCTCAATGGATTACCCTCCTTCACCGCATGGCTCCCAACAAAGTTCGGCTGCTCGCCGACGGCCGCGAACATTTTGTCAGCGTGGACGCCCTCGAGCCCGGCCAATCTTTCGTCGTTAAAGCCGGCGAACGTTTTCCCGCTGATGGCACAGTGGAATCGGGCAGCTCGCACTCCGATGAGTCGCTTCTCACTGGCGAAGCTACGCCCGTCACCAAGCATCCCGGCTCCGCGGTCATCGCCGGCAGCATTAATCTCGATGGTGTTCTCCACGTTCAGGCCACGCATCGCGCGTCGCAGTCCACTCTTTCCCGCATCATCGCGCTAGTCGAAAATGCTCTTGGCAATCGCTCTCCGCTGGAACGCGCAGTGGACCGCGTCTCCCGCTTCTTCGTACCCTCCGTTGTAGTTGTTGCAGCGCTCACGTTTGCCGTCAGTTGGTTGGGCGGTTTCACTGCATTCGGCACCGCCCTGATGCGCGGCATCACCGTGCTTGTGATTGCTTGCCCCTGCGCCCTGGGCCTCGCCACTCCTCTGGCCATCACGGCCGCCCTCGGCGCTGCCTCTCGCCGCGGTATTCTCATCAGCGACACGCGCATTCTGGAAACGCTTGGCCGCGTGAATCATATCGTGCTTGATAAAACCGGCACAATGACCGAGGGCCATTTCCAACTCCTCGGCTGCGAACTCATTCCCGACTTCTGCTCTTCCCCAGCCTGGATGCAAGCCAATGCCGCCAACTCTGATCAGGATTCCCTGCCTGCCGATTTTCCTTTTGACCTCAGCTCTCCCTCCTATGAGCACACTTTCGCCCTGCTCGCTTCCCTCGAACAATATTCCGAGCATCCGCTAGGCAAAGCCATCGTAGCCTTCGCCCGCGAACGCGATATCTGCCTTGGCGAAGCCGCCTGCGTCGAAATCCACAAAGGCCTCGGCATCACCGGCATGGTTGACGGCAAAAGCATGTTCCTCGGCGCCCGCCGTCTTACCGAACAGATGGCTATTCCCATTGATGCGCGCTCTGAACTTGTTGCCCGGCGCTGGGAATCGGAAGGTCGCACTGTCACCTTTTTCGGCTGGGACGGCGGACTGCAAGGGTGCCTCGCGTTTGGCGATACACCGCGTAGTCACGCCTTCGCCATAATTGCGGAACTGCGCAACCGCGGCATCGAACCGCATCTTATCTCTGGTGATTCCCGCGTCACCACGGAAGCCGTTGCCCGTCAGCTTGGTGTGGAAAGTTTTCGCCCCGATGTCATGCCGGAGCAAAAGGCCGATGTCGTTCGCGAATGGAAGAAAAGCGGTGCCGTCGTGGCCATGCTCGGCGACGGCATCAACGATGCCCCCGCGCTCGCCGAAGCCGATCTTGGCATTGCCATGGGCTCTGGCACGGACATCGCCATGCGTGCTTCTTCTGTCGTTTTGATGGATAACGATCTGCGCAAAATCCCCGAAATCTTCGACCTCGCCCGCAAGGCTCTGCGCATCGTCCGTCAGAATCTCTTCTGGGCTTTCTTCTTCAACACCGCGGGCATTTCCCTCGCCATCACCGGCGTGCTCAGCCCCATCTTCGCCGCCGTCGCCATGCTCCTCTCCAGTCTCGCTGTCGTCGGCAATTCCCTGCGCATCAGCCGTAGCCCTCGGCAATCCTGACAGGTACAACTTCCTTCTTGGAGTTGGAGTTCCCCATTGTTGAGTTATCGGTCTTCCTTATTCAGGACCTTTGCCGAATGATGAGGTGCCCCGTGCCTGAGTTTAGGTTTGACTCGGTATGTTCTAGAAGGTGAATTTCAAGACCAGTTGGATCTCTCTAGGTCCAACGGCCGTATAGCTAATCTGGCCGAAGCTGGGATCGCCCACGGTAGTGTCGGGCGTCCCGAAGACAGGATGATTGAAGGCGTTTTGTGCCTCCAGGCGCATTTCGAGCTTCATGCCTTCGTGGTTGCTCGACAGGGAGAAGTCCTTGCCAACCGAGAGGTTGGTGGTAAAGAAAAATGGCGTCCGGACCGCTACAGCTCGCGCCATATCGCCCAATGTGTAGGGCTCGGGAATTTGCAGCACGTCCGGATTGGCGAAGTAGTTGTTAACCCAGTTCGATTCCGGCCCGCCACTGACTTTCAGATCACCAGTGATGTCGGGCCGCTGAGAGCCATAGGTTGGAATTGGAGTTCCGCCATTGACGACGAAAAACGAAAGTGGACGCCCATCCTGAATGGTCCACACGCCGTTGGTCTTCCAGCCACCAACTATGAGATCCAAGGCTCGGGGCATGTTCGCGAGAAAAGCCCTGCCGCGGCCCACGGGAAGATCGTAGCTGTAGTTGATTTTCAGCATGGACGGCACATCAAAGGTGGAGAGACTTCGTTCGAGCCAGGGCTTGTTGGGGTCCTGGAGACTGGTAAAGCTTCCGATCCAGGTCAAGTTGTCGTCGTAGACAGAGGAATCGTCGATGGACTTCGACCAGGTATAGTTCGCGGAAAGCTGCAGACCATTGGAATAGTGCTTCTCCACCACAATTTGCAGTGCATGGTAGGTGGAGTTGGCGATGGGGAAGACATCGGTTGTGACGTTCGTGAACTGCGGGGAGGGCAACTCCAATTGGTAGCCGTAGACAGTCGGGCTGGATAGCACACTGTTCGGGTCCGTAATGATTCCATAAAATGGGTTGCTCACTTGAGACACCAGGCTGCTCATCTGTGTCTGGTTATAGTTCTCGACCTGCGGCCCTAAGACGTCCAATTGAGTGGCGCCGCTAAAGTACAAGTGTGTCCCCTTCTTTCCGATGTACTGCACGTCCAGCAGCGTGCCCCAGCCGAGGTCTCGCTGAATGCCGAGGCTCCAGCTTTGCTCGTAAGGAGTGCGGTCGGCCTGGCTGTTACGGATCGGACCGCTGGCAAAGTATCCCACGTCGTTCAGCAAGCCAAGTGAGCTCCCAGGTGGTTGGATGAGTCCGTTGGGGAAGGGATTGCTCAATCGCAGATAAGGCGTTGCTCCGTCGTTGTTATAAGTAGTGATTAAATTCGTGTACTGGTTGTATCCCTGGGAACCGTAGGAGAGCAGACCGTTGGCGCCAGAACGGTTTTGCCCGAAATAGATGCCGTACCCGCCTCGAACCACAGTTTTCGGCGCTGCCTGATAGGCAAAACCGAAGCGCGGCTGAATGTCCTTCCAGTCCGTAACCCAATTCGTACGGTCGGTGGCATTGTTAAAAAGCTCGCCTCCGACCAGCGCGCGTGTCACGTTGTCGCCAGTGACCGGGTCCACGTAGGAAATGCTTCCGTTGTTGACCGGGCTCGTCACGTTGGGGTCATACCAATTCATGCGGTTGTGGCGTTCCGTCCTGGGGAGCGACACGTCGTAGCGGAGTCCTAAATTCAGGGTGAGTTTGCGTGTGATTTTCCAGTTGTCCTGCCCGAACCAAGCGAATTGATAATTTTGCGTCGCGGGCGCGAACTGGATCTCATAGCCTCCGCCTCCGATGCTTCCCATCAGGAAGCTGGCCATCCCATCGCCGCCGCACACCGTGATATCCCCGTTCGGGCACTGCGAGGAACCCAGGTTGTCGAAGCTGAAGCTGCCAAGAGGCTCGTTGGTACCGAACAGGTTTTGCTGGTGCAGCCTGCCTTCGAAACCGAACTTCAGGTCGTGCTTGCCACGAATCATGTTGAGCACGGCGCCCAACTGTCCGGTGTCCTGCCCTTGGGTGGAGTTGCCGTAGGGATCGTCACCCGTGCTGGTGGATCCGGCGGAATAATAGCCTCCCCCGATGTAAATGGCAGGAACGCCGTTTACACCGTTGGATTTCAGATAAGAGGGAAAACCGAGCGTCCCCAGAGGATCGGGGTTCAACGACGGAGTGTACTGGCGGTTGTTGAACGCTCCGCGAGTGAATCCAAAAGTGGTGGTCAGCAGGAGTGTCGGACTAAAAGTTTGCGTATCGTTCACCGCAAACAGGTGCTCGCTGGCCGTGTTGGGACCGCTGGCGCAGGGATCAGTAAAGTTCTGGAAGCAATTGTAGGTGGCAAAGTGATTCCAACCTTGCGAGTACTTGAAGCTGAGCAGGTTTTTTTCGCTGAAACGGTGGTCGATTTTGATATCGAACTGGTCGTTGTACCAGCGGTTCGGTCCCGTCGCCCCCCAATTGTAATAAATGTTGCCGCTCGACAGGTTCGGCATTGGGAAGAGATTGATCATCTTTTGCGCGACAGGATCGATCAGGTTTCCGGGAACCTGCGGCAACTGGTAGGGCGTGCCGTTCAAATTTGGGTTCCCCGGGCTGGTGTAGGTGGCAATGTTATCGAACGGAATGAACGCGCTGCGGTATGCGCCGGCCGGTAGACTGGGATCGGAGGGAACCTGGTACGCACCCGTGTAGGGATCCCAGATTTGGCCTTGGGGAATTGAGTTGTTGTTAGAATCCACGCACATTCCATTCGCATTGAATGATCCGCCGTTCGATGTGCACAATTCGCCGAAATTGCCGGCGCGTTCCGCGGTGCTGGGTACACCGGCCTGATAGACGCCCTCGGTCGTCTGCCGCGTGCTGTCCCAATCAAAGAAGAAGAAGGTCTTGTTTTTAAGGATCGGCCCTCCAATGGTGCCGCCAAAGTCGTGGCGATGAATCGGCGGGAGGGGTTGGCCATACGCGTTGGCGAACCAGTTATTTGCGTCGGTCATCTGGTTGCGGATGAAGTCGTAGGCGCTGCCATGGAAGGCATTGCTTCCCGAACGCGTGATCATATTTACGATCGAAGCGCCGGTAAAACCGTACTCCGCGCTGAAATTGGTTTGCTGTAATTTGAATTCTTCTACCGCCTCCGCTGAAGGCGTGTACGTTGCCTGCGTGATGCCGCCATTGGGTTCGAAATTTGTCATTGACGCGCCATCCATCAGGATGTCTGCGCTGGCGCCACGGCTTCCGTTCGAGACAAAGTTCGTTCCTGTATCACCCACATGGTTGGTGTCACTCATATCCGCGACACCCGGCGCCAAGTATATAAGGTCCATTACATAGCGATCCAACAGCGGAAGGTCGTTGATGAAACGCCGGTTGACGACTTCGCCGGTTACCGCATCCTCTGTGGCCAGCGATTGACTGTGCGCGTCAACTTGCACGGTTTGGGTTGTACTAGCGAGTTTCAGTTGGAGATTTTCGGCTACGTTCTCGGTCACGTTCAACTTGATGTTCTTGCGTACCCATTTCTCGAATCCCGTCATCTCCGCCGATAGGGAATACACGCCTGGAGGAATCGCAGTAAACAGATACCGCCCGTTGCCGTCGGATTCGGCCCTGAAGGTGTAACCCTTCCCCTGGTCGGTAAGGACCAGCTTGGCTCCCTGGACCAGCGCCCCGCTTGGGTCCGTCACTTCGCCACTCACGGTTCCGAAATAACTTTGACCGCGCAAGACTATGGGCACAAACAGCAGCGCGGCAAACAGAAGGCCTAGAAAAAATCGGCAGAAGCACGTTAAACGCGAACGAGAGAATACGACGAGCATGACTTTCTCCTTTTGCACCGTGATCCCTTTTAGAAATGGCCCGGAAATCCTGGCTAATCTTCTGGCGGACTCTATTCGACTGTTTGAATCGTTTTAATTGAAACCATTCAAACAAGGCGTTTCTCGAAAGTCAAGGATGCCTGTCACCAGCAGGTGCGATTACGGTCGCGGAATGTCCGGGTTGTCCGAGAATTGCGAAGGCTTTTCAAAGCGGCCCGCGCTGCGCACGGCAAATCGGCATCACGATGAACATTTGAAATCTGTGGCCGAATCGCAGGTGGATGCAATGGGCTCGCTTTGGGCGTAAATCGGAAAAGTGAGTATTAGGGGTCCTTCCCGGGATGGAAAGCACTTTGGACATCGAACCTAGGTATTAACTACAGACTACGTTATATGAATACTAAGATTGTCGGCACGCCAACATTTTCATCCTTCT
>Ga0209517_10001111_pt1 | contig 42288 bp, 29 predicted proteins | sample PeaSoiMetSII2010_FD_187695 | JGI IMG/M metagenome (GOLD analysis project Ga0209517, IMG submission 187695) | Peat soil microbial communities from Weissenstadt, Germany - SII-2010 (SPAdes) (version 2) | ecosystem: Environmental > Terrestrial > Soil > Wetlands > Peat | place: Germany...
CCAGTTAACGCGCTTCAAGGTAATCGAGACCTCTCATTCACACAATCTGCTCGCGCAGTTGGCGAGGCTTAGGCAGTCGTGTGCCCACCCTCCAGCCCGCTCGCGAGACCGAAACTGAGGGATTACGTGTAGTTTTGAACCTATTGAACGGCTTCCAATATGCGGTTCCGGCTGATTTCTCGCCGTCGGGAGGGCGGCGAATACGCTCCCTTCAACGCCTGCGCCATCGTCAGGACGTCCTGTCAGGACGTCCTTTCCTTTCAGTTGGCAATGCAGTTATACTCTCGGGCTACGCTGGGAGGGGAGATTAACAATGCGGTACGCAATGGCGCTCCTGCTAGCGGTGTCCGCCTGTTGCGGGTACGCCCACGCGGAAAACCCGGTCAGGTTGCATCTGGACCTGGATGGGGAATGGCAGTTCAAGATCGATCCACTGGACGCCGGAGAACAGCAGCGTTGGTACTTGCTGCAGCAAAAGTTCGACCAGACCATCCGGGTTCCTGGATGCTGGCAGGCGCAAGGAATCGGCTCACCGTCCGGAATTCTCCGGCATGACTATTCCGGCAATGCCTGGTATCGCCGGGTGGTTCGGGTACCGTCCGATTGGGGCGGCCGGCGCATCACACTGCGAATCGGCGGCGCCTTGCGCGTTGTGACGGCCTTCGTGAATGGCCAACCGGCGGGGCGGCACGACGGCATGAGTGCGCCGTTCGCCTTCGACGTGACGGCCCAAGTCGAACCCGGTGCGGACAACGTGATTGCGTTGCGCGTGGCGAATCCGGGTGCGGCTCCAAGTGAGTCGCCGGATCGCCAGCCACCGACTCGGCCGACGGGGTCCTTGAACGCGATTGGAAATTGGGGAGGCCTGTTTGAGCCTGTCGAGTTGCAAGCGACCTCACAAGTCTGGCTCGATCGCATCCGGGTGCGCTCCGAGGTCGAAACCAAGACAATCCACTTTCGAGTGCTGCTGCGCAACGTTACGCCCGAACGGTTTACCGGAAGCTTGCGGGTTGCTGTGCCGGGCACTCAAGCGAAGGGAGACGTCGCGATTCCTCCGGGACAGACGACGGAGACGAGCCTCACTCTGGCCATGCCCGGCGCGCAACTTTGGTCCCCGGAACACCCGTCGCTGTACTCGGCGGTCATTTCGCTGTTTCGCGGCGCGGAGGAGATCGACCGGCTTGAGCAGCGATTCGGCATCTCAGAAGTCCGGACGCAAGGAAACGTTCTGCTGCTCAACAACAAGCCGCTTTATCTGCGCGGGTATGGGGATGATGACGTCGAGATTCTGAGCGGCACACCCTCCTCCTCCAGGGAGACCTATGTCAAGCGGCTGCAACTCGCCCGCGCTATGGGCTTTAATGCTGTCAGGTTCCACTCGATGACCCCAGTGCGCGAGTTTTATGAGGCTGCGGACGAAAACGGTATTTTGGTGATGGCGGAACTTCCTGTGGCCTACACCCAGTATCTCCTGCCGTTTAAGGACTTTCTGCGGAGTGAGCTGACCGAAGTTCTGCTCGAATACGACAACCATCCATCGTTTCTCTCTCTGGCCCTTGGCAATGAGTTCAACCTGACTTGGCTTAAGGATGACGCTGCCCGAGGCGAGTTCCTGGCCACGGTGGCAGACTTTTATAAGCTGGCAAAATCCCTGGATCCCGACAGGCTCATCCTATCAAACGACGGGCTGCTGATGGAACCTACGGACATGGTGAGTAAGTCCGGGCAGGTCTCAAAAACACACCCGACAGTGCGGCACGAGTTCGGCGGCTACTACTGCTCACTGCCTGACGTATCGCTGATTGACCGGTTTTCCGGTGTCATCAGGCCGCTATGGCTGGAACAAAAACAGAATTGGATTCAAGAAAACGGCCTTGCTGCCGTCTACCCGACTTATCTGAAGAACTCGACGATCCTCCAGTATCTCGGACACAAGTACGAGATTGAGAAGGCCAGGGCAAGGCAAGATGTCACCGGTTATCACTATTGGCTCATGGTGGACTTCCCGGGCGGAACCGGTGAAGGCGACTCCTGGGAGGAAGGCTGGCTGAATTATTTCTGGGAGCCCAAAAAGCCTCCGCAGCAAGTCCGAGGACTAAACAGCGCCGTGCTCATGATGATAGGGGCAGGGGTTGACGACCGTACGTTCTGGAGCGACGCGGGGAAACAGACCGGGGTCCTGGTATCAAACTACGGTGAAGAGGATATTGAGCACGGCACGTTGTCGTGGAAACTGATGGACCAAGATCGTGCGCTAGCCGGTTCGCAAGTCACGGGAGTCGGTGTACGGATGGGCCGGGTAGAACATGTTGCTGATGTTCACATTGGTCCTATTCAGGCCCGCGAGGCGAAGAAACTCTCGCTCGTTCTCGAGTTGCGGTCCGGTAGTCGTACCTATTCGAACGACTGGGACTTTTGGGTGTTTCCGCGCGGCGGGCTGATGGACAGGGCAGATCGTCCGGTGGTCTCCTCCGTGAAATGGGGCGGCATCCTGCGGATGTACCCGTTCATCAAGCAGCTTAGTGGCCTTCCACCGCCTGATTCGCTGCTTCTCACCTCTACGCTCAATGCGACAGCCAAACAGTTTCTGCTGGCGGGAGGTCGTGTGTGGTTGATGGCGGATAGAATCCAGTTCGGAAGAAGTGGAAACGCCACGTTCTTTCCGGCATCGGGAGGCGCGGTCGGCAGCAGGCTCCTGGACCATCCCGCGTTGCGGGGATTCCCAAATCAGGGATTCTTCGATCTGCAGTTTTTCAATCTGCTGGAGGGTGCGTGGAACTACTCCCTCGATGAGTGGCCAAAGGACCTCGTGCCCATCGCGGGTTCGATACAAACGGCGTCTTCCTTCTTAAGCAAGCGGAAGGACCTGTCCAAGAGGGGCTATATCTTCGAGGTCGCTGCCGGGGGAGGCAAACTGCTGGTGACCACGCTGAGCATTCGGGAACACTTGGACGAAGCGTATCCGGAGGCCGTAGCTCTCTTCGACAGGCTGCTGCGCTACGCGTCAGGTCCTGCATTTAACCCCCAAACCTCCGTGTCGCCGGCGCTCTTTGATTCGCTCTCGACGAGACAAGAAAATTAAGAGTGAATAGAGAGACGCGGGAGCGCTGAGCCTCGGGATGACATGGGCGGCTGGTTGTTGTCGAGTGTGCCGTGCCACGTAGAGTTTTCCAGTTTACGGAAGTGCGCGTACATTGAAGTCAGTGTTAGCGCTGAGCTGACTGGTGCGAGGAATCAGGCTGGAGAGCACCCTAGAGATGCCCGAAGGAGAGGTGAGTAGTGATCGACGGAGGTATGCGGGAGCGGTCCCAGTGCAGCAAATACCTGGTTGGATCCCCGGGACAGATTGTAAGTCCCGCTGGTTTTGACCCTTCCAACGTCTTGATGAACCCACGCGAGTACTCTTACGAAGGAAACTGGCTCTTTTGCTCGTTCTCCCAGCCGGACCTGCCGGCCGCCCGGATCGGCTTTGGACGGGGTAAATTTGATTGGCGCGATTACGGTCTGGAGAGCCTGCCGGTGTCGCAGGACGCCTTTTTCTACCGCGTGGAGATAGTCAGGGGAGACGGGCTCTATGCGTACGTCCTGTCTGATCCTTCCCTGGGAAGCAGCGTGCAGTCCGATCCCGCTCGCATGCATATAGCCCTGAACTGGGAGCATCACAGACTCCTTAGCCTCGAAGGGTGGCCACGATCCTCTTGGCGGTTTCAGAATCTTGACGGTAGCCTTCGCGCCGATCTGATGCTCGACACTCGGAACCTGGTGGTCTGGCCCGACATGCTCCTGCCGGGGAATACGTTCGCGATGTCTGTTGGAACGGGACCTCTCAGCGGCACCGTGGAATTAGAAGGCGACAGGATCGTCGTAGATGGGGTGGGTTTTTACGACCATCCGAGGACGGTGATCGAGCGGACGGGCGGGCCTGCATTCGGTTGGTATCTGTATGCGCCGGTGCGCTTCGCCGATGGCACCCATGTCCTGAGTTACCATTGCCACGACGGATTAGGCCGGAAGGATTCCGTCTACTCGCAGGGCATTCTGGTCCGCCCTGGTGGCAAACGTTTCTGGCTGACGGACAGCACTGTCCACGGTCTGTCACTAAACGCAAAAGGTTTGCCGCAATCTTGGGAGTGCGAACTGACCGGAGCCGGCGCGCTCGTTCGCTATCGGGTCAAAATTGCGGACTTGAGACTGCTACGCGGTTGGGGTGACGCCGCCCCGGATGCACCGCCCGGCAAGTACCCTGCCCTACCATTACTGATGAGAGCGGAAGGCGAATGCGAAATCGGCGGCGTGAGGTTTCCGCTGTCGAACGGAACAGGGATTGCCGAGTTCGTGGTGCGGACGGGCTACGAGCCCGTGCTCCCGTGAGACGCACGCTCGAAATGACGGCCGGTTGATCGGCCCGCAATCGCGCCCACGGCCGTGCCAGAGGAGGGGTAAAGTTGAAAATAGAATCGGTACAGGCGTATCCGCTAAGCATCACAGTTGATTCGGCCTTGGCGATTGTGAGCGCGCAGGGCGCGCATCGTATCTCTCCGTTCGTCATCGTCGTGGTCCAAACCGACCAGGGGCATTACGGATTTGGTGAGGCCAATGTTGTCCCGATCTGGAGTGGAGAATCCCAGGCGGGGGCGCTCGACGCGATCCAGAACATAATTGCCCCGCTTATCATCGGTTGTAATCCGGTGCATGTCGGCCATATCCACGACCTCATGGATCGCGCGCTGGTAGGCAACAATTTCACGAAGGCCGGCGTCGAGATTGCCGTCCTGGATGCAGTGGGCAAAATTCTGAACGTCCCGGTGAGTGATCTGCTCGGCGGTCCCCGGCGACCTCCGGCAATTCCTTTGAGGTTCTCGATCGGCGCGTTTTCCCCCGAGCGGGTCGTCGCCGTCGCCGAAAAAGCTGTTGCGTTGGGCCTCCGTGCGGTAAAAGTCAAAGTGGGAATAAACGTGAGTGAAGACATTGCTCGGGTGGAAGCGCTGCGCAAAGCATTAGGGGACGAGTTTCCCATCAGCGTCGACGCCAACGCCGGATGGACGGAAAGTGAAGCGACACTTGCAGCGCCACAGCTCGAGCGTTTGGGCGTGAATGCGATCGAAGAGCCGTTGCGGCGCGGGGATTTTGCGGCATGCGCGCGGCTGCGGCAAAGGACGCGCATTCCTATTATGCTCGACGAATCGGTTTTCACCCCGGACGACGCGCTGCAAGCTATTCGGCACAATGCGTGCGACATTATCAGTATTTATCCCGGGAAGAATGGCGGTGTTTGGCGGTCCTTGCAGATTGCGCACCTGGCGGCGGCTGCAGGCCTCGAGTGTACCATCGGCAGCAACACGGAATGGGAAATCGGCTCAGCCGCCATGCTGCACCTGGCGGTGGCGATTCCCAACTTGTCTCAAACCATCTGCCACGACATCATCGGCCCGCTTTATCACTCACGGGCTGTGGGTACGAAACTCCGAGTCGAAAAGGGATGCGCGTTGGTCTATGAGGGGCCCGGTCTCGGTGTGGAGGTCGACCGCGAGGCTATCGGCGCCTTTCCTGGAGGCGCAACGCACAAGACCAGCCCCACGCCGTGAAGGTTGAGTATTCGAAATTCATCACTCACTTGGAGGCCGCAATGGATAGGCTCAGACAAAAGACTGCTATCGTCACCGGAGGAGCTCACGGGATCGGTAGAGCCATCAGCGAACTCTTTGCCGAGGAAGGAGCCCGCGTAGTGCTTGCGGATATCGACGCTCCGGTGGGCAACCAGGTCGTAGCAGAAATGATTCGCAAAGGGGGCAATGCGGTGTTCTGTCAGACAGACGTGGGTTCACCTGACGACGCCGCTCGGCTAGCTGCCACCGCCGCCGGCGACCAGGGTCGGATCGACGTGCTTTGCAACAACGCCGCCTACCTCACCAACTGGAACGCCATCCTGGAGTCAACGCCGGAAGAGTGGGAGCGGGCGATCCGGGTGAACCTTATGGGCGTCCATTATGTTACGAAAGAGGTGCTGCCCTACATGATCCGGCAGAAGCAGGGCTCCATCATCAACGTGGCTTCCATCCAGGCCCTGATCGGCGCCCCGACTTCGGTAGCGTACACCTCCATGAAAGCCGCACTGGTGGGCTTCACACTCAGCGCAGCCTGCGACTATGGTCCTTACAACATTCGGGTGAACGCACTGTGCCCCGGGCCGATCCAGACTAGAATATCTCCTAAACCCGGGGAGCCGCTTTACCGCTGGCAATGCGAACAAACCATGCTGGGACGCGTGGCCCAACCTCGGGAGGTCGCCTTCCCCGCCCTGTTTCTGGCGTCAGATGAAGCATCATTCATGACCGGAGCAATAATTCCAGTGGATGGCGGCTGGACCGCAAAATAGTTGGCAGGCTGCCGGCCAAGTCGGTGCACAAACGGCACCCTGGCTTCGCTTTCATCTGTTCGACTGGGCTTGATAGCTCCGCTCAACGATCGCGCGGTTACATCCTTTGGTACAATGCAGCACGAGCCGGGAGAGGTGAATCCATGACTGCTTTCTTATTCCCGCAATGGAAACGCATAGGTATTACCCTTCTTTCGTTTAGCCTGCTGTCTGCGGTTGCGCTTGGCGCGGACTCCTTCGTCGTGCAGTGGCAAGCTGTGCGCCCGGAGCGTCCTTGGCTGTCGCAACTGGAAGTCCGCGCGGATGGGAACAACATCTCGCTCAGCATAGAGAAGCTTTCTGCCGCAAACGACTTCGCGAACGGAGTGCGGGTCAAAGTGGAAAAGAAAGGGACGCAGGTTGGCTGGATGCAGGTAAAGCTGGGCGGAGGCTACGGCTTTACTTTCTCGGACCAGATGCTCGACCAACACCCATACCTGTGGCTGCGCGACCTGGGAATCTTCATCAGCGCGCGGGGCACTTGGGAAGAAACCGCAGGGGAGCGTGCCGCGGCGCAAGCCGAAGTCAAGAAAAGCCTGGCAGCTCCATACCTTTCCTGCGCTGAGAAGTATTACCAGTGGACCGGCTACGTGGAGTACGCTGACACTCCGCCTCTGAAACCGTTTTGGGGCCCGCTCGACCAGAAGATCTGGGATTTCGTCACTGCCAAACAACTCTGGCCCGTCGATGCACGTTCTGTCGATCATATCGCTGCCATGCCGGAAGTTGATGCAGGATACTTCACCGAGCGCTTTCCCGATTTGAAGTATTCCAGGGTTTATCTAGGCTGGCCCGACCACGATGACAAGTTCATTCTCTGGAACAACGGCAAGATTGGAATTTCCTCGCGTTCGGTCGGAGGTGATCCGGTTGAGTTTCCCAACACCCCGTGGCTTCCGCGTGCCTCAGGCTACACGCTGCAATTTGGGGTGGGCGATGCGCCCCGCTTTCGCGATTACGGCGACGAGGCAGTGCGTCAGCACCTTGTGAATGGCTACGATCTGATCGTCTCCACTCATTGGTCGGATGCGGATATGAATGTCGAACAAACCAGTTTTGCGTATCCTCTGGATGGGGAACAGATCAAGACCGGCGTCGAACCTTTGCTTGCCTGGACGAAAATTCAAGTCAAGAACACCAGTTCTGCCCCGCAAGACACCTATCTCGGCGCGGAGTTTACCAACGAGGACTTCGAGGGTGTACAGCCGCTGGCAAATTTCCACGCCATTACGTGGCGCCCGGGCGGTTTTTTCCTGCTCGGAAACCTGGTCGCCGTCACCGATCCGGCACTGCAATTCCAAGAGGTCCCCACAACCGGCGACCACGTCCGCTTCCGCGCTCGGATAAGCGTCCCCGGCTCGGGAACTCAAAGCTACACCTTTGCTAATTTCTACCGCCCCATTTCGCCCGCCCGCCTGAAGGATGTGCAGGGACTCGGTTACGACACCGCCCTCGAGCGAACCCAGGCTTTTTGGACGCGCCTTCAGAACCAAGGCGCATCCATTTCCGTCCCTGACCCGCTCTTGAACAACCTCTACCGCACATTCCTGCCGAGGATGACGATAAATGCTGAGCTTGACCTCAATGGTTTCTCGGTAGTCCAAACTGGGCCGATTGTATATAACCGCGTCTGGCACCACACCACAGCTTACGGTGTCGCCGATTACATGGTTCGCCGCGGCTATTTCGAACTCGCTAAGCGTTACCTGGAACCGTTTTTTCATTGGCAGGGCATCCCCGCGCAGGATTCGCCGGCTATCAAGGACTGGAGTGGGTTCTTCGGCGCTCCGCCCGAGCAGTGCCCGCTGGTCTGGCTGATGTATCAAGGCATGATCCAGTGGGCCTCGGCGCGCTACTTCCAACTCTCGAACGATCGCGCCTGGATGGACGAGAAGTTGCCCGCCTTGCTGAAAAGCATGGACTGGGTGAAGCAGACGCGCAGCTTGAGCAAGAAACTCAACCCGGACGGCAGTAAACCGCTCGGCTATGGCTGGTTCCCACCCGGACGCGTCACCGACGGCAGCCACGGCACTAGCGTTTTATCCGACTCGAACATCTGGCGCGGCATGGATTCGATGACTCGGGTTCTCGAGAGAATCCACCATCCGCGAGCGGCGGAATTCCGCGCTGAGACGGACGATTATCGACAATGCATCCAGGATGGAATGCGCCGGGCCGCGGCCGAGCGGCCTCTGGTTCGCTTGAATGACGACACCTGGGTTCCCTATCTGCCTGCCTACCTGGAGAAGGAACGCGGGCAAATCGAACCTACGCTTTGGTATGCCGCGGTGGTGGATGGGCCCTGGATGGGAGGCCTGCTCGATACGTATGTTTTCCCTCTGGGCGCTCCAGAGAACGACTGGCTGGTCAATTTTTTTGAGGACACTTATTCTCCCATGAATCCGAGTTTGCCGGATGAGCCGCTTTGGGCGACGAGCACCACCTATTACCTCGACCGCGATCAGGTGAAGAATTTCCTTTACACTTTCTACAGCCAGTCCACGACGACCATGGCGCGGCAGACGCTGACCACCTACGAGCACCGCAGCCGCGGCAAAACGCGGGTTTTCGAGCTTACCCCCTGGGCCGCCGGCTACTGGACCCGAAATTTCACCGATATGCTTGCTCGCACGGTGAATAACGACTTGTGGCTGATGCAGGCAACACCGCGCCGCTGGCTCAACGACGGAGAAAAGATCGAGGTCAAGGATCTGCAGACCGAGTTTGGGCCCCTTTCCTATTCCGTGCACTCCCACCTCGCCTCAGGAACGATTGAAGCGCAGATCAGTGCGCCGGCCCGGCGGCCCGCCGGCCAGTTGAAAGTTCGCTTTCGGGTTCCCGAGATTCATAAGATGCAGGCCGTTACGGTAAACGGTCAGAAGTGGACGGACTTCGATCCGGCCGGCGAATGGGTCATCCTGCCGGGATCACTGAAGGAGGCTGCGATCATCGTCCATTACTGACCGTAGGCACGGAAGAAAGGCAACGATTGCCGCCCACAGAGGAGGAAACGTGCGTTACAACCGCAAGCTGATCGCTGGACTGATGGCCGTTCCCCTTCTCCTCGCGGGCGGGAATCTGCGCTCCGAAGATCCCACCTACGAGCAGGCTGTCTCCCGTTGGCCAGACTTGACGCGGCCCATCACCTTCCTGGGGTGCAAGGATCATCCAGACGAATTCGGCGTGATGTGGAATGGCAATCTCACCCTGGCGAGTGCGACCATGATCGACGCCGACCGGCGGCTGTTTCGAGACCGGAGGGATGATTCGCTTCAGGTCAGCTTCTCGATCGGTGATAAGCCCGAGTACGGGAACCGCGATCGCGAGGACGGCTCAACGGAGCCCTCCCTGAGCGAGGGGTACCTGCCGATCACGGAAGTCAAGATCCGGAACAAGGACGTTGTTCTCCAGGAGGAGGCGTTTGCGTCCGACGCCGCCGGGAACTGCGTCGCCGCGGCGTGGAACGATCCCGCATATCTGCGCCTCCGGTTCACGGTTCAGGAAGCCGCGAGCGGCACCTCGCCGATACGCTTGTGGGCCCAGTTTGCGAAGAATCATACCCACTATGCGATGCGGGAGGTGAGCAACGTTCACGTCGAGTTTGTCGCGCCCTTGTATGGCCGAACGTTAAGAGAGAGCGGGAACGCTCTGCTCGATTCACAGGACCGAGTGGTGATGCTGGCTGAACAGGGCTTTAAGTTCCATCCGGAACTCCCGCCCGCCCTGAACTCGATCGCGTTGCGGGAGACGCAACTGGACAGAAACTTGTGCGAGTTCACGATACCCAGGAGAGCAGGAGCCGCGGTCGAACTGATCATTCCGTTTCTGGCGGGTTCACCGGAAAAGCTGGCCGAGGTTCGCCGCCTGGGCTTCGCCCAAGCGCGTCAGTCGGTAGCGAAATGCTGGGCGAATGAGATCGCGCATGGAATGCAAGTAGAGGTCCCGGAAGAAGCGTTGAACAACCTCTGGCGATTCACAATCCCCCTCACTTTCATGACGGCGGACTCGTATCCGAACGGGGACCGGGTCCTGAAGACCTCTTCACACCACTATGAGGCGGTTTGGGCGACTCCGGCGGCGATGAACATTGTCGACCTGATCCAGCGTGGTTACAGAGATGAGGCGGCGGCGTATCTGGGGCCCCTGCTCGCGCCGGAGAAACAGCAGCCCGTGCCCAACTCGGGAGACAGTTTCTCCTCGACCAAGGGCTTTCTCGGCGCTCCCCGCGACTACGTGGCCATCAACTGGGTCAGTGACAATGGGGCCACACTGTGGGCCGCCGCGGAATACTACCTCGTCACTCGTGATGATCGTTTCTTAGCCCGCTGGCTTCCCACCCTCCTGGAAAGCCTGGAATGGATATCTCGCGAACGAGCCCGCACGAGAATCCGCGGAGGGCCGGATGCCGGCCTCATGCCCGCGGGACGCGGCAGCGACGCGGACGTGCTGGGCAACTTCGTCTTCAACGATGCCTGGAATTATCGCGGGCTGGCAGCAGTCTGCCGGGTGTTAAACATCATCGGGCACAAAGATGCTGAGCGCTGGGCACGGGAACGCGACGATTACCGCGCCACATTCGAGAAGGCTTTTCGAGAGCAGGTGCAACGGACGACACGGTGGCGTGACGCCTCAGGCGCCTGGATTCCATTCATCCCCACCCGCTTGGACCAGATTAACGATGACAGTGTGCGATATTTCTACCTGGACACCGGCCCGTTGACGCTTGGGGTAGCGGGGCTGATCGACCCCAAGGACGAGACCATGACTTGGGCCATGCAGTGGCTGGCCGACGGCCCGGAAAGCCACACCAACCCCGACTGGCATGACTGGTCATTGCCGGCGTCTCTGCGTTTCGAGATGTCGAGTGAGGAGCCTTGTTATTCCTGGAATATCTATCTGCGGTTTCTGCGCGGAGAGCGCGAAAAGTTCCTGGAGGGTTTTTATTCTCTCGCCGCCGGCTCTGTCACACGCAAGTTCCTGGGCGGAGTTGAGCATCGCAACGGAATCCAGGCGCTTCCAGTGACCAACGCGGTCATTGACAGCCATCTGCGGAATATGCTGGTCTTTGAAAACGAAGACGGCCAAGGCATCGATTTGTTGCGAAACTCTCCGGCCGCCTGGCTCCGACCTGAAAAGCGGGTTCGCGTCGAGCGAGCGGAAACTTACTTTGGTCCCATGAGCTACAGGCTGATCTCGTTTGGGGCAAGAGTAGAAGCCGTGATCGAGTCTCCGTCGCGCACGCCGCCACAGTACATCAGACTTTGGCTGAATCATTCGGAAGGAAAACCGTTGAGAGGCGTTACGGTGAACGGCGTCCCGGTTGCCCCTTCCGCCAACAATCTGGTCGAAATCAAGAATCCGACGGGGACGCTCAAAGTGATCGCACAGTTCTGAGAAGACCTATGAGTCAAGAAATGTCAGACAAAACCCTGCTCATCACCGGCGGCGGAAACGGGATCGGGCGTGAGATCGCGGTGCGCTTTGCCGCGGCAGGAAGCCGTGTAGTCTCGTTGGACACGGACGAAGCGGGCAATGCGCAGACCGCATCCATGATTCTTGCAACAGGTGGTAGGTTTGAACCGGTGCAGGGTGACGTTTCCATAGCGGCGGACACAGATCGGGCATTCAGCGTCGCGGGCAATGTCGACATCCTGATCAACAATGCCGCCACCGTCGCCGGCGACGGATTTCTACACAACCTGCGCGAGGAGAATTGGGACCGCGTCGTGGATGTGTGCCTCAAGAGTGTGTTTCTTTGTTGCCGCCGGGCCTTGCGCGGGATGATGGAGCAGCGAGCCGGAGTGATTATCAACATGAGCTCGGTGAACGCTCTTTCCGGCCTTCACCTTGCCGCGTATACTGCTGCCAAAGGTGGTATGCTCTCCCTCACCCGGCTGTTGGCCTACCAGTACGGCAAGTTTGGAATTCGGGTTAATGCCATTTGCCCCGGCACGATTCTCACGGAAAGCACGCGCCGGTACTATGACAAGCATCCCCAACCGGAAGCTGAGCTACGAACGTTGTATCCCGCGGAGGCGTTCGGTACACCCGCGGACATCGCCGAGTGCGCGCTTTACCTCTGTTCTGACCGGGCCGCATTTGTGAATGGGGCCACTATCGTTGTAGACGGCGGGCTGGTAGCAGGTCATCGCATCCCGTCTCTGTTCGAGTCTTTTTGAAGTGTGCCGCAGGTGGTGAAACGTCCACCGGAGGGGAGAAAGAACTCACCATGTCAGGTCAATCCGGCCAGGTATATTCTCGACGCGGCTTCTGTAAGGTGATCGGAACGGGTCTTGCCTCACCTGCGGTCTACAGCGCGGCCCGCGTGCGGGCCTCGGAAGGACCTTCGGAGCAGGGTGACCTGATTCTGAAGTCGAACCGCTTTCTCTCCATCGGTATTAACCGGAAATCGGGTAGAGCCTTTGTGGAGGAAAAGAGCTCGGGCGAAGTGTGGGTATGGGACTGGAAAGACGTTCGAGCCACAAACTCGCAGGACTTCGCAGGCGAAAGGGCATGGTTCAAGGTCGAGAATGCGTCTCAAGAGCTCAAGCCGATCATTCCGGAGACGATTTTGCCGCTGCCCGACGGCTTCGAACTGCGTTATTCGGCCGACTGGGGAAAATTCAGCTGCACGGTGCAATTGGCGGCAACCGGCCCGGATGTTATTTTCAAGGTACAGCCTGAGCTCCGCTATCGCTGCGATTTGACGGCCATACAATTCCCGAGCACACTGCGACCCGAGACCCAGCCTCGGCCCACCCTGCTAGACACCGTAGACGGCGGCCGGCTGCATCGCCCTGCGGCGCGTGCGGAGAGCTTTTCGCCCAGCGCCGAAATCTGTTGGATGCGGTATTACGGTGTGCTGGGGACAAAGTCGGCGTACCTGGCCATCCTCGAACCACGATTCGATGCCGCGTTGCTTTACTCCAACGATGGCCAGGGGCCATTGAGCTTCGGATGGGTCCAGATGCCGCGTTGGGGAAGGCTCGATCAGGTCCGGACCCAGCAAATTCGCTTTGTCCCCGCAGCTTCGTATGTGGACGTGGCGCGAGCCTTCCGCGCGTATGCAAAGCAGCAAGGATTCTATCGAAGCCTGCAGGACAAGCTCCAGGAGTGTCCCTCACTCAGCAAGATGTTCGGCGCCGTCCTGGTCATGTTGGGTTATCTGCACGATACTGAGGCGGATTATGCGGGGAATTTCCGGAAACTCAAGCAAAGAGGGGTGGAGAAAGCCTATGTGTACCCGGTGAACTACTTCAACCTCAATGGTACCGACGAACTTTACCCAGGTTATAAGTGGATCCACCTTGACCGCGGCATCCTGGACGAATTGGACAGACTAGGCTACCTCGATGCTCCCTGGGTCTGGCTCAACGAAATCCTCGGCAGCAGCCCCTATTTCCAAGACTCCCTGACAATTCACCATACGGACGGCTCTAAGAGCCTCGGCTGGAAGATTGGGGAGTTACAGTGGTACAACAGCCACGAAGGGAGAGTCCTGGAGATCCTCAAAGAGGCTGCGCCTGAGCTAAGGGCCAAATATACCGCTGCGCATTTCGATGTTTTAAACGCGGGACCCTGTCTCGAGAATTACGGCTCCTGGCCCTACGACCGCAAGATGGATTCAGAGTATCGCGACGGGATGTTTGCTCAATTCAGTCTCCATGACCGGGTGGTTGGCAGTGAACAAAATAAAGATTGGGCCGTCCCTTATAAGCATTTTGGCACTAACAAGCTTCCCGGCCCCTACGGGGCGGACGCGCCGTTCTGGCCCGTCCCCCTGTGGCAGTTGTCCTTTCACGACGCGGTGATGACGACTTGGTGGGAGCACTCGACCTACAATGATCCGGAGTTGGGCCATGACTTCAGCGGGAGGGAGATTCGCCGCAGATCACTCCTCGACACCCTGACCGGCGACCTGCCTTCCGTTTGCCCCGTCGGACGCATGTACGGCTGGGTAAAGCCTGGCGACCCCGACCGCAAGATTTTCGTGTACCGATATAATTTTGACGACCCCGTCACCCTCAAGGCCGTCGACGCCGCGGTCGAAGTGGCGCGCTTCAACGCCCGACATGCGACGGATGATCTGGTAAGCCACGAGTTTCTGTCGGAGGACGGGCAGCAACAGCAAACCAGCTATGCCTCGGGCACGAGAGTGAGAATTCGCCTCCCTGAGACCCGCAACCCGTCCGATCAGGGAGAACTTGAGGTCTCTTAGGCAGCCGAGGTCGCTTCGCTCAGAATGACAGTGTATCCGTGAAGAAATTCGCAATGCGTCATACTGAGCGCAGCGAAGGATCTCTGCAGTTGGTCGTAAATCGTCGGACCATAAGAAATGCGGAGATCCTCGCTGCGCTCAGGATGACAGGCGGCTGCTTATCTCACACGTTCTGTGGCTTTTCGGTGTGGCGAACAATCTGCGCAGTTGTTTCCAAACCGCGTAACAGAATTAACAGCGGCCTGTACGGAATTATGTCAGATGCTACGAATAACCCCGCGACTGTTTCACCCCGATCTGCCTGGTTTGCTGTCCTCCTTCTGTGGATCGCCTATCTCATAAACTACGTTGATCGACAGACCGTGTTTTCGATTTTCCCGGTTTTTGAGCGGGAGCTGCATTTGTCCTCTAAGGAGTTAGGGTTGGTGGGTTCTGTTTTCGCTTGGATTTATGCTTTGTGCATGCCCTTGGCCGGCCGTTGCGGAGACATGTTTCGCCGCGATCGGATAGTTGTCGCAAGCCTTGGGGTCTGGAGTATCGCAACGCTTGGTACGGGCTTGAGCAGGTCTTTCTCATCCCTGCTGGGTTGGCGCGCTGTGATGGGCGTCTCAGAGGCTTTGTACATCCCGTCGGCCCTGGGCTTGATTGCCGTACTTCACACCACCAACACGCGGTCAAGGGCATTAGCCCTGCATGGAACCGCTCAATTTGCCGGCGTCGTACTGGGTGGCTGGTATGGCGGATGGACTGCCGAACACCTCGGTTGGAGGCTGGGCTTTGCGATCCTTGCGGCGGCAGGCCTCGGTTACAGCTTGGTCTTGTCGAAAACACTCCCTGCCGCCGCGCCACCACGCGTCGAACAAAGTACGGCGCCATCCCCATTTGATATTCTGGGTTCACGCTGTTACCTGGCTCTTCTCGCAGCCTTTTTCGTTTTGTGCCTGATGCTTTGGGTGCTCTACGGCTGGCTGCCCGATTGGATCTACGAGAAGTACGGTCTCTCGATGGCTGCCAGCGCCCTAAGCGCGACTATCTATTTGCAGGTCGGCTCAGCGCTAGGCGTTTTGCTGGGCGGCGTCGCCGGCGATTGGTTGCGAAAGCGAGTTCGGCCGGCGCGTTTCTACGTATGTGCTTTCGGCCTGTTCCTCTGCGCTCCGTTCGGTTATTTGACCCTGGCAGCAGATTCGCTGGCGGGGCTCAAAATCGCCTCCGGTTTCTTTGGGCTCTTTGGCGGCTTGATGATCGCCAACATATTCGCATCCGCCTATGATGTGGTGCGGGAGCGGAATTACGCGTTCGCTGCCGGCGTACTTAATTTCGGGGGAGGAATCGCCAGCGGCGCGGGCTTGCTTTTGGCAGGCTGGTGGAAAGAATCCGGCGGCGTGCTCACCCTGATGCAACGGGCCTCCATTGCATCCGTTTTCGCCGCGTTGCTGCTGGCTTCAGTGGCTGCACTGACATTCGACAGCGACGTTGCACGCCTGTTGCGGTCGCGCTGAAACAACCAGGCCCGCGGGGATCTGGCGCGCGGTGGCGAGAACGCCAAGCGCATGGTGCAAGCGTCTCAGTGATTTTCGCCAGGGTGTAACCACCTCTCCTCGCTCTCCTCCGCGACTGGGTGTAGAGGCGGCAATGGATAGTACGCCTGGCAGTGTACCCGCTTACGTTTATGGTTGAAAAGAACGCCGGTTGATGGTAGCCAACTAAGGTTGGCATCCCGAAAAATCCTGAGTATCTGCGAGCAGATGGTATGCCCACTTCACAGTTAAATCGACGACGGTTTCTACAGAGCGTGTCCGGCGGAGCAACTCTCTGCCTGTCGCCCTCCGGCACTCGAACTGAGGAAACTACGCCGGCTGCGCCGGCGGCCGCGGCCCAGGAAGTCTTTCCGCTGCGTGGCTACTACCTTATTCTTTCGCGGATGCCCACCGTCGGCTTACCGGAATGGAAGCAGATTCTCCGGCACATGAAGGAGGACCGATGTAACTTTTTAATTCTCTGGATGGGAGGAGGATTTCGCTCCAGAAAATTCCCGATCACATGGCAGTACAATCGGGAACACCGAAATATCCAACGAGACTTCGCTCGCGAATTGATTGACTTCGGGCACTCCCTCGGCATCAGGATCGTTCTCGGATTCACTCCCTTTGGCTACGACGGAGTGAATCAGTACGCGCTCGAGCACCCGGAGCTCAAAGCCTACCAGAAAGACGGCAGGCTGGCTAAACTCGACGGCATGCATTGCTGGGGCTACGCCCTTAATCCCTCCCAACCCAATGCCCAGAAATTCATGCTCGACTATGCTTCGGAGATGTACTTCGATTTTTATCCCAACGCCGACGGGCTATTTATCGAATCGTCCGACTACAGCATTTGCTACTGTCCCCGTTGTCAAGGACACTATTATGAGCGGGAGTTTGAGTTTGTCCAAGCCATCTCGGAGCGTGTGTGGAGGAATCGATCTGATGCCAGCATCGTCGTCTATCCCCACTATTTTTCCTCCGCTGACATTCCCCTCTTTGGGCACGGAGCCGAAGAAAAGTACGACCCCCGCTGGACTCTTTTCTTTACTCCCCACAGTGCACCTATTCAAACGAAATTAACCAGCAAAGCTCCTCGCAGTATTTACTGGGAACCGCTCATCCTTCAAACGCCCGATCAGGCAAAGAGTGCGTTTCTCAGGGCCCAGGCGAGTGGTGTTAACGGCTTAGTCTTCTCTCTGGAGTTCTATACGTTCCTGGTACGCTATCCCGAGGACGGCGGCAATTGGCACCTGATCGGAACCAGGCTCAAGCCTTTCGGCCACGATTGGCTTCCGAGTATCGACGATCCCTATGCCTACCCCCTGACGCGATTGCTTCGCACGACCTTTCGCGAATTCTGTCGCTACCCGGCCCTTTCGTGGGAGGCGTTTCGCGCTGTCGTGAAGAAAGAAATCTTCTGGGAATCGACTCCCTCCTCGGCCGTTGATGATCTGCTCGAGTGGCAGAAGGCTTATGTCACTGACCGCAGCTGGTACACGCCAGGGCCGCTCATGACGCCCCACTTGTTGAGCTGGCAGTTGGAACTAGGCCATGTCACACCCGCTCAGCTCCAGAATTATCGGGAGATGCTGGAGGGTTTGAAGAGAATACGGCGCAAGTATCGCGAACCCTACAAGGATCCAGGCATTAAATCGATGGTGGAAGGGATCGATTGGGTGCTTGCCCAATGGGCCGGGCACGAGCGAATTCTGGAAACTTCGTACCCGAACTCGTGAGCCGCCTCGGATTTCTGCGCTGGTTGCCCGCAAGGATCACGTGTCCTTGCTTAACCGCGTCCGAGGTAAGCCTGCTTCACAGGCAGGCAAATGGCCTCGAGCATGTTGATGTGCGGCGGTAAGGTGGCCATAAGTACGGCGACTTCTGCGATTTCACTAATTTGCATCTTGGGTTCCGCCTCATATCCGGCTATACCGGACACGACCCCGGATTCGTGCTCCTCACCGACGCGAACATTTCCCGGGTGCAAGCAGCAGGCCGAGATGCCGTGTTCGCGCCCTTCAAGAGCGGTAGTGAGGGTAAGCCCCCAAACGCCGAATTTGCTCGCCGCGTAGGCCGCGGAATTCGCTCGCGGCCGTTGGGCGGAGATGCTACCGATATTGATGATCCGTCCGCTTTTCTGACGTTTCATGACCTGCATTGCGGAGCGGGTGCAAAGAAACGTACCGCGTAGATTCACCGCCATGACGCGGTCCCACTTCTCGACCGGGAACTCGTCCAGCGGCCCGCCGTCCGTCACGCCGGCATTATTCACCAGGATGTCTACGCGCCCAAAGCGCTCCACAGTAGCCTTAAACAGAGCGGCGACCTGCGCTTCATCCGAGACATCAGTCGGAATAGAAATGGCTTTCAGTCCCGCGGCCAACAACTCCTTCTCCGCCTCGCGGCCCGCTTCGGGCCGAAGGTTGGCAATTACGACTTGGGCCCCTTCCTTGGCCAGCCCGCGTGCTATGCCACTCCCGATGCCTCTCGAGGCACCCGTAACAATTGCCACTTTGCCGTCCAGTTTATTCATTGCGCTCTCCTGCTGGTGTGTAGCTTTCACCGCTTGCTGACCTGAGCGATGAGGCCGGAATCACTTGTCCAGTTCGATGTGGTTAGCTCTTTCGAAGCCGCATTTAATGTACGCCTTACCAAGCTACTTGTCCACCCGCGCCGCTCTTGAAGGAATCTGATATCAGCAGACGACAGGCGAAACTTTTTCTTGACACTCCTCCGGTTTTTAGCTACGGTCCCCTTTCAGCGCTGCAGAGAGCAAGCGACCAATGGAAAGCAGCGCAGAAGTCATTTGAAGAAGAGGAGAACAACATGAGCGTAACAAGCGGCGCAAATGAATACACCGTCCACCGCGACTGGCAGTGGGAATTTCCGGTTATGGAGCGAGCGGAAGGAATCTATCTTTTCGACACCGACGGCCGCCGTTACATCGACGCCACCGGGGGCTCCTCCGTCGTGGTCACCATTGGCCACGGCGTCAAAGAAGTACCCGAAGCCATGTATCGCCAGGCGGGCAAGTTCTCCTTTTATCCGACGCATCTGTTCACCAACGCCGCCACCCTGGAACTTGGGCGAAGAATAGTCGAGCTGGTTCCTCAGGGGATGCGCGGCAATTCCAAGGTCTGGTTCTCGTGTACGGGCACGGACGCGACGGACGAAGCGGTGCGTCTTGCCCGCCAACATTTTGTGGAAAAGGGTGAATACTCAAAACACCTGATCATCAGCCGATGGCAGTCGTTTCATGGCAATTCCATCTCAGCGGCAGGAATATCCGGCCACACCCTGAGGCGCAGGATCTTCACGCCCATGTTTGTCGACAGCCCACATATCCCGCCCGCGTACTGCTACCGCTGCCCGTTTGACAGCACACACCCCGAGTGCGGTTTGAAATGCGCCCAAGCCCTCGAAACGGCCATTTTGCAACACGGCGCGGAGAACGTGGCCGCATTCATCGCGGAACCCGTGGTGGGAGCTGCCCTAGGCGCCGTTCCCGCGCCGGAAGGATACTTCGAGAAGGTCCGGGAAATTTGCGACAAATACAATGTGCTGCTTGTTGCCGATGAGGTGATGACGGGCTGGGGACGAACCGGGACGATGTTTGGAATCGAGCACTGGGGTGTGACGCCTGACATCATTGCGACCGCCAAAGGCATGACTTCCGGCTACACCCCGCTGGCGGCCATTATCGCGCACAATCGGGTTTGGGAACCGCTGATCGCCAACAATTCTCCTTTCCGCGCGGGCCACACGTTAGGCGCCAATGCCGTGTCCAGTGCGGGCGCCCTTGCCGTGATCGATTATCTCCTCAAGCAGGAACTGGTTGGCAATAGCGCGCGCATGGGCGAGTATTTTCTCGCACGCATGAAAGAGAAGCTGCTGCCCCTTCCGATTGTCGGTGATGTGCGCGGCAAAGGATTGATGCTGGGATTTGAAATTGTGCAAGACAAAGGCAACAAGACTCCTTTTCCCGCCGCGATGAAAATGAGCAGCAAGCTGCAGGTGGAAGCTTTCCAGCGAGGTTTGGTGATTTATTCCTGCACGGGCTGCGTGCATGGCGACAGCGGGGATATGATCCTGCTGGCGCCTCCCTTGATTATTACCAAGGAACAGATTGACGAGGTGATTGATGTCCTGGCCGCCTCCGTCGAATCATTGAGCGGCACCGCGCTAAAGAGTGGCGCAACCGCGAAGGGATAAGCACGCGATCCGGGGGCGGTGCATACATTGAAGTCAATGTATGTGCCACTTTCCCTATCTCAAGGAAACAGCCGGTACAGCACACTACGGAAGGACTGTTGGAAACACTATGGACATCGATTCCCGCCAGGAGCGGTTGCTCAAGCGAACGTTTCTGGATTACACGCAGATGACCGAGTTCATCCGCGATCCCTTGGTCTTGCATAAAGCGCAAGGTCTCTATTACTGGGATGCCGAAGGCCGCCGGTACTTCGATGCGATCGGCGGAGTCTTCGTCGCCACGCTTGGTCATGGCCATCCGCGTGTCCTGGAAGCAGTGCGCCGGCAGTTGGAGACGATGACGTTTGCCCCACCGCTGCACGGCATCGCCGACGTCACGCTGGATTTCATCGAGAAGGTGGGGAGCGTTGCCCCGGGTAACCTGAAGTTCGTGAAGCCCTTCAGTGGAGGATCCGAGGCCACCGAATCCGCCATGAAGTTCGCGCGGCAGTACTTCAAGCAGACGGGCCACCCCGGCAAGTACAAGTTCATCAGCCGTTACTGGAGCTATCACGGCGGCACGGCGGGCGCCATGTCGGCCAGCGGCAGCGGAGCGCGAAAGAGCAAGTTTGAGCCGCAGATGCCCGGCTTCCTCAAAGTGTTTCCCCCTAACTTCTACCGGGACCGCTTCTCTTCCTGGGAAGAGTGCAACCGATTCGCAGCGCAAACCGTTGAAGACGTGATCGTGAATGAGGACCCGGAGACGGTCGCCGGCGTCATCGTGGAACCTGTGGGCAACACGGGGGGCATCATTACCCCCACGGCAGAATACTTCCAGATTCTTCGGGATGTCTGCACGCGCTACAATGTCCTGCTCATCTTCGACGAAATCATCACGGGCTACGGCAAAACCGGCTCCATGTTTGCGGCGCAGACGTACGGGGTGACGCCGGACATTATCTGCTGTGGCAAGGGCCTTTCGGCCGGTGTCGTTCCGCTCGCTGCGATGATTGCCAGGGAGGACATGGCCGAGGCCTTCTGGGGAACCGCGGAGGAAAATCGCGCCTTTGCGCACGGGCACACTTTTGCGGGCAATCCTCTGGCCTGCGCTGCCGGCATTGCGGTCACCGATGAGATCGTCGAAAAGCAGCTTGATAAGAAGGCACGGCGGCTCGGGGATTATCTGGTGGCGAAGCTCGAGCAGTTGAAAAAGCACGGCGTGGTGCGCGAGGTTCGCGGCAAGGGCATCTTGCTCGGGGTCGAGCTCGTAAAAGACACCAAGAGCATGGCGCCGTATCCGGAGCTTGGAGCTGCTTTGAAGAAGACGGCCCTAAAGAACGGTTTGATCCTCCGTATCGATCCCAGCTGGTTTGCTGTTGCGCCGGCGCTAATTGCCGAGGAGTCCGACTTGGACGAAATGTGCCAGTTAATCGAAAAGAGTCTTGTCGACGCGTTAGACCAGCTAAGGCGGGGTTCGCGTGGTGCCACCGCCTGAGATCTTCACAGCAGAGACTTTAACGCGACATTCCAGAGGAGGCGAAATGGCCGAGCAAAATCTTCGAGTCGGTGTCTCGCGATGCGATATTACTCCTCCGCTGGGCATTGCCCACGGAAACTGGAGCGCACAGGTTCATGAGCGCGCGGAAGGGATCGACCTGCCGCTTTGGTGCACGGTGCTGGCGGCCTCGGATGGACACGAGGAAATCCTGCTGGTCGAGTGGGATTTGCTATATCCGCCCAAGGGCGAAGAACTGGCTCTTTATCGGAAACGCATTGGGGAAATGACGGGTGTGCCGCCCAGTCACATTCGAATGTCGTCTTCGCACACGCACTCGGGTCCGAGCCAGTCGCAGCCCTGGTTCGATGCCGGGGCCGAGATGGTGAAACCTTATAACGACAGCCTCGTGGACAAGGTCGCGGGCGCATGCTGGGCAGCCAGGCGTGCCCTGCAGCCGGCGCTCGTGGCCGGAGCGAAGGGCTCGTGTCCCGTCAACGTCTGCCGGCGAAAGCCGTGGAAGGACCGCATGATATTGGGTCCCAATCCGGACGGATATTCGGATCACGAGGTCGGAGTGGTCCGGATCGACGATCTCAAGGGGCATCCCCTGGCAGTGATTGTTCATTTCTCCGCACACCCAACGATCCTCGCCTGGGAGAATCGCCTGATCTCAACCGACTACCCGGGCACGCTTCGGCGCACGGTCGAAAGCATGCTGAACTCCCCATGCCTGTTCTTACAAGGATCGACGGGTAATCAGTGCACCATTTGCGATTATAGCGGCCGGACGGAGGACGCGCGCTGGATTGGGCGACAAATCGGGATTGAGGCGGCGCGAGTGGCGGGACTGATTGAGACCTGGCCGACCAAGCTGGCGATTCGGGAGACGGCAGAATCCTCATGGACGATGGGCAGAGTCGAGCGGGTGCCTGAAGGGACGCCGGACGGCACGGTGCGGTGTGTTTCGCGCACCGTCCCACTGCCACTGTGGACGCGTGGTCCTGCTACGGAAGCCGAGTTGGCGCGGCTGGCCGAACTGCGCCAGCGCCTGGCTGACGTACGCGCGTCAGGCGCTCCGGAGGAAGAGGTACGCGCCGCGAATCGCGAAGTGAGAAGAGCCAGCCTGGAGATGTGGATTGTTGAAGAACGAAGCCGCGGAACCAGCGTGGATCTTGAGTTTCAAGCGATGCGCCTCGGTAACACCGCGCTCCTCGGCATTCCCTGCGAGCCCTTCAATCAACTGGGCGCCGAGATCAAGCGGCGCTCTCCCTTCCCACTCACTTTGTTTAGCGGTTATACCAATGGGTTTACGGGCTATATGCCGAATGCGGAGTCTTACCCGGAGGGCGGCTACGAAGTGTGGGTAACACCCTATGCGCCCGAAGCGGCCGGCATCACAGTCGAGAAGGGCCTCGAGATCATCTCCGAACTGCAGGATCACTGAATCCTGTACTTTTCGAGCGCTCGCACGTCCACCTCCACTCCAAGACCGGTTCCCTCGGGAATGCCGTAGGGGCGGCCCTTGTGGCCGCCCTGGGCGCCCACGAGGGACGCCCCTACGCCGTGCTCGACGCGTTATTGAAGTCCCAGGCAGGTTAACGTCGGACTGTAGATGAGGCTTTCGATCTCAGCGGCGCCAAGCCGAGGCAAGTTTGTGCCCTCCACCAGCTTGTTGAAGTTGCGAAGTGCGTCAATGGTCGCCTCGGGGGTAGTGAAAGGGTAGTCCGATCCCAACAGCAGTTTATGAAGTACCCCGTACTCCTTGGCCGTAATCAATGCCTGGTAGAACTGCCAAGGCCGATAGTGCAGGGCTGAGATGTCTGCATACAGATTAGGCTGCTTCCGAATCAATACCAGCGTGTCATCGATCCAAGGGTGCCCCAGGTGAGCAATCACCATCTTGAGCGCGGGGAATTGCAGCGCGACATCCTCCAGCAGAATAGGCAGTGCGTACTTCAGCGGAGCCTTTCTTGGGAATGTCGCGCCCTGGTGGATCATGATCGGCAAACCGGCTCGCTCACAGAATTCATACACTTTCAGCATGCGTGCGTCGAGGGGATGGATGTTCTGGTAGATCGGGCCCAATTTGACTCCTCTGAGTTTCAACCTCACCAACTCTTCCAGGGTGGCAGAAACGTCGTCTACCAGCGGATCCACACTGCCAAATCCAATCACCTTTTCCGGGAAACGGTTTGCGTAATCGGCCAAATACTTGTTGGGCGTGAGTATGCCCGAGTGTTGAGCGCGCATGCCAAAAACGATGACCCGGTCAACCCCCTTCATGGCCTCCCAGTGTTTCTCCGGAGTCACGTTGAGGTCGATCGGGTGCCCGCGCGCGATCTGGTTTGCCTCTTGAACAAACTCGTCAGACAGATGCCCGGGATACTGCCAGATATGTGTGTGGCAATCGACAATCATGCGTGCTCCTTCCTTGACTGCTCCTCGATGGCTCGGAGCGCCGGTCCTTGCCATCGCTCGACCAAACGAATCGCCGAGGCAACATCCTCCTCCACATCGTGGAGATGGATCAGGCCCGTCGTTTCGAGTTTGTCCCGATACAGGCCCCCCAGAATCTCGTAAACCGGAACTCCCAGTGCATTCCCTTTGATGTCGTAAAGCGCCATGTCGACGGCCGCCATCAGATTAGCAGCAAAGGAATTCCATTGCAGAAAATGCTCGGTTTTGTGGGCCAGGAACTCAATTTGCAGAGGGTCACAGCCCCAAGAATATAATACGCCATCTTTGTGGATTTAAGGTAAGTCGTCAAGTGGAGATACAGAAGCTGCCCAATAGGGTGCACGGGACGCGAAGTCATTGTCTAGTTCCCAGGGTTGTGACTGAGACGGCATCCGAGGAACCGAACTCGCAGGAACTGTTCAATGGGTTGAAGTACCCGAAACAGAACCGCTTGACTTCGGCTCCAAAGTCGCATAAAACTCGTATCAGTCACCCTGTTCACACGATCCCGAAATGGCTCAAATCGGATGGGATCGCCATCAAAGCCCTTGGCGGCGAGGAGGCACGATGAAATCTGACTCATGTCCAGTCCGCGTGCTAAATGGCCCGCGGGGAACCAGCGGGGCGTGCAGAGAGGGAGTGGGCGCCCGAAGGGTTCTCTGGAATCGGCTGTACCGTTTGCCCTGCCCTGGCTGCGTGTATCTCCTGGTGTTTTCAATGCTGGCCGTATCCATATCATGGGGCCAGCAACAGGCAACGTTGTCAGGCCTTGTCCGAGACCCTACCGGAGCCGTGATTCCCGGCGCCTTGGTTCGCGTGACCAAGGTCGATACGCAAGTCGTGGTAAGCGCGGAAACAAATTCTACCGGCTACTATGTGGTGGGCAACCTCATTCCTGGTACGTACTCGATGGAAGTCAGGAAGGAAGGGTTCAAAACCACCGTGCGGCCGCCGCTCACCTTGGAGGTGGCCCAGTCGGCCACGGTGGATTTTGAACTCGAGCTCGGACAAACTTCTCAGGAAGTGTCAGTTCACGGTACGGCTCCTTTGGTGGAAAGGACCGACGCAACGGTCGGGGGAGTGATTGGACCGACCGCAATGGTCGACTTGCCGCTGAACGGACGGAATTATTTCAATCTGGCGGAGCTTAGTCCGGGCGTGACGAGTTACGGCCAACGCAGCTTCTATTCGAGCGCCATTAATGATTACGGCACCTCGTTCAACTCCGGGAGTGCCGGCGAGGACCGAAATGGTTTCACCCTCGATGGCGCGGACATTAAACAATACCTAATCAACGGCTCCTATGTTCCTTCCATTGACGCCATCCAGGAATTCAAGATTGAAACCACCCCCTATGCCGCTGACCTCGGAACCAGTCCAGGCGCGCAAATACTGCTGGTGACGAAAAGCGGGACGGATCAGTTCCATGGCGACGCGTACGAATTCCTGCGGAACAGTGCGCTCAACGCGTATAACTACTTCGATAACAAGAGCCTGCCGATTCCGGAACTTAGGAAAAATGCGTTCGGAGGCACGCTGGGCGGACCCCTCAAAAAGGAGAAGCTGTTTTTTTTCGCAAGTTATGAAGGCCAGCGCGAGCGCATTGGCGAAACCTTCTTCGGAACCGTGCCCACCATGTTGATGAGGCAAGGTATCTTTACCGAGGTTTCACAGCCCATCTTCAACCCCCTTACAACTGCCGCCTGCTCCACCTGTTCGTCGGGGGCATCTCGACAGGCTTTTGCTAATAACACGATTCCCTCAGGTCAAATCAGTTCCGTAACGGCGGCTTTCATGGAGTCGCAATTCCCCAAGCCCACGAGCGCTGGCATCGCGGATAATTTTGCTGCGAACAGTGTGGATCGTAATACACGCAACCAAACCAACGTCCGCCTTGATTACTCAAGGCCCAAAGATATGATTTTCGGCCGGTTCAGCTTCAACAACTCTGATTTGTACGCAGCCAGGCAGACCTTTGGCGGCGCTTCCCTGCCCGGTTTTGGCGATAACGATGTGATCACGACCACGAATATTACGTTGGCGGACGCACATACTTTCAACCCCACTACGATTCTTCAAGGGCAGGTCTCCTTGTTTAGGGTTTGGGTGAATCTGATCCCCGAGCAGTTCGGCAACGCCGTGAACCAAAAACTGGGCATACAAGGGGTCCTGCAGAATGAACCGTTCATTGCGAGTGTGTCGGGCATGTCCAGCCCAGGATCAGATCCTTGGATTCCAGAATTCCGGGCGGACAATCAATACTCCTATGTGGGCAAGCTGACCAAGGTCGCCGGTAAACAAACCTTCCACATCGGCGGTGAGTTCGATCGCTGGCAGGTCTTTATGAATGCCGCGCCGGCCTACCCGGAAGGCTATTTCAACTTTGACGGAACATTCACCAAGGATCCTAACGATACCGCCAACACCGGCTTTGGATTCGCCGATTTTCTGCTTGGCTATCCCCAGTTTGCCCAAGCCCAAGTTGGCTATAGCGGCGGCTACCTGTTCAGAAGCAACGTGCGCTGGTGGTTGAATGATGAATGGCGCGTCACTCCTAACCTCACACTCAACCTGGGTGTGCGCTATGAATTCGACGGGCCCTTTAGCGAAAAGTACAACAAGCTTTCGAACTTCGATCCCTCTACCGGTCAACTCGTCCTGGCAGGGCAAAATGGGGTGAGCCATAGCGCCGGAGTGAAGTCGGACTTAAACAACTTTGCCCCCCGGCTTGGGTTCGCCTACACACTTCCGGGACATCAGAGTACGGTATTGCGAGGCGGCTACGGCGTTTTCTACGACGTCGAGCAGGAAAATTGTTGCGAGGGCACGCGCACCAACCCACCGTATTCGTATTGGTCCCAATTCATCGGCGGCAGTACTACGACAGAGCTTGCGAAAGTTCCTATCCAGAATGCTTTGTCAGCGACCCAGGTGGCACGCCCCACGCCGTTCATTCAGGCGCTGGATTTCCACCTGCAAAATGGCTATCAACAGCAGGCGTCCTTCGGAATCCAGCATCAATTTGGATCCGGCATGGTGGCTGAGATCGACTATAACTGGCAGAAAAACACCAAGTTCTTTGCCTCCCGGAACCTCGATGCTCCCGTTGTGCACGGTACGTACGTGTTTCCCTATCCCCAGTTCAGCGGCATAACGTACCTGTCCAACCTCGAGTACGGAAACTACAACGCCATGCTGGTGCGTTTCGAGAAACGGCTTTCGCATGGTCTGACTGCGCAGACTTCCTTCACGTGGTCGAAGTATCTCGACAACACTTCGACAGGCAATGCGGCTGGCGCACCTGGCGATCCTGGGTTCCAGAATCCTTATTGTTTCACGTGCGACTACGGACCCTCAACCTCCGACTTTGAGAAACGCTTCGTCCAGAGCTGGGTGTACAAGGTGCCGGCTCCCAGCGGCGCATCAGCTTTTGCCAGGAACGCGATTGGCGGCTGGGAGATCTCAGGAATCTTTACCTATCAATCGGGCTTCCCTGTGAGTCCGCGCATTTCCTTCGACAATAGCGAAACGAATGGGGGCGCAGACCGCCCGAATGTGGTCCCGGGGGTTCCTCTCTTTCCGGCAGGCACACGCGATCCATCGCTCTGGTTCAATCCTGCGGCCTTCGTGGTCGCACCTCCGCTCCAGTTTGGTAATGCTGGGAAAGGTATTATCCGCGGGCCGAACCTGATCGTTTTCGACGCCGCAGTTATGCGGAACTTTCGGCTGACCGAACGGTTTAACCTGCAGGTCCGTGCAGAAGGCTTCAATCTGGCCAATCACCCGAACTTCGCCGACCCCTTTCCGTTCATCGATATTCCTTCGCTGGCGGGAACCATCACGTCCACCTCCACGACTTCCCGCCAACTGCAATTTGCGTTGAAATTGATCTTCTGAGGGGCAGTTAAATCGGGCGCTGCCGCGCCCGAATCATTCTATGCCGCGCGCTCCGGGGGGAGACCGTCGTCATGAGAACCTTGCAAGGCCACGCGTGTATGCGATGTATTGCTCTGTCCCTTTTTCTTGGATTCTATTTCTCAGCTCCACACCTCTGCGCTGGGCAGTCCAGTGCCAGGCCGGAGCCCTCCGACTGGTTTGCAGGCGACGCGCATATGCACCGGTCAATCGGCTGCGGGCGCTCGGATGCAAAGGAGATGCTCACACCTGAGGAGCTCTTTCAGGGAATGAAGGCGAACAACCTGGCCGTGATTTCCGTGCTCGCGGATATGGGTAATGGAGAAGGCAAATACCAGGAAAAAGACCTCCCGCTTATCAACGGACGCGACAATTCCGTATCAACGCCAGATCATCTCGTGCATTCGGATGCGGAATGGCACTTTGATCCCGAGGGAGTCACCTTTTCCAGGAAAGCAATTGGGGGGCATCTGATTGTCCTCGGTTTGGACTCGGGAAAGGCCTTCTTTTCGCAGTACACATACCCGGTGTTTGCATGGGCGAAGCAACACGGTGCCATCGCCGGGTTCGCGCATATGCAATACCTGCCTTACGCCTTCTATCCTCCCCCGGACGGCATTCCGGAGTCGCTCGACTGCTGTATGCCGCTCGAATACCCTGTGGAAACCGCTCTGGGATCTTCCTCATTCCTGATGGAAGATGTGCGTGGAAGCGATTCGGCGATGCAAGCCTATTATCGAATTCTGAACACTGGCTTTCGTCCCGGACTTGCCGCGGGAACAGACTACCCGTGTAACGACCTTCGGCCGTACGGAAGTTTGTTGACCTACGTCCGGATCCCTGACGGGAAGCTGACCTACCGCAAGTGGATTGAAGGAATCGCCCAAGGACGTACCGTAGTTTCGCGCAACGCTCATAACGAATTCTTGGATCTCAAGGTGAACGGCACGGCGGCGCCGGGAGACGAGATCCGCCTGGCGGAGAAAGGCCCCGTCCACGTAAGGATCGAATGGCAATCGCTTACGAAGGATTTAGGCAGAATTGAGTTGGTTCACAATGGCTCGGTAGTGGCTTCGAAGACAGGTTGGGGGGGGCCCGGCTCACCTGTTGTTTTCGAGACCACGGTCGATCTCAGTAAGAGCGCGTGGCTGGCCGCCCGGCGAATGCCCATGTGGGGAAATGACGGTCACCAGACCCACACCGGCGCGGTTTTCGTCATCGTTAAAGGCCAGCCCATTCGCGCCAGCGCCGACGACGCGGAATTTTTCGTCAAATGGATCGACAACCTGCTCCGGATGACATCCCCCGGGGGCGCATGGAGCCAGTATCTAAGCGACGACCGTGAAGCCGCGCAGAAACGCTACCGCGAGGCCAGAGAGATCTTCATCAAGAGAGCGGCCGAAGCTAGAGAGTAGAGCGCCTCGAGCTGCAGCACGTTTTGCTCCTCGTCGTGCCAGCAATTTGCACAACGGGGTAGTTGCCGGCGAAAATGAGTGTCCAGCCCGACCGTCCTCAGCGACGGCTGTTCGATTGAACCATCAGAATCCCCATTGAGGAGCGAACCGATGGACCGCAGAAATTTCCTGCGCCGAGTGCTGGCAGCCTCCGTCGCCACTTCAACTGCGGGGAAGACATCTCGAGGACGCAGTATTAGTTCCCCTGCTGGCGAGGCGACTGATCCTCTGGCGGAGCAGGTGACAATCTACAGGGATGAGTTTGGCGTCCCGCATATCGTCGGAGAGACCGAGGAGGCGACATTCTTTGGCTACGGTTACGCTCAGGCGCAGGACCATCTCGAGAAGATGATGGCTCACTACCTGGATGCTCAGGGGCGGCTGGCGGAAATCCGGGGCTTTGACGCGCTCGGCCAGGGATATTTGCATTACGTCGGCCCTCCGGATTCCGATGAATATCGCTGGGACGGCGACTACCTGCAACGGCTGCTGCGTACTAAAAAGGGTGTTGTCGAAAACAAAGTGAAGATCAACCCTCAAACCTATCTCGTTTTGAGAGGGTTTGCTCGTGGAGTCAACGCCTATATCGCGGAACACCGCGGTAAAATACCTCGCTGGATCGAACCCATAACGCCGGAGGATGTCGAGGCGGAGGAGCGCAGCCACTATTTTCGTTTTTACAGTGTCAATGAGGCTTTGATCAAGCTGACCAACCTGCCGCGGGTGTTTCCGAACTTGGGTTCCGACCAGTTTGCCATTGCACCACAAAGATCGACGAATGGGCACGTGATCCACTTCGAAGAAACACACATGCCCTGGGCCAATCGCTTTCAGAATTATGAAGCTCACCTCATCACTCCCGGCAAGCTTAATGCGGGTGGCATTAGTTGGTTTGGGAGCCCATTTTTCCTGGACGGGTTCAACGACCGGATCACATGGTCAGCCACCTGGAATTTCCCCAATATCGCCGACGTTTATGAAGAGAAACTTAATCCGCAGAATCCGCTTCAATACCTCTACGAAGGCGAGTGGAAAAGCATCCAGGTGGAGAATGAGACCTTTAAGATCAAGGGGCCGAAAGGGCCGGAGACAATCACGCTTCCCTGCTATTACACTCACCACGGCCCTATTGTGAAGACCGATCGCGCCGCGCACCGGGCCTACTCGATAAAGCTTCCGAATTTCGACGGCGTCAATTATTCCACCGGAATGTACCGGCTCATGAAGTCACAAAACCTGGAGGACTTCAAGAGCATCTTTGCAGAGCATCTTATCCCTCGCTGGAATTATTTGTATAGCGACAAGTCAACCATTTATTGGGTCGACAATGCTGCCGTCGCGGTGCGCGCGCCTGGTTACAATTGGCGCGAACCGGTTCCGGGCTGGACCAAGGAGACCGAGTGGGGACCTTACTTCCCGTTGGAGAGAATGCCTCAGCTCCTGAACCCTCCTTCCGGATTTATTCAGAACTGCAATAATCCACCATGGCTCTCTACGGTCAATTCAGGACTCGATCCCCTTGAGCCGGCGCCGTATTATCAAATGGAGAAGCCCCAGCCTTACGAAACGGACGAAAACCTCAACCCACGAGGTGAACGGCTGCTTAAGCTGCTAAGTCAGAATAAGACCTTCACGGTCGACGAGATCAAGAATATGGTTTTTGACAGCTATGTCGTGGCGGCCGACGTCATCGTCCCGCTTCTGGTGCAGGCCTACGCCAGCCCGGCTAACCCGTTCAGAGATAGCCAGATGGAGCATGCGATAGAGGTGCTTAAAGCCTGGAACCGATATTCCGCTGAAGATTCGATCGCTCAAACCTACTTGCAATTTTGGGGACACGCCTACGAAGACCTTTTCTCGCATGAAAAGTTCTCGCGGTTTATTGATCACGGACGATACGGAATTCGAATCGATTCGGCCGAAGAGCAAGCCATGGCGCTGCGAGCGCTCCGGGAAGCAATCAATCGCATCCTGGCAGACTTTGGGAAAGCGGACGTACCCTGGGGCCAAGTCAACCTCGTGGTCCGTGGCGGAGAATTCCCGATGGACGGCGCAACGGGGATGTTCGACGTGCTGCATCCGGACAGTGGCGAAGAGCAGGACGACGGCCGCATCCACGACAACGATGGATGGGGACACATCCTGGTGGTTGTCGAGAGCGATCCGAAAGAGATTTGGAGCCTGTTGCCGTACGGTGAGTCGGAAGATCCTCGTTCGCCGCATTATAATGACCTGGCGAAGCTGCACAGCAAGAGGACGGTGAAGCGGTTCTGGTTCACTCCTGGGGACATCCGATCCCATGCGGACTCCGTCTGGGGCGACAAGCGCAGGATTGACCGGCTGATCAGCGGTTCTCCTGCCTAGGCCGGAACGGCCGCGAACGATTCGAGCGCGGTGCGCACTTTACCACCTACGACTTCCTGCCTCGTTACACGCTGAGCAGGGGGGCAATTTCGATCCAAGGAGGTTCACATCATGAGACTCAAAGGCAAGACTGCTATTGTGACCGGCGCGGCCTCGGGCATAGGGCAGGCAATCGCGCAAGTCTTCGGAAAAGAGGGAGCAAAAGTTGTAGTTAACGACATTAACGATAAGGGTGGCGAAGCCACCGTCAAATCCATCGCCGACCTGGGTGGTGAGGCTACCTTCGTTCATGCCGACGTGTCGCTCTCAAGCGAAGTGCAGAATCTGGTGCGGGTCACGGTCGAGAAGTACGGTGGTATTAACATTCTGGTCAACAACGCAGCCTATCTGCTGAACTTCAAACCGGTCCTCGAAACACCCGAGGACGAGTGGGACATTTCGATCGACGTCACTCTGAAGGGCGTTTTCTTGTGTTCGAAATATGCGATTCCCGAGATGATCAGGGTTGGAGCAGGCTCCATCGTCAACATCGCTTCGGTGGGAGGGATGGTGGGCTTCGCCGATTACGCCGCCTACTGTTCTGCCAAAGGCGGAGTGCTGCAATTGACGAAGTCGCTCGCCATTGACTACGGCAGGAAGAACATCAGGGTGAATGCAATCTCGCCTGGACCGATTGACACACCGACCACTCCCGAAGCCCAGGACGAGAAACTGCACCAGTGGCAACGAGACATGACCTCGCTGGGACGGACGGCGACGCCGGAAGAAGTCGCGTATCCCGCTCTCTTCCTCGCTTCCGATGAGTCCTCGTTTGTCACGGGAGCAAACCTTGTAGTGGATGGCGGTTGGACGCTACGGTGATCTTCATCCAACGGCCGGTTCGAGAGCACGGCCCACGAACCCGCAATTCTTACGTTCTGGCAACAAGGGGCGGAGCCGTTGGTGCATGGCCTGGCGGCGGTAGCCAAGCCCATCCGTGATGTCGCACACCGCAGCCACGTACAGGTTTTCTTGAATGAACCTTGCAATCTCAGTATCGCTCGCAAACATCACGAGTTCTCCTCACGGAGCGCATCTTAATCGCTCTGAAGCTTCCCTCCAGGTTTCCGGCTTGTGATACGCCGTTGCGCTTATTTCCACTGTAAACTCCTCCCCGGGCCCCAGGGACCTGCTTAACTTTTGTTCGTAGGCCTGCGCGAGGTTTAGCGCGACGCTTGTCCAAGGCTCGACGATGGCGTGATGCAGGCCGCGCCAGCCTCCGTAGTCGAGCCACAACCATAAGCACGGGCACTTGTCGAGTGGGAAACGCAGCAGAAATCCTTCTCCCGAGGACGTATCCTCCACGGCATAGCACCCATCCTCAAGATCGATAGCAAAATGGCCAAAGCAGAGGTTTGCATCTATACCCAGAACCTTGTCCATCTCCACTCTGCCCGCCGCGGCCTCCAAGATCGGCCATTCGTAGCGCTGCCAGGGTTCACCCCAACCCGGCCGGCTGCACTGAGCGGCGATTCCGTGCCGGGCGGGAATGCGCAGAACCGTGTGCTCGTTGACGGAGAAGGCGGGATGAGTCCCCCAAGTAAAGTCAATAACCATCGGCCCAAGATTCGTGATTCGGTGTTGCACTCAAACCACGGGCGACAGTCCTTCCAGCGTCACGCTCTTTACTGCTTTCACCGGGCTGATAGGGCCCAAGGCCGATAGTTGGGCCACCACATCCCTTCCCCGGCGGCCGATCCGATCAACATTCCACCGCAGCGAGCGTAACTCTCCCAGGCTTGGATAACGCTGCTCACGGAAGACGCATTCATCGCAAGTCGGGAAGAAATCATCCCATCCCCCGCACCAATAATTGGCGAAATCCGCTTCCATGGGACAAGGCTGGGGAGCAATCCTCGGATTGTGCCAAAGAAAGTTCCTTCCCGTTGGCTTCCAGATAAGGTCAAAGATTTTCGCGCCGAGGTCAGGAAGCACCCGCACTTTAAGCCAACGGTTTTCGAGATCGACAGTTGTCAAAGATCCCAGTCCGCGTTTGCGGACTTTGTGCGACGCCATGGAAATCAACCTCCAATCAGACTGCTCACACTGTCCGCAATGTACCGGACGCGATCCCAGTCGGCGTCGGCCGTCACCATATCGCTGACGCCGAGAACGAAGTGACTTTGGTGACCATAGCGGGCCAGGAGATTGTCAATGAACCGCCTGAACTCATCAAGACTAGCTTTATCCGGGCAGAGCAGGATGGAAGGAATGCCGCCCCAAATCGTGATGCGATCCGCAAAAGCCTCGCGGATCTCTTCCAACCGGCAGCGCGTCATGGGATAAGGGCAGAGCGAATCGGCGATGTCAAACCCAGCCTCCCGATACAAGCTAAGTAGAAGCCGATTCTCCCCATCCGTATGCGACATCAGGAACTTCCCCCTGCGATGCAATAAGTCAGCATAGTTGCGAAGGGGGTCCAGGATATATTTCCGGAAAAAAGGAGGAGGAGTCAGCGTCTCGTCATAGTTGCTGCCCAGCACAACCACTTCTGCGGGTGATTCCGCAGCAGCGGCCTTAATGGCTTGATAGTAAGGCTCCATCTGCTCGGCAAGCCTTTCGACCGTAGAGGGGCAATCGTGGAGCGCGTAATAGAACTGGTCCATGGGCATGAGCTCTGTCAGGATGTGCTGAATCGGGCAGGCGTAACTGCTGGCAAAAGCCACGACGATGCCTCGGTCGCCCACTCGTTCCTGCATCGTTTGATAGCCCGCAGTCCGAGGCGCCACTTTCAAGTGGGAAAAGATATAGCCGACGACCTCGAAATCAGCAAGGCTGCGGATGGCGTGCTCGGTGACATAAGGGTCGGACGCGCCGGCTGCGATCATCTCGTCAGTAAAGGCGCATGCTGTGCGGATGCTGCCCACGGGAGTGTGGTATTCGACAACCGTCCGGCGGCCGTAACTCAACACCTGCCGATCCACGCCCTCCAAGAATACGTCGAAGGGCAAGACGGACTGCCGGACGATGCCGAGCGGACGGTCGATCATCTCATCGCCGGTGTAGTCCGTAAAGTCGGGGCAGACCGCATAATAAGCGACACCGAGCCGATCAGCGATCTCCATGAGAGTCAGCGAGCGCAAATCCGGCGGCAGCGATTGGTCGAGCCGCCGGGCGCGATACCAGAACTCAAGCCTCGGGACAAAAGGCAAGCGGTCAGGCGTTTCGCCGCGAATCGCGGCCAGAATCCTTTGACGGTCATTCATGATGGGCTCAATGTTTCCTTTCCTGGAACCGGCTATATTGCGTTCGCCAAGCTGGCAGGAACAGAGCCATAGAATGCGTTTGGCTGCATGACACTGTCAAGGAGGTTTCTGGCAGGATCCCGGAAACCGGCCCCTCGGGAAAGCACTCTCTGCCAAGGGCTATCGGTTTTTGGGGGGACTATTTCGCCGATCGGGTCGTTAGTCGACCTAGGTGTCTGTTTGGCTCGTCCAGCCAAGCGGAGGTTTGCGAAGAGAAAGTTGTCCCAGGATGTACGGTATGCGGTTCGGACCCTGATTAAGACTCCCGGCGTTACGCTTGCCGTCATCATTTCCATTGGCCTGGGGATTGCCGCCAACACTACGGTGTTCAGCATTGCCGAAGGGCTTCTCCGGGGGGTGCTGCCGGTCCGCGACTCACAGCGTTTGGTGTCTTTCCCCGACAGCGGCGAGACCTTTTCATATCCCGACTACGTTGATTACCCCGACCGGACGGCGGATGTTCTCGAGGGTGGAGTGTGCGCTTACTTCGCCTTCGTTCCTGCTGGCATCGGCGGCAGGGGCGGCAGAGGAACCGTCCCCACAAAAGGTGAGATACACGTTCACAACCCTTGCAGGCTAGCAGAACCAGGACTAGGTTGTAAAGCCTACTGTAATACGCTAGACAGCGACGGGATGAGACAACCCTCTCCCTTGGGGAGAGGGTCGACCGCTATAGGCGCTAGAATAGACTCGCGATCGAGCTCCGGAGCCCGTCCCCGAGATCCTATCGGCCGGTGACACCAAGCGAAAAGCTACCAGCACTGTCGCCGCATTCCATCGGCAGGAGCACAGGCAGAAATCGGCGCCTCAGGGATTCTCCGCAGATCGTGATCAAACGGCAAGAAGAATCGTGGTGGTTAGACCAGTTGATCGCCCAGACTGTCGGCAAACGCTACGCCGTTTTTCACGAGCAATCCCCATGGTGACAGGAATCCTTCTCATATCTGCGACTTGGGCGTCATGCGTCGCGCTTCACAAGGGGCAAGTCCTGCAACGACTCGATTATGGAAATCAGTCGTACTCGACCCAAACGAAGTTGGACGCCCGCTCATAGCCGGGCAGCCGACGCCAAGATCGATGACTTCATGACCGTCCCACGCTCGCTCCCAGGGCGACGACAAGCTGGTCCAGCTGCTCGAACTGCTCGCCAGTCCCACTTGTACTCCCAGAGGCGATTGCATCGTCGAGAGCTTTTTTTGAGGGATAGAGGTCGTGCATAACGACGAGCGTCTCGCCACCTCTTTCTTCGAAGGTCACCGTGGTGACGGCCCCACCTTCATCACCTTCGTCATTCGTCCAGACGAGGCGCGAGTGCGGAGTCACTTCGACGTACCTACCAAAGAATGACATAGGCTGCTCCGAGGAAGCGTGACTGAACACGAAACGGTACGTGCCCCCCGTACGAACATCGGCCTCGCAGGAAAGGAAGGACACTCCAAACGACTTCGGTGCCCACCACCGCTTGAGCAGTTCGGGTTTGGTCCACGCAGCGAAGACGATATGCGCCGGACCGTTGAAGGTTCGAGTCACGAACGAGCTCACGCTCGGACTTCCGTTCCACTGTCGTGCCGTACTTTGTGGGGTTGATTTCACTATCTTTTCTTTCGTCCATCGGCTTTCTCCTTCTGTTTCAATTCCTCGACAAGCTTGTCCAACTCGTCGAAGCGTGCGGCCCAGCGCTGGCGGTACCTCTCGATCCATGCCGCCTCTTCCTCCAGTCCGCGTAGGCCGAGCTTGCAGGTCCGCACGCGCCCGACCTTCTCTGTGGTGACGAGCCCCGCCTGCTCCAAGACGCCGACGTGCTTCTTCATGCCCGTTAGGGTCATGTGAAACTTCTCGGCAAGGTCCGTGATCGAAGCGTCCGCGCGTCCGAGTTGTTCCAGAACGCCGCGTCGGGTGGCATCCGAGAGCGCGGCGAACGAAGCATCGAGGATGGTTCCCGTATACTGAACCATGTGGTTCAGTATATAACGCGGATTGGCGACATGCAAGGGGGCTGAGCGCGCGCTGCGCTGCCTGCTGCCTTCATTCCCAAATCGGCACGCGGCACAACTTCGGGCGCAATTACAGCCCACAAGTTTGCAGCGTGTGTCTCAGAAGTCCCCCTCAAAATCAGGTCCCGACGTCGAATCAAACCCCGGTGCCGGGAAATCTGAGCGAGAGGGAGTCAAAGTTAGTCCCGATAGGGAACGACTTGTCGCGTAGCGTTTACCGATGTTTCGGCTTCGGTCGAAATACGCGCCACTCGGAAACTGCTCGGAATTCTGGGGTGGCGGATCGGATTCCCGTTTAGCCGATGCGCGGCGTCGATCACTGCTGTGAAACAGCCTTATACCGGGCAGTCTGTTGGGACCTTAGCTTCCGGCGTATAGCGACTCAAAATCAAACAGATTGGCCGTTCAAGGCTGAGTCTGAAAGGACCGGAATTCCGCGACTGAGCCACGAAATCCCCAAAGCTGGCATGTTCAGCCCGCGGCCGGTTGGGGACGCTCGCGGGCACCGCGCTCTTCGGCGCCCTCCGAGTCGATTATCATGAACATTCAGGAGTCCTCAGCACGTGTGGATCGTACGAGTCGCGCTCGACCGGCCGTATACCTTTGTCGTTTTGGCGCTGCTGATCCTGGTGATCAGCCCGCTGGTCATTCTGCGCACCCCCACCGACATCTTTCCCAACATCAACATCCCGGTGGTGAGCACACTGTGGAGCTACACCGGGCTGAACGCCGAAGAGATGGAAGAGCGGATCACCTGGGTGTTTGAGCGCATCCTGACCACCGTGGTGAACGACATCGATCACATCGAGTCGCAAACCGTGGAGGGCATCGGAATCGTCAAGATCTTCTTCCACCCCAACGTCCATCTGGACGCCGCTGTCTCCCAGGTTTCGGCTTCCACCCAGCCCGTGGTGCGGCTCATGCCGCCGGGCACGGTGCCGCCGCTCTCCATCAGCTACAACGCCTCCAGCGTTCCGATTCTGCAGTTGTCGCTTTCGGGAAGGGGCATGTCCGAACAGCAACTGAACGACATCGCCACCAACTTCATCCGCACCCAGCTCGCCACCGTTCCGGGCGCGGCCATCCCTTGGCCCTACGGCGGGAAGCAGCGGCAGGTGATGATCGATCTCCAGGTCCCGGCGATGCAGTCGAAAGGCCTCTCGCCGGCGGACGTGGTCAACGCCGTGAGTGTGCAAAACCTGATCCTGCCGGGCGGGACGGCCAAGATCGGCCAGTTCGAATACGACGTCGACCTCAACGGCAGTCCGAAGACCGTCGAGGAGCTGAACGATCTCCCCATCAAGGCGCTGGGGAACACCACCATCTACATTCGCGACGTCGGCCACGTCCGCGACGGCTTCTCGCCTCAGACCAACATCGTCCGCCGGGACGGGATGCGCGGCTCGCTGTTGACCATCCAGAAGGTGGGGGACGTCTCCACCCTCGAGATCGTGCAGCGCGTGCGCGATCTGCTGCCCCGCATTTCGGCGGCTCTTCCTCCGGCGCTCAAGATCGAGCCGCTGGCCGACCAATCCGTATTCGTGCGCGACGCCGTGAATTCGGTGATTCGCGAGGCCATTATCGCCGCGTGCCTTACCGCCGTCATGATCCTCCTGTTCCTGCGGAGCTGGCGCAGCACGCTGATCATTGCCGTTTCCATCCCGCTTTCGATTCTGACCTCGATCTGCGTGCTCAGCGCGCTCGGAGAGACCATCAACATCATGACCCTGGGCGGCCTGGCGCTGGCCGTCGGAATCCTGGTGGATGACGCCACCGTGACCATCGAGAACATCGAACGCAACCTGGCGCAGGGCAAGACCCTCGGCGGCGGCATTCTGGATGGCGCCGCGCAAATCGCGCTTCCCGCCCTGGTCTCCACCCTGTGCATCTGCATCGTGTTTCTTCCCATGTTCTTTCTCACCGGCGTGGCGCGTTACCTCTTCATCCCGCTGGCCGAGGCGGTGGTGTTCGCCATGCTTGCTTCCTACGTGCTTTCGCGCACGCTGGTGCCGACCATGGCGATGTACCTGCTGCAAGAGCACGGCCACCGGGCCGGCGAGCCGGCCGCCTGGAATCTCCCGGCGCGCTTCCAGCGAGCCTTCGAGCGCGGGTTCGAAGCCTCCCGCCTGAGCTATCGCCGGCTGGTGGAGGGGGCCATCCGCCACCGCCGCCTTTTCCTGCCGGTGTTTCTGGGGATGTGCCTCGCGGCTTCTTTTCTGGTGCCCTGGCTGGGGCAGGACTTCTTCCCCGTTAGCGACGCCGGCCAGTTCAAGCTGCACCTGCGCGCCAAGACCGGGACCAGAATCGAAGAGACGGCGCGCATCTGCGACCTGGTCGAAGACTCCATCCGGCGGGTGATCCCGGCGGAGGAAGTGGTCTCGGTCATCGATAACATCGGCCTTCCCTACAGCCCCATCAACCTGTCCTACAGCACCTCGGCGCCCATCGGCACCATGGATGGCGATATCCTGGTTTCGCTGGCGCGCAAGCACCGTCCGACCGAAGAATATGTGGTCGAGCTGCGCCGGCAGTTGCCGCGCCAGTTCCCCGGCGTCTTGTTCTATTTCCCGCCCGCCGACATCGTCAGCCAGATTCTGAATTTCGGGCTGCCCGCGCCCGTGGATATTCAAGTGGTCGGCCAGGACGTCAACGCCAATCGCGCCTTCGCCGGGAAGCTCCTCGCTCAATTGAGGGAGGTGCCCGGCACCGCGGACCTGCGCATCCAGCAGGTATTCGACCAGCCCAAGCTGCACATCTTCGTGGACCGCACCAAGGCGGCGGAGAGCGGGTTCACCCAGCGGGACATCGCCAACAGCATGCTGATTTCGCTCAGCGGCAGCTTCCAGACCACCCCCACGTTCTGGCTGGACCCGCGCAACGGAGTGAATTACAGCCTGGTCTCCCAGGCGCCGCAGTATACCGTCTCGTCCCTGGGCGATCTGGAGAGCATACCGATATCGGGCTCAGCGCCCTCCGCCTGGCCCGAGATCCTCGGCGACGTGTCTTCCACCACGCGCGGCGCCGGGATGGCGGTGCTCTCGCATTACAACCTGCAGCGCGTCATCGACATCTACGGCGCGGTGCAGGATCGGGACCTGGGCGGCGTGGCGAAAGATATCAATGGCGTGCTCGACCGCAACCGGAAAGACCTGCCTCGCGGCTCCCAGTTGATGGTGCGCGGCCAGATCGAAACCATGCAGTCTTCCTTCGCGGGGCTCCTCGGCGGCCTGGTTCTGGCCGTGGTACTGGTTTATCTGCTGATCGTGGTCAATTTCCAGTCGTGGCTGGACCCGTTCATCATCATCACCGCACTGCCGGCGGCGCTCGCCGGGATCGTCCTGCTGCTCTTCATCACGCGGACCACCTTGAGCGTCCCCGCGATGATGGGCTCCATCATGAGCGTGGGAGTGGCCACCGCCAACAGCATTCTCGTCGTGAGCTTCGCCAAGGAGCAGTTGGCCCTTCACGGAGACGTGGAGCGGGCGGCCGTCGAAGCGGGCTTCACGCGCTTCCGTCCGGTGCTGATGACCGCGCTCGCCATGATCATCGGGATGGTGCCGATGGCGCTGGGCCTCGGAGAAGGCGGCGAGCAGAACGCGCCCCTGGGAAGGGCGGTCATCGGAGGCCTGATGCTGGCGACGGTAGCGACTTTATTCTTCGTTCCAACCGTGTTCACCGCGTTGCACCGCGGCCGGAGGCAAGATGGCGCAAGGTAGACGGGGCGCCAGGCTGGCGCTGGTTCTGATCGTTCTGCTGCTGGGCACAGCGGGCATTGTGACCTGGGGGATTCAGGCCCGGATCAAAACCGCGGCCGCCGTGAAACAGCAGACGCTGGAGCTTGCGGTGCCGACGGTCTCCGTGGTCCGCCCCAAACGCGGGGCGATGAAGGACGAGGTGGTGCTGCCCGGGAACATCCAGGCGTTCACCGACTCGCCCATCTACGCGCGCGCCAGCGGGTATTTGAAGGGATGGCAGGTGGACATCGGGGCGCGCGTGAAAGCCGGACAGGTACTGGCGGAAATCGATGCGCCCGAGCTGGATCAACAGGTCCGCCAGGCGGAGGCGGCGCTGGCGCAATCCCGAGCCGCGCTGGAGCAGGCCCGCGCCATGCACGAGCAGGGCCGTACCAATGAGGAACTGGCCAAGGTTACCGCGCAGCGCTGGAGCAATCTGCTTGGCAAGGGTGCCGTGTCGCGCCAGGAGAACGACCAATACCAGGCGCAATACCAGGCGCAGCTTGCCAACGTGCAGGCCCTGGAGAAGGCCATCAACGCGGCTCAGAGCACGGTTTCCTCGGAAGAGGCCAACCTCGCGCGCCTGCGGGAATTGCAAGCCTACGAGATCGTCAAGGCGCCTTTCGACGGCGTGATCACCGCGCGCAACACCGACGTGGGTGCGCTGGTCAACGCCGGCAATGGGGGTCCGGCGCAGGAGTTGTTTCACATGGCGTCCACCGCCACGCTTCGTGTGTATGTGCGATTGCCGCAGGTTTACTCGCGCTCCGCGGTCCCCGGCGTCACCGCGGAGCTGGTGCTCTCCGAATTTCCCGGCCGCCGTTTCGCCGGAAAGCTGGTGCGAAATGCAGAGGCCATCGACCCCGCGACTCGAACTCTGCTGATCGAGGTGGACGTGGACAACCGTTCCGGCGCACTGCTGCCGGGAGCTTACGCCGCGGTTCATCTGAAACTGCCGGCCGCCGCCCCGTCGCTGATTCTGCCGGTGAATGCACTCCTTTTCCGGACCGAAGGTTTGCAGGTGGGCGTGGTCTCGCCGGAGGGCCGCGTGGAGCTGGTCTCGGTGATTCTGGGGAAAGACTATGGCACCGAGGTGGAGGTGGTCTCCGGGATCGCGGAGGACGATCGCGTCATCGTGAATCCGCCCGACTCGCTGACCTCGGGAGTGACGGTGCGGGTGGCCGAGACGGAGGGGCGGTGAGGGGACAGACGATCGGTTTTTGTCGTCTGTCACTGCGTTA
>Ga0209517_10001112_pt1 | contig 42283 bp, 51 predicted proteins | sample PeaSoiMetSII2010_FD_187695 | JGI IMG/M metagenome (GOLD analysis project Ga0209517, IMG submission 187695) | Peat soil microbial communities from Weissenstadt, Germany - SII-2010 (SPAdes) (version 2) | ecosystem: Environmental > Terrestrial > Soil > Wetlands > Peat | place: Germany...
GATCGCGATGGACGAGGGTCTGCGGTTCGCGATCCGCGAGGGTGGCCGCACCGTCGGCGCCGGCGTCGTCGCCAAGATCATCAAGTGACTGTCCGCACGTGTGGACAGTCATCCCCGGGCCTGACCCGGAGATCTAGAGGGGTGTAACTCAGGAGCCGGCTCATCGCCGGCTCTTTTACTTCCGCCGATGTTCGGATGCGCCGCGGGAGGGACGATGGCGGAACCGGCTGCGCAACAACGGAGGCCAGTGCGCCTGGGCCGCGTCGCCGTACCCGCCGTGCTGTTCGCGGGGGTGGTTCTAAATTGGCTCGCGCCGGTCGGGCGATGGACCGAGTTTCGCTATCTCCTTCTAGCGTTTGTTGCCATCGCTTGGCTCACCGTGGTCATTCGCGGCCGGGCGCGCAACGCCTTCCTGTCGGCCGCCTCGGTGTTGTTGTGCGTCATCGCCATCGAGGCCTATTACGTCATCGCCTATCCGTCGCCGATCGACATCCAGACGCCGGGCTACCGGGTGTCGCGCCCGGTCATCGGCTGGGGGCCCGGGCATCCCGGTGTCTTCCATCACACCAAGCTCGATGGTAAGGGACAGGTCGTCTTCGACACCGACTACACGATCGGTCCGCAACTGACGCGCCAGGTGATCTCCGCGACCGAAGGGCCGACCGTCGCCTTCTTTGGCGACTCGATGACATTCGGGATCGGCCTGTCCGACGATCAGACCTTGCCGCAGCAATTCGCCGATCTCACCGGCCGCCGCTTTCGCGTCTTCAACTTGGCGATCTCTGGGTTCGGCCCGCAACAATTCCTGCGCGCGCTCGAGACCGGCCTTTACGACAAGCTGCTGACGCAGACGCGGCTCGTGGTCTACCTGACCGCGCCCTGGCACGCGGAGCGGTCGGCTTGCCTGCGTTCGTTCATGTTTCAGGCGCCGCGCTACGAGCTGGTCGAGGGGCAGCCGCAGTTCGAGGGGAGCTGCGGCGACACCTGGTCGAACCGGCTGCGGGCGCTGTTGTCGCTGACCTCGGTCACCAGCGGCGTTGTCGAGCCGCTGCTCGGCCGCTCCGGCCCGGGGGCGCTGGACCTCTACGTCGCGATCCTGAGGCGCGCCGGAGAATTGGCGCGCGAGAAATACGGGGCGCGAACCGTCATCCTCTATCTGCGCGACCCGCCCTATACGCAACAGGCCGGCACCAGCGACGCCGAGATCATGCTAAGGTTGCGGGATAGTGGATTGACGGTGATCGACGCGACGCTCGATGGGGCGGCGTTTCCGGGTCAGGTTCTCTATATCCCCGGCGACGGTCACCCGACCGGTGTGGCGAACCGCGCGCGGGCGGAGCTGCTGCAGAACCGGCTCGACGAGCTGTTGGCGCCCTAGCGTTAAGTGGCATTGGATCGGGCGGACTTGAAACACGGCGGCTCGAACAAGGAGACGACGCAGCAATGCAGGAAGAGACTGCGCAAAAGCTCGACATGGCGGCGCGTTCTGCTATAACGCGCGGCTCAGCCGGATAGCGGGTAGCGGTCAGAATAGCAACGGAGCGCCGGGGCCGGCTAAGTCATTGATTTAGGAGTGTAGCTCAACTGGTAGAGCACCGGTCTCCAAAACCGGGGGTTGGGGGTTCGAGCCCCTCCACTCCTGCCATGTTGTTGTCGGAAGGCGTGCGCGAATGGCGAGACTGAGTATCGGAGAGTTTGTCCAGCAGGTTCGTCAGGAGACCTCGCGCGTCACCTGGCCGAGCCGCAAGGAGACCGTCGTTACGACGTCGATGGTGTTTTTGATGGTATTCGTAGCCGCCGCGTTTTTCTTTGTGGTCGATCAAGTCATGTCCTACGGGGTGCGGCTTGTCTTCGGCCTTGGGGCCTGAGGCACGCATGGCCGCTCGCTGGTACGTACTCCACGTCTACTCGGGCTTCGAGAAGAAGGTCGCGACGGCGATCCGCGAGCAGGCCGAGCAGAAGGGCCTAGGCGACCGCTTCGAGGAAATCCTCGTGCCGACCGAGGAGGTTGTCGAGGTGCGCCGCGGCGCCAAGGTCAACGCGGAGCGCAAGTTCTTTCCCGGCTATGTCCTCGTCAAGATGGATATGGACGATGTGACCTGGCACCTCGTGCGCAACACCGCCAAGGTCACCGGCTTTCTCGGCGGCCGCGGCCGGCCGTCGCCGATCACCGAGGCCGAGGCTGCGCGCATCATGCACCAGGTCCAGGAAGGCATCGAGCGGCCGAAGCCGTCGATCACCTTCGAGATCGGCGAGCAGGTGCGGGTTTGCGACGGGCCGTTCACGTCGTTCAACGGCACCATTGAGGATGTCGACGAGGAAAAGGCGCGGGTCAAGGTCGCGGTGTCGATCTTCGGCCGCGCGACCCCGGTCGAGCTCGAATACGCTCAGGTCGAGAAGGTTTAGGCCAAAGGGATTAGGGATTAGGTCATGGCCAAAAAGATTGTCGGGTTGATCAAGCTGCAAGTGCCGGCCGGCAAGGCGAACCCGTCGCCGCCGATCGGACCCGCCTTGGGTCAGCGCGGTCTCAACATCATGGAGTTCTGCAAGGCGTTCAACGCCGCCACCCAGAATATCGAGCCTGGCATCCCCATCCCGGTGGTGATCACCGCCTATGGTGACCGCTCGTTCAGCTTTGTCACCAAGACCCCGCCGGCGAGCTACTTCCTCAAGCGCGCGGCGCGGATCGAGAAGGGCGCGCAGGCGGCCGGCACCGGCACGATCGTCGGTCGGGTGACGATGGCGCAGGTGCGCGAGATCGCCGAGAAGAAGATGGAGGATTTGAACGCCAACGATATCGAGGCGGCGTGCAAGATGGTGATCGGCTCAGCGCGCTCGATGGGCATCGAAGTTGTTGGCGCATAACGCCCTGCGGGGCGCAGGCTCGTAAGCGGAGTAGCAAGCGATGGCGAAACCCGGCAAACGCATTGCCAAGGCCTATGAGGGCATCGACCCGAACGCGGCGCCGCTTCAGGTCGACGCGGCGGTGAAGATCGTGAAGTCGCGGGCGACCGCGAAGTTCGACGAGACCGTCGAGGTCGCGATGAACCTCAACATCGATCCGCGCAAGCAGGACCAAAATGTGCGCGGCACGGTGATGCTGCCGCACGGCACCGGCAAGGCGGTCCGGGTCGGCGTCTTTGCTCGCGGTGACAAGGCCAAGGAGGCCGAGGCCGCCGGCGCCGATGTCGTCGGCGCCGAGGACCTTGCCGAGAAGGTCCAGGCCGGGCAGATCGATTTCGACCGGGCGATCGCGACGCCCGACATGATGGCTTTGGTGGGCCGGCTCGGTAAGGTGCTCGGGCCCCGCGGGCTGATGCCGAACCCGCGGCTCGGCACGGTGACGCAGAACATCACCGAGGCGGTGCTGGCCGCCAAGGGCGGCCAGGTCGAGTACCGCGCCGACAAGGCAGGCATCGTTCATGCTGGGGTCGGCAAAGCGAGCTTTACCGAGGCCGCGCTCGTCGATAATGTGCGCGCCTTCGTTGGCGCCATCACGCGGGCGAAACCCTCTGGGGTCAAGGGCACCTACATTTCACGGGTGAGCGTAAGCTCGACGATGGGGCCCGGCGTGAAGGTCGATCTGAGCGGTCTTGCCGACGAGGCGAGGACGTAGGTCGGCGACGTTGCGTCGCGCTGCCCGCGCGGTTGTGGGCGGCGGCGTGGGTGTCGTGTATGATGGTGGCCCGCGCGATTTGGCCAAGGGTCTATGGAGTAACGGGTGGACCGTACGCAAAAGCAGCAGTTGGTGACGACGCTGCAGCAGGATCTCTCTGGCTGCGCCTGTATCGTGGTCACGCATCAGACCGGGCTCTCGGTCGCCGAAGCGACCGAGCTCAGGCGGCAGATGCGCCGCGCCGGCGCCGGCTACCGTGTCACCAAGAACCGGCTGGCGAAACGCGCGCTCGAGGGCACCGCGTTTGCTTCGCTGTCGCCGCTCTTCACCGGCCCGACGGCGGTTGCGTTCTCGCACGATCCTGTGGCGGCGGCGAAGGCAGCGGTGGCCTATGCCAACCGCAACGACAAGCTGACAATCGTCGGCGGCGGGCTCAACGGCCAAGCGCTCGACGCAGCGGCGGTGCGGGCGCTTGCGACCTTGCCCTCGCTCGACGAGCTGCGCAGCAAGATCATCGGCCTGTTGCAGGCGCCGGCGACCAAGCTCGCGGGTCTCTTGCAGGCCCCAGCCGGGCAGTTGGCGCGGGTCGTCGCGGCCCATGCGGATAAAGGCCAAGGCGGATAAAGACTAGGACGGTACAACCCCCAAAAGCGTAAACGGGAGTGGGAAGAAATGGCTGCATTGGCGAAGCTGGTCGACGATCTCTCGGCACTGACAGTGCTCGAGGCCGCCGAGCTAGCGAAGATGTTGGAAGAGAAGTGGGGCGTCTCTGCCGCGGCGCCGGTCGCGGTGGCGGCTGCCGGCGGCGGTGGGGCGCCGGCTGCCGAGGTAGCCGAAGTCAAGACCGAGTTCGACGTGATCCTGACCGCGTTCGGCGAGAAGAAGGTCAACGTCATCAAGGAGGTGCGGGCGATCACCAGCCTCGGCCTCAAGGAGGCGAAGGATCTGGTTGAGGCCGCGCCGAAGCCGGTCAAAGAGGGGGTTAACAAGGAAGAGGCGGATAAAATCAAAAAGCAGCTTGAAGAAGCAGGCGCGACTGTCGAAATAAGGTAGGTCAGCCACGACCTATAGCAGCGCGTCGCGGCGCCCGTCTGGCGCCGCACCGAAATGTGAGATTGCCGAGCCGGGGTGCGAGATGTCTCGCACGCCCGGATTTGGCGTCTCTATTGCATTGAACCGCCGATGGGCGGCGTGGCGGTAACGAGGGTGACGGGCTCCGCGTGAGCCCCTAGCGAGGGACCTGCATGGCTATTTCGTTCACCGGCAAGAAGCGGATTCGCAAGACCTTCGGGCGCATTCCCGAGGTCGCCCAGATGCCGAACCTGATCGAGGTTCAGCGCGCCTCCTACGACCATTTCCTGCAGATGGGCGTGGAAGCGGAAAACCGCGTCAATGTCGGGCTCCAGGAAGTGTTCCGCTCGGTCTTTCCGATCCGGGATTTTTCCGAGCGCGCGCAGCTCGATTTCGTGCGCTATGAGTTGGAGACGCCGAAATACGACGTCGAGGAGTGCCAGCAGCGTGGCATGAACTATGCTGCTCCCTTGAAGGTCACCCTGCGCCTCCTGGTCTGGGACGTCGACGAGGACACCGGTGCGCGCACCATCCGCGACATCAAGGAGCAGGACGTCTATATGGGCGACATGCCGTTGATGACGCGCAACGGCACCTTCATCATCAACGGTACCGAGCGGGTCATCGTCTCGCAGATGCACCGCAGCCCGGGCGTGTTCTTCGACCACGACAAGGGCAAGACGCATTCCTCGGGCAAGTACCTGTTCGCCGCGCGGGTGATTCCCTATCGCGGCTCGTGGCTCGATTTCGAGTTCGACGCCAAGGACCACGTCTATGTCCGCATCGACCGGCGCCGCAAGCTGCCGGCGACGACGCTGCTGCTGGCCTTGGACGATGTGACAACCGAGGCAAAGCGCGCCGATCGCGTGGCTGAGGGTAAGACCTTGCAGCCTGGCGAGGCTCTCGGCATGACGAAGGAGGAGATCCTTTCCACCTTCTACGGCAAGATCACCTATCGCCGCGGCAAGCTCGGCTGGACCGCGCCGTTCGACCCCGAGAACTTCAAGGGCAAGCTCAGCAACGACTTGATCGACGCGGCGACCGGTGAAGTGAAGCTCGCCGCGGGCGAGCGCATGACCCCGCGCATCGCCAAGCGTCTCAAGGACGCTGGGCTCGAAGAAGTGCTGGCGCCCGAGATCGATCTCGTCGATCATTATTTTGCCGAGGATTTGATCAACATCGAGACCGGCGAGGTTTATTTCGAGGCCGGCGACGAGATCACCGAGGCGACCCTGGCGCAGCTGTCGCAGGCCGGGATCGATGAATTGCCAGTGTTAGATATCGATATTATCAATCGTGGCCCCGACAGCAGGGGACCTTACATCCGCGCCACTTTGGCGATCGACAAGAACGCGACCCGTGAGGACGCGCTTATCGATATCTACCGGGTCATGCGCCCGGGCGAACCGCCGACTCTGGAAACCGCGGAGGGCCTCTTCAACGGCCTCTTCTTCGATGGCGAGCGCTACGATTTGTCGGCGGTCGGCCGGGTCAAGATGAACTCGCGCCTCGGCCTCGACACCGATGACACGGTGCGGGCGCTCAGGAAGGAGGACATTCTATCCATCCTCAAGGTGCTCGTTGATCTCAAGGACGGCCGCGGCGAGATCGACGATATCGACCATCTCGGCAACCGACGGGTGCGCTCGGTCGGCGAGCTGATGGAGAACCAGTACCGCGTCGGTCTGCTGCGCATGGAGCGCGCGATCCGCGAGCGCATGAGCTCGGTCGAGATCGATACGGTGATGCCGCACGATCTTATCAATGCCAAGCCGGCCGCGGCGGCGGTGCGCGAGTTTTTCGGCTCGTCGCAGCTGTCGCAGTTCATGGATCAGACCAACCCGCTCTCCGAGATCACCCACAAGCGCCGCCTCTCGGCGTTGGGTCCGGGCGGTCTCACCCGTGAGCGCGCCGGGTTCGAGGTGCGCGACGTGCATCCGACGCATTACGGCCGCATCTGCCCGATCGAGACGCCGGAAGGCCCGAATATCGGCCTCATCAACTCGCTCGCCACCTTCGCGCGGGTGAACCAGTACGGCTTTATCGAAAGCCCGTACCGCAAGGTTGTCGACGCGCGGGTTACCGATGAGGTCATTTACCTCTCGGCGATGGATGAGGGCCGCTATGCGATCGCGCAGGCCAATGTCCCGGTCGACGACAAGGGGCGTATCACCGAAGAGCTGACGACCTGCCGCAAAGCCGGTGATGTCATCCTGCTCCGACCCGAGCAGATCGATCTCATCGACGTGTCGCCGAAGCAACTGGTTTCGGTCGCCGCGGCGCTGATCCCGTTCCTCGAAAACGACGACGCTAACCGTGCGCTGATGGGTTCGAATATGCAGCGTCAGGCGGTGCCGTTAATCCGCGCCGAGGCGCCGCTGGTCGGCACCGGCATGGAGGAGCGCGTCGCCCGCGACAGTGGCGTCACCATCATCGCCCGCCGTTCGGGCACGGTCGACCAGGTTGACGCGACCCGTATCGTCGTCCGCGCCACCGAGGAGACTTCGTCCGCGGCATCGGGCGTTGATATCTACAACCTCCTTAAGTTCCAGCGCTCGAACCAGAACACCTGCATCAACCAGCGTCCGCTGGTGACCGTCGGTGATCAGGTTCGTGCCGGTGACATCATCGCCGATGGACCGTCGACCGAGTACGGCGAGTTGGCGCTTGGACGCAACGTGCTGTGCGCCTTCATGCCGTGGAACGGCTACAATTTCGAGGACTCGATCCTCATTTCCGAACGGATCGTCTCGGACGACGTCTTCACTTCGATTCATATCGAAGAGTTTGAGGTCAGCGCCCGCGACACCAAACTCGGACAGGAGGAAATCACTCGCGATATTCCCAATGTCGGCGAGGAGGCTTTGAAAAACCTCGACGAAGCTGGCATCGTCTACATCGGCGCCGAGGTGAAGCCGAGCGACATCCTGGTCGGCAAGGTCACCCCCAAGGGCGAGTCGCCGATGACCCCCGAGGAAAAGCTCCTGCGGGCGATCTTCGGTGAGAAGGCATCGGATGTGCGCGACACCTCGCTGCGCCTGCCACCGGGGGTCTCGGGCACCATCGTTGAAGTGCGGGTGTTCTCGCGCCGCGGCGTCGAAAAGGATGAGCGCGCGCTGGCCATCGAGCGGGCTGAGATCGAGCGTCTCGCCAAGGACCGCGACGACGAGCGCGCCATTCTCGAACGCAGCTTCTCGGCGCGCATGAAGGAGCTGCTCGTCGGTCAGGTCGCCGATTCCGGGCCCAACAAGATGAAGTCCGGGACCAAGCTCACCGAGGCGATCCTCGGCGAGTACACGACCGCCAATTGGCGCGAGATTTCGGTGCGCGACGACAAGCGTATGGCCGATATCGAGGCGCTCAAGAAGCAGATGGCGGATGCCATCGCCGAGCTGACCAAGCGCTTCGAGGACAAAGTTGAGAAGCTGCAACGCGGCGACGAGCTGCCACCCGGCGTGATGAAGATGGTCAAGGTCTTCGTCGCGGTGAAGCGCAAGCTGCAGCCCGGCGACAAGATGGCCGGCCGTCACGGCAACAAGGGCGTCATCTCGCGCATCGTTCCGTCCGAGGACATGCCGTATCTCGAAGACGGCAAGCCGGTCGACATTGTGCTGAACCCCTTGGGCGTACCGAGCCGGATGAATGTCGGGCAGATCCTCGAGACCCATCTCGGCTGGGCTTCGGCTGGCATTGGTCAGCGTATCGGCGATGTCATGGAGAAAATCCGTCGCAGCAACGACAAGAAGAATAATGGCGAGCTGCGCAAGCTGTTGGGCGAGGTCTATGAGGGGCCGGAAAAGAGCGAGGTCGAGGCGCTCGGAGATGCGGAGCTGGTCGATCTCGCCGGCAACCTGACGCATGGCGTGCCGATGGCGAGCCCGGTGTTCGACGGCGCCCGTGAGGACGATATCGTCGCGATGTTGCATCAGGCCGGGTTGCACTCGTCCGGCCAGGTGACCCTGGTCGACGGCCGCACCGGCGAGGCCTTCGATCGCCAAGTCACGGTCGGCTACATCTACATGCTGAAGCTGCACCACCTGGTCGACGATAAGATCCACGCGCGCTCGATCGGTCCGTACAGCCTCGTCACCCAGCAGCCGCTCGGCGGCAAGGCGCAATTCGGCGGCCAGCGCTTCGGCGAGATGGAGGTGTGGGCGTTGGAAGCCTACGGCTCCGCCTACACCTTGCAGGAGATGCTGACGGTCAAGTCGGACGACGTGTCGGGCCGTACCAAGGTCTACGAGGCGATCGTGCGCGGCGACGACAATTTCGAAGCCGGCATCCCGGAATCGTTCAACGTCTTGGTCAAGGAGCTGCGCTCGCTTGGTCTCAACGTCGAGCTGGAGCAGCGCAACTTCTGATGACCTGTTTTCTACCTGCAGATAACAGGAAGAACAGGAAGCTGGCGGCGCGCCCCGCGAGGCGCGCGCCGATTACCGAATTCTCGCGAAAGGGTCGCTCATGAACGAGTTGATGAACATCTTTGGGCAGGTCAGCGGTCCGCAAAGCTTTGACGAGATCCGCATCTCGATCGCCAGCCCCGAGCGCATCCGCTCATGGTCCTTTGGTGAGATCAAGAAGCCCGAGACGATCAATTACCGCACCTTCAAGCCGGAGCGCGACGGGCTGTTCTGCGCCCGCATCTTCGGGCCGATCAAGGACTACGAGTGCCTGTGCGGCAAGTACAAGCGCATGAAGTATCGCGGCGTCGTCTGTGAGAAATGCGGCGTCGAGGTCACCTTGTCGAAGGTGCGCCGCGACCGCATGGGCCACATCGAATTGGCCTCGCCGGTGGCGCATATCTGGTTCCTGAAGTCGCTGCCAAGCCGCATTGGCCTCTTGCTCGACATGACGCTCAAGGATCTCGAACGCATCCTCTATTTCGAGAACTACGTCGTCATCGAGCCGGGCCTCACCCCGCTGAAGCAGCACCAGCTTCTCGGCGAGGAGGATTACCTCAAGGCCCAGGACGAATATGGCGACGACCAGTTCACCGCCTCGATCGGCGCCGAGGCGCTACGCACGATGCTGTCGGCGATCGATCTCCAGGAGGAGAAGATCAAGCTGCGCGACGATCTGCGCGAGACCGCGAGCGAGGCGCGGCGCAAGAAGCTGGTCAAGCGGCTGAAGCTGGTCGAGGCCTTCGTCGACTCGCACAGCCGGCCGGAATGGATGATCCTCGAAGTCGTGCCGGTGATCCCACCCGAGCTGCGCCCGCTGGTGCCGCTCGACGGCGGCCGCTTCGCGACCTCCGACCTCAACGACCTCTACCGTCGCGTGATCAACCGCAACAACCGGCTGAAGCGGCTCATCGAGCTGCGCGCGCCGGACATCATCGTACGCAATGAAAAGCGCATGCTGCAGGAGGCGGTCGACGCGCTGTTCGACAACGGCCGCCGCGGCCGGGTCATCACCGGCGCCAACAAGCGGCCGCTGAAATCCTTGAGCGATATGCTCAAGGGCAAGCAGGGCCGCTTCCGTCAGAACCTCTTGGGCAAGCGCGTCGATTATTCGGGCCGCTCGGTGATCGTCGTCGGTCCCGAGCTTAAGCTGCATCAGTGCGGGCTGCCGAAGAAGATGGCCTTGGAGCTGTTCAAGCCGTTCATCTATTCAAAGCTCGAGCTCTACGGCCTCGCCAGCACGATCAAGGCGGCGAAGCGCATGGTCGAGAAGGAGCGGCCGGAGGTCTGGGACATCCTCGAAGAGGTGATCCGCGAGCATCCGGTGTTGCTGAACCGCGCCCCGACCTTGCATCGCCTCGGCATCCAGGCCTTCGAGCCGGTGCTGATCGAAGGCAAGGCGATCCAACTCCATCCGCTGGTCTGCACCGCGTTCAACGCCGATTTCGACGGCGACCAGATGGCGGTGCACGTCCCGCTGTCGCTGGAGGCGCAGCTCGAGGCGCGCGTGCTGATGATGTCGACCAACAACATCCTCAGCCCCGCCAACGGCAAGCCGATCATCGTGCCGTCGCAGGACATCGTGCTCGGCCTCTACCACATCACCACCGAGCGCGGCGGCGAGCCGGGCGAGGGCATGGTGTTCACCGATGTCGGCGAGATCGAGCAGGCGCTCGAATCGAAGGCGGTGACGCTGCATTCGCGCATCAAGGCGCGCTACGAGACGGTCGACGCCGACGGCAACCCGGTCACGCGCCGGGTCGAGACCACCCCAGGCCGCATGCTGCTGTCGGAGATCCTGCCGCGCAGCGCGCTGGTCGGCTTCGAGCTCATCAACAGGCTGCTGACCAAAAAGCAGATCAGCGAGCTGATCGACCACGTCTACCGCTTCTGCGGCCAGAAGGAGACGGTGATCTTCTGCGACCGGCTGATGACCTTGGGCTTCACCCAGGCGTGCAAGGCTGGCATCTCGTTCGGCAAGGACGATTTGATCATCCCCGAGGCCAAGCACACCCTCGTCGCCGAGGTGCAGGAGCGGGTCAAGGAGTACGAGCAGCAGTACCAGGACGGGCTGATCACCCAGCGCGAGAAGTACAACAAGGAAGTCGACGCCTGGACGAGCTGCTCGGAGAAGGTGGCCGAGGAGATGGTCAAGGTCATCAAGGAAGAAAAGCCTGGTGTGCCGATCAACTCGGTCTGGATGATGTCGGATTCCGGCGCGCGCGGGTCGCCGGCGCAGATCAAGCAGCTGGCCGGGATGCGCGGGTTGATGACCAAGCCCTCGGGCGAGATCATCTCGACTCCGATCATCTCGAACTTCAAGGAAGGCCTCACCGTGCTCGAGTACTTCAACTCGACGCATGGCGCCCGCAAAGGCCTCGCCGACACCGCCCTGAAGACGGCGAACTCGGGTTACCTGACCCGCCGCCTCGTCGATGTCGCGCAGGACGCGATCATCACCGAAGTGGATTGCGGCACGACAAAGGGGCTATTGACCCGCGCCGTGATCGACGGCGGCGAGATCATCTCGCCGCTCGCCGACCGCATCCTTGGCCGTTGCGCCGCGGTCGACGTGCTTAACCCGCTTTCGGGCGAGGTCGTGCTCGCGGCCGGCGACCTCATCGATGAGGACGCGATCGATCTTATCGAGCAGGCTGGCGTCGACGCGGTATCGATCCGCTCGGTCCTCACTTGCGAGGCGCGACAAGGGGTCTGCGGCAAGTGCTACGGGCGCGATCTCGCCCGCGGCACCGTCGTCAATATTGGCGAGGCGGTCGGTGTCATCGCCGCTCAGTCGATCGGCGAGCCCGGCACCCAGCTGACGATGCGCACCTTCCATATCGGCGGTGCGGCGCAGCGCGGCGCCGAGCAGTCGTCGATCGAAGCGGCGCTCGATGCGAGCGTCAAGATCGTCAACCGCAACGTTGTCTTGAACTCGTCCGGCGTGCCGGTCGTGATGGGCCGGAACGCCGAACTCGTCCTGCACGACGAGGCCGGACGCGAGAAGGCCCGCCACCGCGTTCCCTATGGCGCGCGGCTCTTGGCCGACGAGGGAGCCAAAGTCACCAAGGGCGATCGCATTGCCGAATGGGATCCGTACACGATCCCGATCATCACCGAGAAGGACGGCAACGCGCATTACGCCGACCTCCAGGAAGGCGTTTCGATGCGCGAGGCCGTCGACGAGGCGACTGGCATCTCGTCGAAAGTGGTCATCGATTGGAAGCAGCAGCCGCGTGGTGGCGATCTGCGTCCGCGGATCATCCTGCTCGACGACAAGGGCCGCGGCATGACTCTCGCCAACGGCCTCGAGGCGCGCTATTTCCTCCCGGCCGACGCCATCCTGCAGATCGACAATGGCGCCGGGGTCAAGGCCGGCGACGTCCTCGCGCGCATCCCGCGCGAATCGTCGAAGACCCGCGACATCACAGGCGGTCTGCCGCGCGTCGCCGAGCTGTTCGAGGCGCGCAAGCCCAAGGACTTTGCGATCATCGCCGAGAGCGATGGCCGGGTCGAGTTCGGCAAGGACTACAAGAACAAGCGGCGCATTGTTGTGGTCCCACCCGATGGCGGCGAGTCGACCGAGTACCTGATCCCCAAGGGCAAGCACATCAGTGTCCAGGAAGGCGATTACGTCGAGAAGGGCGACCTCCTGATCGACGGCAACCGCGTCCCGCACGACATCCTGCGCATCTTGGGTGTCGAGGAGCTGGCGAGCTACCTGATTAACGAGATCCAGGAGGTCTACCGGCTCCAGGGTGTGCGCATCAACGACAAGCACATCGAGGTGATCGTCCGCCAGATGCTGCAGAAGGTGGAGATCGACGCCGATCCGGGCGATACCACATTCCTCGCCGGCGAGCAGATCGACCGCCTGGAGTTCGAGCGCGAGAACGCCAAGGTCGTGTCCGAGAATTTGCGGCCGGCGGTCGCCCACCCGGTGCTGCAAGGCATCACCAAGGCGAGCTTGCAGACGCACTCATTCATCTCGGCGGCCTCGTTCCAGGAAACCACCCGCGTCCTCACCGAGGCCGCGGTATCGGGCCGGACCGATGCGCTCCAAGGGCTGAAGGAGAACGTGATCGTCGGCCGGCTGATCCCGGCCGGCACGGGCAGCGTCATCGCCCGGCTGCGCGAGATCGCCGCCGAACGCGACCGCGAGCTGGCGGCGATCGCTGCCGAAGCCGAAGCGGCCGCTGCCGAGCCGGCGCAGATCGAGGCCGAACAGCCTCAGGCCGGCGCGGCCGAGTAGCACCCGTCGCCGAACCGGGAGCGGACGCCTCCGCTCCCGGGTCCGGCTGCGGTTTTTGGCGGAAATCTGCGGCGAGCGGCTTGACCCTGTCGGGCCGCGCCCATATATTCCGCGCCTCACGGGGCTGGCGGTGGGAAGCCACCCAAACGCGGCCCCATTTTTGTCGCTGTGGCTCTGCGCTCTGAGAGGGGCGCGTGTGACACGATTGGTCAAGATGCGCTACAGCCCCCGCGCGGGTTTTGCGTCGGGCGGTATTGGCGTTTGCGAGGTTTGAGGATGCCGACGATCAACCAGCTGATCCGTCACCCACGGAAGCCGGTCGCGATGCGGAACAAGGTTCCGGCGATGGAGCAGTGCCCGCAAAAGCGCGGCGTCTGCACGCGGGTCTATACGATCACGCCGAAAAAGCCGAACTCGGCCTTGCGCAAGGTCGCGCGCGTCCGCCTTACTAACGGTTTCGAGGTCACCAGCTACATTCCCGGCGAGGGGCATAATCTGCAAGAGCATTCGGTCGTGCTGATCCGCGGCGGCCGCGTCAAGGATTTGCCTGGCGTGCGCTATCACATCATCCGCGGCACGCACGATACGCAGGGCGTCAAAGACCGCCGCCAGCGCCGTTCGAAATACGGCGCCAAACGGCCCCGGTAGGAGACGAAGCGATGTCCCGCCGCCGCGCCGCGGTCAAACGCGAAGTCCAGCCGGATCCGAAATTCGGCGACGTCGTCGTGACGAAGTTCATGAATTGCCTGATGTACGAGGGCAAAAAATCGGTCGCCGAGCGGATTGTCTACGGCGCCTTCGAGCGCATCCAGCGACGCAGCGGCCAGGACCCGATCCGCGTGTTCCATGATGCGCTCGGCAATGTCCGGCCGGCGGTCGAGGTGCGCTCGCGCCGCGTCGGCGGCGCCACCTACCAGGTCCCGGTCGAGGTGCGCACCGAACGTGGCCAAGCGCTGGCGATCCGCTGGCTGATCTCGAGTTCGCGGGCGCGCTCGGAGAACACGATGGAGGAGCGGCTGTCGGGCGAATTGCTCGATGCCGCCGGCAATCGCGGCGTCGCGGTCAAGAAACGCGAAGACACGCATCGGATGGCGGACGCCAACAAGGCGTTTTCGCATTACCGCTGGTAAGGGGAGGGGTTCGCTTTGTCGGGCCGGCGCATTAGCGTCGGCTCATTTTTTCAGAGGCGGCTGCTGGGAGCCGTCGGAGTGATTGAGTGATGGCACGCACGACGCCTCTCGAGCGGTATCGCAATATCGGCATCATGGCTCACATCGATGCCGGTAAGACGACGACCACTGAGCGGGTGCTTTACTATACCGGCCGCTCCTACAAGCTCGGCGAGGTGCATGAAGGCACCGCGACGATGGACTGGATGGAGCAAGAGCAGGAACGCGGCATCACCATCACGTCGGCCGCGACGACCTGCTTTTGGCTCGACCACCGGATCAACATCATCGACACCCCCGGCCATGTCGATTTCACCATCGAGGTCGAACGGAGCCTGCGCGTGCTCGATGGGGCGGTCGCGGTCTTCGACTCGGTCGCCGGGGTCGAGCCGCAATCCGAGACCGTGTGGCGCCAGGCCGACAAATACGGCGTGCCGCGCATCTGCTTCGTCAACAAGATGGACCGCATCGGCGCCGACTTTAAACGCTGCGTCGAGATGATCGACGACCGGCTCGGCGCCAACCCGGCGGTGCTGCAGCTGCCGATCGGGGTCGAGGCCGATTTCATCGGCATCGTCGATCTGGTGCGGATGAAGGCGCTGAAGTGGCACGACGAGACGCTCGGTGCCGAGTTCGACGTGGTCGACATCCCGGCCGACATGCTCGACGAGGCCCGGACCTACCGTGCAACGCTAGTCGAGCAGGCCGTCGAGCAGGACGATGATGCGCTCGAAGCCTATCTCGGCGGCGAGGAGCCTGACGAGGCGACGCTAAAGCGCTGCCTGCGCAAGGGCACGATCGCCGGCACCTTGATCCCGGTTCTTTGCGGCTCGGCGTTCAAGAACAAGGGTGTACAGCCGCTTCTTGATGCGGTGGTTGATTATCTGCCGTCGCCGATGGATGTCGCGGCGATCAACGGCGTCAAGCTGAACTCGGACGAGCCGGTGGTGCGCAAATGCTCGGACGACGAGCCATTCGCCGGCCTCGCCTTCAAGATCATGTCCGACCCGTTTGTCGGTTCGCTGACCTTCGTGCGCGCCTATTCGGGCGTGCTGAACACCGGCACGATGGTGATGAACTCGGTTAAGGACAATCGCGAGCGGGTCGGCCGCATGCTGCTGATGCATGCCAACCACCGCGAGGACGTGAAGGAAATCCGCGCTGGCGACATCGTCGCGCTCGCCGGGCTCAAGAACACGACGACCGGCGACACGCTGTGCGATCCGCAGCATCCGGTCGTGCTCGAGCGGATGGAATTTCCCGAGCCAGTCATCGAGATCGCGGTCGAACCCAAGACCAAGGGCGACCAAGAGAAGATGGGCCAGGCCTTGGCGCGTCTCGCGACCGAGGACCCGTCGTTCCGGGTCGCGGTCGATCACGAGAGTGGCCAGACCGTGATCAAGGGGATGGGCGAACTCCACCTCGAAATCATCGTCGACCGCATGAAGCGCGAGTTCAAGGTCGACGCCAATGTCGGCGCGCCGCAGGTCGCCTATCGCGAGACTATCACCCGCGCGGCGGAGATTGATTACACCCACCGCAAGCAGACCGGCGGTTCGGGGCAATACGCCAAGGTCAAGATCCGCTTCGAGCCGATGCCTCCGGGGTCGGGCTTCGTGTTCGAGAACGAGGTGGTCGGCGGCACGGTGCCCAAGGAATACATTCCCGGCGTCGAAAAGGGTCTCAAAGGCGCGGCCGAGAATGGCATCATCGCCGGCTTCCCGATGATCGACTTCAAGGCCGAGTTGTTCGACGGCGATTACCACGACGTCGATTCAAGCGCGCTGGCGTTTGAGATCGCCGCGCGCGCGGCCTTCAAGGAAGGCATCGTGAAGGCGGCGCCGCGGCTCCTGGAGCCGGTGATGCGGGTCGAGGTGGTGACCCCGGATGACTACATGGGCGACGTCATCGGCGACCTCAACAGCCGGCGCGGCCAGGTCACCGGCATGGATTCACGCGGCAATGCGCGCGTCATCAACGCGATGGTGCCGCTCGCCAACATGTTCGGCTATGTCAACACGTTGCGCTCGATGTCGCAGGGCCGGGCGCAGTACACGATGCATTTCGATCATTACGAACAGGTCCCTGAGGCGGTGGCGGACGAAGTCCGCGCCAAGATGGCCTGAGGGCTGACGGAGAGAAGCGATGGGTAAGGCGCGATTTGAGCGGAACAAGCCGCACTGCAACATCGGGACGATTGGTCATGTTGACCATGGCAAGACGACGCTGACGGCGGCGATCACGAAGGTGTTGGCGGAGAAGGGCGGGGCGACGTTCACCGCCTATGACCAGATCGACAAGGCGCCGGAGGAGCGGGCGCGCGGGATCACGATCGCGACGGCGCATGTCGAGTATTCGACGGCGAAGCGGCACTACGCGCATGTCGATTGCCCGGGTCATCAGGATTACATCAAGAACATGATCACCGGCGCAGCGCAGATGGACGGGGCGATCCTGGTGGTGTCGGCGGCGGACGGTCCGATGCCGCAGACACGCGAGCACATTTTGCTGGCGCGGCAGGTCGGGGTGCCGAGCTTGGTCGTCTATATGAACAAGATCGACATGGTGGACGACCCGGAGCTGATCGAGCTGGTCGAGCTTGAGGTGAGAGAGCTGCTCAGCTCCTACGATTTCCCCGGCGACGACATCCCGATCGTCAAGGGTTCGGCGCTGTGCGCGCTGGAGGGCCGCGAGCCGGAGATGGGTCAGAAGTCGATCGAGGAGCTGATGGATGCGGTGGATAGCTACATCCCGCAGCCGGAGCGGGCGAAGGACCGTCCGTTCCTGATGCCGATCGAGGACGTGTTCACGATCTCGGGCCGCGGCACGGTGGTGACGGGCCGGGTGGAGCGCGGGATCGTCAAGGTCGGCGACGAGGTCGAGATCGTCGGTCTGCGGCCGACGGTGAAGACGATCGCGACGGGTGTCGAGATGTTCCGCAAACTGCTCGACCAGGGCGAGGCGGGGGACAATATCGGCGTGTTGCTGCGTAGCACCAAGCGCGAGGAGGTGGAGCGCGGGCAGGTCTTGGCGAAGCCGGGTTCGATCACGCCGCACACGGTGTTTATGGCCGAGGCTTATGTGTTGACCAAGGAAGAGGGCGGCCGGCACACGCCGTTTTTTGGCAACTACCGTCCGCAGTTTTATTTCCGGACGACGGACGTGACGGGCACCGTCAAACTCCCCGAGGGCACCGAGATGGTGATGCCGGGGGACAATGTGACGATGGAAGTGGAGCTCTTGGTGCCGATCGCGATGGACGAGGGTCTGCGGTTCGCGATCCGCGAGGGTGGCCGCACCGTCGGCGCCGGCGTCGTCGCCAAGATCATCAAGTGACTGTCCGCACGTGTGGACAGTCATCCCCGGGCCTGACCCAGGGATCTAGAGGGGAAGCAGGGAACCACTGATGGACGGCCAAAACATACGCATCCGCCTGCGGGCTTACGATCACCGCGTGCTCGACCAGTCGACCAGCGAGATCGTGCAGACTGCCCGCCGCACCGGCGCTCGGGTGCGGGGGCCGATCCCGCTGCCGACCCGGATCGAGAAGTTCACCGTGCTGCGCTCGCCGCATGTCGACAAGAAGTCGCGCGAGCAATTCGAAATCCGCACCCATAAGCGGGTGATCGACATCGTCGACCCGACGCCGCAGACCGTGGACGCGCTGATGAAGCTCGACCTGGCTGCTGGCGTCGATGTCGAGATCAAGCTCTAGGGGATAGGGCGATGCGTACCGGCCTCATCGCGCAAAAGCTCGGCATGAGCCGCGTCTTTACCGACGATGGCACCCACGTGCCGGTAACGGTGCTGCGCATCGACAATTGCCAGGTCGTCGCCCACCGCACGCAGGAGCGCGACGGCTACGTCGCGCTACAGCTCGGCGTTGGCGCCGCCAAGGTCAAGAACGTGACGAAGCCGATGCGTGGCCACTACGCCGCCGCCAAGGTCGAGCCCAAGGCGCATCTCGCTGAGTTCCACGTTTCCGAGGACGCGCTGGTTCCGGTCGGCGCTGAGATCACTGCGGCGCATTTTGTCGCCGGGCAATACGTCGATGTCGTCGGCACCAGCATCGGCAAGGGTTTCGCCGGCGGCATCAAGCGGCACCATTTCGGTGGCCTCCGGGCAACGCACGGCGTTTCGGTCTCGCATCGCAGTCTCGGCTCAACCGGCCAGCGTCAGGATCCCGGCAAGACCTTCAAGAACAAAAAGATGGCCGGCCATCTCGGCGACGACAGAGTCACCACCTTGAACCTCCAGGTCGTCGCGGCCGATGCCGCGCGCGGTGTCTTGATGCTCAGAGGTGCGGTGCCGGGTAGCGAGGGCGGCTGGGTCTTGATCCGTGACGCGGTCAAGCGAGCGGCGCCGACGGACCTGCCGTTCCCAGCGGCCCTGCGCGGCGATGAAATCCCCGAGGAAGCCGCGCCCGAGCCGGTGGCCGAAGAGGCCGCGGCCGCGCCGGATGAGGCGCCGACCACTGAACCCGAGGCGAGCGCCGAGGAAGGCGGGGCGGTATGAAGCTCAAGGTCCACGACCTCGACAACAAGGAAGTCGGCGACATCGATCTCGCCGACGAAGTGTTCGGCCTGCCCGTCCGCGGCGACATCCTGGCGCGCGTGGTCAATTGGCAGCTCGCCAAGCGCCGCGCCGGCACGCACAAGACAAAGGGCATCAGCGATATCAGCGGCACGACCAAGAAGCCATACAAGCAGAAGGGCACCGGCCGGGCGCGCCAAGGCAGCCTGCGCTCGCCGCAATTCCGCGGCGGCGCCGTCATCTTCGGCCCGGTCGTGCGCAGCCACGAGTTCGGCCTGCAGAAGAAGGTCCGCAAGCTCGGCCTCAAGACCGCGCTGTCGGCGAAGCAGGCCGAAGGCAAGCTCGTCGTCATCGACGCCGCCACGGTCAAGGAGCCGAAAACCAAGGAGCTGCGCCAGCGCTTCGAGAAATTGGGTTGGGGCTCGGTGCTGATCATCGATGGCGCCGCGGTTGATGCCGGGTTCGCCAAGGCGGCGCGCAACCTGCCGCTGGTCGACCTGCTGCCGTCGGTCGGCGCCAATGTCTACGATATCCTCCGCCGCGACACGCTGGTGCTGACCCGCGATGCGGTGGTGCAGCTGGAGGCGCGCCTCAAATGAGCCGGTTTCGCGTTATCCCCCGCGCCGCAGCTCAGGTCTCCCGCCAGGAGATGTACGATCTCATCCGCTCGCCGCTCATCACCGAGAAGGCGACGGCGGCGTCCGAGCACAACCAGATCATCTTCAAGGTGCCGGTGACCGCGACCAAGCGCGAGGTCAAGGCCGCGGTCGAAGGGCTGTTTTCGGTCAAGGTCGATGCGGTCAACACGATCCGCATGATGGGCAAGTTCAAGCGGGTGCGCGGCCGTCCGGGCTATCGCTCCGATTTCAAAAAGGCGATCGTCACGCTGGCCGAAGGCTCGCGCATCGACGTGACCACGGGGATCTGACGCGATGGCACTCAAGAGCTACAACCCGACAACGCCGTCGCAGCGACACCTCGTCACGGTGGACCGCAGTGAGCTGTGGAAGGGCAAGCCGGTCAAGGCGTTGACCGAGGGTTTGAAGGAAAAAGCCGGGCGCAACAATTCCGGCCGGATCACGATGCGGCGGCGTGGCGGCGGCCACAAACAGCGTTATCGGATCATCGACTTCAAGCGGACGAAGGACGACGCGGCGGCGGTGGTCGAGCGGCTCGAATACGACCCGAACCGCACCGCCTTTATCGCCCTCATCAAGTATCCCGATGGTGAGCTCGCCTACATCCTCGCGCCGCAGCGGCTGCGCCAGGGCGACAGCGTCGTCTCGGGCGAGCGGGTCGATGTGAAGCCGGGCAACGCGATGCCGATGCGCAATATGCCGCCTGGCACGATCATCCATAATGTTGAGATGAAGCCGGGCAAGGGCGGGCAGCTCGCCCGCTCTGCCGGTACCTATGTGCAGCTGGTCGGCCGCGACCAGGGTTATGCGCTGTTGCGCATGTCGTCGGGCGAGCTGCGGCGGGTGCGTAGCGAATGCCGGGCGACGATCGGCGCGGTGTCGAACCCCGATCATCAGAACATCGTCATTGGCAAGGCTGGCCGGAATCGCTGGCTGGGCAAGCGACCTTCGGTGCGCGGCGTGGCGATGAACCCGATCGACCACCCGCATGGCGGGGGTGAGGGTAAGACGTCGGGCGGGCGCCATCCGGTGACACCGTGGGGCAAGCCGACCAAGGGCAAGAAGACCCGCCATAACAAGAAGACGGATCGGCTGATCCTCCGCCGCCGTCAGGTCCGTTAGGGAAGGAGAGGGCGCGTGGCTCGCTCGGTATGGAAAGGCCCGTTCGTCGACGGCTATCTGCTGCAAAAGGCGGAGAAGACGCGTAACTCGGGCCGCAACGAGGTGATCCGCACCTGGTCGCGGCGTTCGACCATCTTCCCGCAATTCGTCGGGCTGACTTTCGGCGTCTACAACGGCCATAAGTTCATCCCCGTCCTCGTCACCGAAAACATGATCGGCCACAAGTTCGGCGAGTTCTCGCCGACCCGAACCTTCTACGGCCACGCCGGCGACAAGCGGGCGCGGAGGAGCTGATGGGCAAGCCTTCCACCCCGCGCGCGCTCGCCGACAACGAGGCTTCGGCCTTCTTGCGGGCGCTACGTATCAGCCCGCAAAAGCTCAATCTCGTCGCGGCGATGATCCGCGGCAAGGCAGCGCAAACCGCGCTCGCCGAGCTCACCTTCTCGCGCCGGCGCATCGCCCGCGACGTCAAAAAGGTGCTGCAGTCGGCGATCGCCAACGCCGAGAACAACCATCAGCTCGATGTCGATCGACTTTACGTCAAGGAAGCGACGGTCGGCCGGGCTTTCGTGATGCGGCGCTTCCACACCCGCGGCCGCGGCCGCTCGTCGCGGGTCGAGAAGCATTTCGCCCACCTCACCGTGATCGTGCACGAGCGGCCGGAAGCACAAGCGGAGACCACCTGATGGGTCAGAAAGTCAATCCGATCGGGCTGCGGCTCGGCATCAACCGAACCTGGGACTCGCGCTGGTTCGCGCATAAGGGCTACAGCGAGCAGCTGCTCGACGATCTGAAGCTGCGCAAGTTTCTCGACCGCCGGCTGACCCAGGCCGCGATCGCGCGCATCCTCATCGAGCGCGCCGCGAAAAAGACCCGTATCACCTTGCACTCGGCACGCCCCGGCGTCGTCATCGGCAAGAAGGGCGCCGATATCGACAAGTTGCGCGCCGACATCGCCAAGATGACGACGAGCGAGGTCAGCCTCAACATCGTCGAAATTAGGAAGCCGGAGATCGAAGCCAAGCTGATCGCCGAGAGCATCGCCCAGCAGCTGGAGCGCCGCGTCGCCTTCCGCCGGGTCATGAAGCGGGCGGTGCAGTCGGCGATGCGCTTCGGCGCTCAGGGCATCCGCATCAACTGCTCGGGCCGGCTCGGCGGCGCTGAGATCGCGCGCATGGAGTGGTACCGCGAAGGCCGCGTTCCGCTGCACACGCTGCGCGCCGATGTCGATTTCGGCACCGGCACGGCCAAGACCACCTACGGCACTTGCGGCGTCAAGGTCTGGGTGTTCAAGGGCGAGATCTTGGCGCACGACCCGATGGCGCAAGACAAGCGGCTCGCCGAGGCGCAGCCGGCCGGCATGGATCGCCGGCCGAGCGGCGGGCGCGACCGTGACCGCGACAGAGACTAGGCAATGCTCTCCCCCAAACGCACCAAATACCGCAAGGCGCATAAGGGCCGCGTCCATGGCATGGCTAAGGGCGGCACGACCCTCAATTTTGGCGCCTATGGCATGAAGTCGGTAGAGCCGGGCCGCATCACCGCACGCCAGATCGAGGCGGCGCGGCGGGCGATCACCCGCCATATCCGCCGCATCGGCCGCGTCTGGATCCGCGTCTTCCCCGACGTGCCGGTCTCGACCAAACCGGCCGAAGTCCGCATGGGCAGCGGCAAGGGCTCGCCCGAATACTGGATCTGCCGGGTGAAGCCGGGCCGGATCGTGTTCGAGCTGGACGGCGTGCCGTACGACGTCGCGCGCGAGGCGTTCGAATTGGCCGGAGCCAAGCTGCCGGTCGCCACCCGCTTAGTCGTGCGCCCCGGCGAGGAGGGCTCGTCATGAAGGCGGTCAAGGCCTCCGATCTGCGCACCCGTACGCCGGACGAGCTCAACGATCAGCTCGAGGCGCTCGGCAAGGAGATTTTCAACCTGCGCTTTCAGCGCGCCAGCGGCCAGCTCGAGAACACGTCGCGGTTCCGCCAGGTGCGGCGCCAGATCGCCTGCATCAAGACGGTGGTCGGTGCGCGCACTCGGGGCGAGGCTGTCGCCGCTCCGGTGCCCGTGGCCGCGCCGGCGCGCGCGCGCCGTACACGGGCGAAGGCGAGGAGTTAGACATGCCCAAACGCATCCTCCAGGGCGTCGTCGTCAGCGACTCCGGCGACAAGACCATCATCGTGCGGGTCGAGCGGCGGGTTATGCACCCGGTCTACAAGAAGTTCGTCACCCGCACGAAGAAGTACGCCGCGCACGACGAGGGCAACAAGTTCCACACCGGTGACGCGGTGCAGATCGAAGAGAGCCGGCCGATCTCGAAACGTAAGAGCTGGGTCGTGCTCGGGGCCGCGACCGGGGTTACGCCCGGGCTCACCCGCCGGCGCGAGCGCGCCGCCGCGGCGGCGGTTGAGGCTGAGGCTACCGAGGCTGGGGGCGCCGCATGATCCAGATGCAGACCAATCTCGACGTCGCCGACAATTCTGGCGCGCGTCGGGTCCAGTGCATCAAGGTGCTGGGCGGCTCCAAGCGCAAGACCGCCGGGGTCGGCGATGTGATCATCGTCTCGGTCAAGGAGGCGATCCCGCGCGGCCGCGTCAAGAAGGGCGATATCCATCGCGCCGTCATCGTCCGCACGGCCAAGGAAATTCGCCGCCTCGACGGCAGCGCGATTCGCTTCGACCGCAATGCGGCCGTGCTGATCACCAATCAGAACGAGCCGATCGGCACCCGCGTCTTCGGGCCGGTCACCCGCGAGCTCAGAGCGCGCAAGTTCTTGAAGATCGCCTCGTTGGCCCCCGAAGTCCTATGACCGAAATGCTCTGACCATGGCGAAGATGAAGATCAAGAAGGGAGACAACGTCGTCGTCATCAGCGGCCGCGACAAGGGCAAGTCGGGCGAGGTGCTGCGCGTCTTCCCGGCGGAATCGCGGGTCATCGTCCAGGGCGTTCACATCGCCCGCCGTCACACCCGGCAAAGCATGGGCAATCCCGGCGGCATCGTCGACAAGGAGCTGACGATCCACGTCTCCAACATCGCCCATATCGACCCGTCGTCGAGCAAGCCGACGCGGGTCGGTTACAAATTCCTCGATGACGGCCGCAAGGTCCGCTTCGCCCGCCGTTCGGGCGAAATGCTCGACAAGTGAGGGTGGAGGTCATGTCCCGATTGCAGGAACGCTATTCCCAGGTTGTGCACTCCGAGCTGATGAAGGAGTTCGGCTACACCAACCCGCTACAGGCGCCACGCCTTGCCAAGATCGTCGTCAACATGGGCGTCGGCGAGGCCGTGCAGGACGGCAAGAAGATCGACGCGGCGGTCGGCGATCTGACCGCGATCACCGGCCAGCATCCGGTCGTGATCAAGGCCAAACAGTCGATCGCCACTTTCAAGCTGCGCAAGAACGTGCCGATCGGCGTCAAGGTGACGCTGCGGCGCGAGCGCATGTACGAGTTTCTCGACCGGCTGATCAATGTGGCGCTGCCGCGGGTCCGCGATTTCCGCGGGGTGTCGGCGCGCAGCTTCGACGGGCGCGGCAATTACGCGCTGGGCCTCAAGGAGCAGCTGGTTTTCCCCGAGATCGACTATGACCGCGTCGACGCCCAGCGCGGGATGGATATCGTCATCGTTACCACTGCCAAGACCGACGCCGAAGCCAAAGCGCTGCTTAAGGGCTTCGACATGCCGTTCTCCAACTGACCGCCTGCGGAGACACGATCACCGATGGCAAAGAAAAGCTCGATCGAGAAGAACCTGCGACGCACCAAGATGTCGAAGGCGATGGCGCCGCGTCGGGCCCGCCTCAAGGCGCTTGCCCGCGACCGCGAGGCCGCGCCCGAGGACCGCTTTGAAGCGCAGTTGAAGCTCGCCCGCCTGCCGCGAAATAGCTCGGCGACGCGCATTCGCCACCGATGTGCCTTGAGCGGACGACCGCGCGGGTATTACCGCAAGTTCGGGCTGTCGCGGATCGCGGTGCGCGAGCTGGCCTCGTCCGGGTTGATCCCGGGCATGGTCAAGTCGAGCTGGTAGGGAGGCGCCCGATGACGATGAGCGATCCTCTCGGCGACATGCTGACCCGCATCCGCAACGGCCAGCGCGCGCGTCAGGCGGTTGTCGCGGCGCCCGCCTCGAAGCACCGCGCCAACGTGCTCGAAGTGCTGAAGCGCGAAGGCTATATCCGCGGCTATTCCCGCGAGCAGGTGCGCCCCGGCGTATCCGAGCTCAAGATCGAATTGAAATACGTCGATGGCGAGCCGGTGATCCGCGAGATTTCACGCGTGTCGAAGCCGGGCCGCCGCATTTATTCGAAGCTGGTCGACCTGCCGCGGGTCTATAACGGGCTCGGCATCTCGATCCTGTCGACGCCGCGCGGTGTCATGTCGGACAACGAGGCCCGCGCCGCCAAGGTCGGCGGCGAAGTGCTGTGTCGGGTGTTCTGAGCCAAAAGGACTGAGAAACAGCCATGTCACGCATCGGCAAGAGCCCTGTCGCGATCCCGAGCGGCGTCCAGGTCAGCCTGGCCGGCCAGGTGCTCACCGTCAGCGGCGGCAAGGGCAAGCTCAGCCTGACGATCGGTCCCGAAGTCACCGCCACGGTCGCCGACGGCGAGGTCAAGATCGCGCCCAACAGCGAGTCGAAGCAGGCGCGCGCGCTGTGGGGCACAACCCGGGCGCTGGTCAACAACATGGTGACCGGCGTATCGGCCGGCTTTACCCGTACGCTCGAGATCAACGGGGTTGGCTATCGCGCGGCGGTGCAGGGCAGCACGCTCAACCTGCAGCTCGGCTACAGCCACGATATTCCCTACCCGATCCCGCAGGATATCCAGATCGCCTGCGAGCGGCCGACCCTGATCGCCGTTAGCGGCGCCGACCGCCAGCGGGTCGGCCAGGTCGCCGCTGAGATCCGCTCCTACCGCCCGCCCGAGCCCTACAAAGGCAAGGGCATCAAGTACTCGGACGAGACGGTCCGCCGCAAGGAAGGCAAGAAGAAGTAGTCGCCATGGCGAAGAAACCAGACGAGCTGTTCCAGCGGCGCCGGCAGCGGGTGCGCTACAAGTTGCGGCACGCGGGTAAGCTGCGCCCGCGGCTCACGGTGTTCCGCTCGTCGCGGCACATCTATGCGCAGGTTATCGACGACGCGGCGGGCCGCACCGTGGCCTCCGCCTCGACGCTCGATGAGGCGGTCAAGAAGGGCTTGAAGACGGGCGCCGACAGCGATGCCGCGAAAGCGGTCGGCAAGGCGATCGCCGAGCGCGCCAAGAAGGCGGGCGTTGCGCAAGTCGTGTTCGACCGCGGTGGCTATATCTTTCATGGCCGGGTCAAGGCCCTGGCCGACGCCGCCCGCGAGGGCGGCCTCGATTTCTAGAAGAGGCTTTTGATGGCACGCACACAAGGCGGACCCCCTCGAGGTCCGGGCGGCCAGCGCGAAGGTGGCGGCGGCCGCCGCCGCGATGGCGACCGCCAGTCGCGCGAGCGAGGCGAAGACAGCGAATTCGCCGAGAAGCTGGTCAGCATCAACCGTGTCGCCAAGGTGGTGAAGGGCGGGCGCCGTTTCGGTTTCGCCGCGCTCGTCGTCGTCGGCGACCGCAAGGGTCGGGTCGGTTACGGCTCGGGCAAGGCGCGCGAGGTGCCCGAGGCGATCCGCAAGGCGACCGAGCAGGCGCGCCGCGGGCTCGTCCGCGTGCCGCTGCGCGAGGGCCGCACCTTCCATCACGACATCGCCGACCGTTATGGCGCCGGTAAGGTCGTCATCCGCGCCGCCAAACCCGGTACGGGGATCATCGCCGGCGGCCCGATGCGCGCGATCTTCGAGGCGCTCGGCGTGCAGGACGTGGTCGCGAAGTCGATCGGTAGCTCTAACCCGCACAACATGATCAAGGCGACGTTCCAGGCGCTGGCCCATGCGACGAGCCCGCGTGCGGTCGCATCGCGCCGCGGCAAGAAGGTCAGCGACTTGCTGCCGCGCCGCGAGGCCGAGAAGGAGCCGGCGTAGTGGCCCGCACCGCTCGCGCCCAGCCCGTGGACAAGAAGACGGTTACCGTCGTCCAGATCGGCAGTCCGATCGGGCGTCCCGCCGATCAGGAGGCGACGCTCAAGGGCCTCGGCCTCAATAAACGGCACCGTCGCCGCATCCTCGAGGACACGCCGTCGGTGCGCGGCATGATCGACAAGGTGAGGCATCTCGTCCGCGTCGTGGAAGGGGCGTAAGGTCAGCCGATGAAGCTCAACGAGATCAGGGACAATCAAGGCGCGCACTACCGCGCCAAGCGCGTCGGTCGCGGCATCGGCTCCGGCAAGGGCAAGACGTCCGGCCGCGGCGGCAAAGGCCAGACCGCGCGCAGCGGCGTCGCGATCAATGGCTTTGAGGGCGGTCAGACCCCGCTGCATCGCCGGCTGCCAAAGCGTGGCTTCAACAACAAGATATTTCAGAAGGACTACAAGGTCGTGAACCTCGGCCGGCTGCAGCAGGCGCTCGATGCTAAGAAGCTGACGGCACGGGGGACGATCGACGGCAAGAGCCTGGTCGAGGCCGGCGTGCTGCGCCGGCTGGGTGATGGCGTCCGCCTCCTCGCCAAGGGGGAACTCAAGACCAAGATTACCATCGCGGTCGCCGGCGCTTCGCAGGCGGCGATCGCCGCGGTCGAGAAAGCCGGCGGCAAGGTCGTATTGCCGGAAGGCGCCACATCGGCGACCAAGCCGGCGAAGGCGGAAGCTCCCGAGGCGGAAACGCCGGCAGACTGAGCCTTCGTCCGATATCGGTATCGATCGGGGAAGCGTATAATCGGGCGGCTTAGAGGGTAGGGACGAGGGACATGGCGTCAGCCGCCGAGCAACTTGCTGCCAGTATCAATTTCGGGGCGTTTTCCAAGGCGACCGAGCTAAAGAGCCGCATCTGGTTCACCCTGGGCGCGCTCGTCGTCTACCGACTGGGCACTTATATCCCGACCCCCGGCATCGATCCCGCGATCCTGCACGACATCTTCCAGCACAACGCTGGCGGCATTCTCGGCATGTTCGACATGTTTTCGGGCGGCGCGCTCGGACGCATGTCGATCTTCGCGCTCAACATCATGCCGTACATCTCCGCTTCGATCATTATTCAGCTCCTGACCCCGCTATCGCCGGCGCTTGAAGCGCTGAAGAAGGAGGGCGAAAGCGGCCGCAAGAAGATCAACCAGTACACCCGCTACGGCACGGTGCTGCTGGCCGCAGTGCAGGCCTACGGCATCGGCGTCGCGATGGAAAGCATGCGCATCGGCTCGCAATCGGCGGTCATCGATCCGGGAATTTTCTTTCGCCTGGTCACGATGGTGACGCTGTGCGGCGGCACCGTCTTCCTGATGTGGCTCGGCGAGCAGATCACCGCGCGCGGCATCGGCAACGGCATTTCGCTGATCATCATGGCCGGTATTGTCGCCAATTTGCCGCATGCGCTCGCTGCGACCCTCGAACTCGGCCGCACCGGCACGCTGTCGCCTGTCTTCATCCTCATATTCCTGGCGATGTCGATCGGCGTCGTCGCCTTTATCGTGTTCATCGAGCGGGCGCAGCGGCGCATCCTCGTGCAATACCCGAAGCGGCAACAGGGCAACCGGATGTCCGGCGGCGAGGCCTCGCACTTGCCGCTGAAACTCAATACCTCGGGCGTCATCCCGCCGATCTTCGCCTCGTCGCTGTTGCTGATCCCGGTGACGATCGCGGGGTTTGTGTCAACCAACCAGGATATGGGCTGGCTTGGCACGATCACCGCCTATTTCGGCCATGGTCGGCCCGCTTATATGATCCTCTATATCGCGCTGATCGTGTTCTTCTGCTTCTTCTACACGGCACTGGTCTTTAATCCGGCCGAGACCGCCGACAATCTGCGCAAATATGGCGGGTTCATTCCGGGCATTCGGCCGGGCAAGAACACCGCCGACCACCTCGATTATGTGCTGACCCGGCTGACCGTGGTCGGCGCCGCCTATCTCTCGGCGGTGTGCATCCTGCCCGAGATCCTGATCTCGCAATATTCGGTGCCGTTCTATTTCGGCGGCACCAGTCTCTTGATCGTCGTCAGCGTTACCATGGACACGGTGGCGCAAATCCACTCGCACCTGCTCGCGCATCAGTACGAAGGTCTGATCAAAAAGGCGCGGCTGAGGGGACGCCGAGGATGAATTTGATCCTGCTGGGGCCGCCAGGCGCCGGCAAGGGGACGCAGGCCAAGCGCCTCGAGCAGGCGCATGGGCTGGTTCAGCTTGCGACGGGAGATATGCTGCGCGCCGAGACTGCCTCCAGCAGCGAGCTTGGCCGCCGGATCAAGGCGGTGATGGATTCCGGAGCGCTGGTTTCCGACGATATCGTCATCGAGACGATCGAGCGCCGCATCGCTTCGCCCGAGGCCAAGAACGGCGTCATCCTCGACGGGTTTCCGCGCAATGTGGCGCAGGCCGAGGCATTGGACGCGATGCTGGCGCGACACGGCCTCAAGCTCGATCGCGTGATCCTGATGGAGGTCGACGAGGCGGCGCTTGTCGACCGGCTCGCCGGCCGCTTCAGCTGTCGTAAATGCGGCGCCAGCTACCACGAGCGCTATCACCGCCCGAAACGCGAAGGCGCGTGCGACGCTTGCGGCGCCGCCGACTTCGTGCACCGGCCCGACGACCGGCCGGAGGCGGTCAAGACCCGCTTTGAGGTCTATCGTCAGCAGACCGCGCCGATCCTGCCGTACTACCGGCGCAAGGGTGTCCTTTCCACCATCGACGGCATGGGTGAGATGGACGACGTCACTCGCCAGATCGAAGCGGTGATCGCTGGCTGAGATTCTCATCCGGGCCGGTTGACGGGGTGCTGGCGATCCGTATAATCCGCCGTTCGCGTGGGAGCGATCCCCGCTCCCATCGCTATGCCCGATTCTGAGGAGATGCGCAGGTGGCGCGAATTGCCGGCGTAAATATCCCGAACCAGAAGCGCGTGCCGATCGCGCTTACTTATATCCATGGCATCGGGCGCACCAAGGCGCTCGAAATCTGCAACCGGGTCGGCATCCCGCTCGATCGGCGGGCCAACGACATGACCGACGACGAAGTGCTGAAGGTGCGTGAGCTGATCGACCGCGAATACATGGTCGAGGGCGATCTGCGCCGCACCGTCGCGATGAACGTCAAGCGGCTGATGGATCTCGGCTGCTATCGCGGCCTGCGGCATCGCAAGGGCCTGCCGGTTCGCGGTCAGCGCACGCACACCAATGCGCGCACCCGCAAGGGCCCGGCCCGGCCGATCGCCGGAAAGAAGAAATAGCCTCATTTGACCGGCACAACCCAAACGCGGGACAGCTAAATGGCAAGAACTGCGGCAGCGCCGCGACTGCGCCGGCGCGAGCGCAAGAACATCACCTCGGGCACCGCCCACGTGAACGCGACGTTCAACAACACGATGATCACGATCACCGATGCTCAGGGCAACGCGATCGCCTGGTCCTCGTCGGGCAGCCAGGGCTTCAAGGGCTCGCGCAAATCGACCCCCTACGCGGCGCAGATGGCGGCCGAGGATGCCGGCCGCAAGGCGATGGAGCACGGCATGCGGACGCTCGACATCGAGGTCAAAGGGCCGGGCTCGGGACGCGAGTCAGCCTTGCGCGCCTTGCAAAGCGTCGGTTTCGCGATCACTTCAATTCGTGACGTTACGGCGATCCCGCATAACGGCTGCCGCCCTCCCAAGCGGCGCCGCGTCTGACGCTGCGCCTTCGGCGCGCCTTCCCGCGTGCCGCAACATAAATTCCGCCGGTTTGCCGGTTAGGGATGCCAATAGGATAAAACCTCGATGACCGATGTCTTTGTGATCCAGCGCAATTGGCAAACCCTCATCAAGCCGAAGCAGCTCGCGGTCGAGCCCGGCGAGGACCCGGCGCGCGCCGCGACGGTCACCGCCGAGCCGCTCGAGCGCGGCTTTGGCCTGACGCTCGGGAATGCGCTGCGTCGCGTGCTGCTGTCGTCGCTGCAGGGCGCCGCCGTCACCTCGATGCAGATCGAGGGCGTGCTGCATGAATTCTCCTCGATCCCCGGCGTGCTCGAGGACGTCACCGATATCGTCCTCAACGTGAAGAGCATCGGCCTTCGCATGCATGGCGAGGGGCCGAAGCGGATGCGCCTGCGCGCCACCGGCCCGGGCGAGGTCAAGGCCGGCGCGATTGAGACCGGCCACGACATCGAGGTTTTGAACCCCGATCTGGTGATCTGCACGCTCGATAACGGCGCGCGGATTACGATGGAATTTACAGTCGAGATCGGCAAGGGCTACGTTCCGGCGACATCGAACCGGCCGGAGGATGCGCCGATCGGGCTCATTCCGGTCGACGCGCTGTTCAGCCCGGTGCGCAAGGTGTCGTACCGGGTCGAAAACACCCGCGTCGGGCAGGTGACCGACTATGACAGCCTGTCGATGCGGGTCGAGACCAACGGCGCCGTGACTCCCGAGGACGCGGTGGCGTTGGCCGCGCGCATCCTCCAGGACCAGCTCCAGCTCTTCATCAATTTCGAGGAGCCGAGCCGCGCGGTCGAGAAGGAAGCGACCGGCGAGCCGCTCATCAACAAGAACCTGCTGCGCAAGGTTGATGAGCTTGAGCTTTCGGTTCGCTCGGCTAACTGCTTGAAAAACGACAATATCGTCTACATCGGCGACCTCGTGCAGAAGACCGAGGCCGAGATGCTGCGCACGCCGAATTTTGGCCGCAAATCCTTGAACGAGATCAAGGAAGTGCTGGCCAACATGGGGCTCCATCTCGGGATGGAGATCCAGAATTGGCCGCCCGAGAACATCGAAGACCTGGCCAAGCGCATCGACGAGCCTTATTAAGCGGTCGAGCGGAGTAGGGGAGACTTAGGACATGCGCCACGGCATGCACGGACGCGCCTTCAGGCGCCATTCGGCTCACCGCAAGGCGATGTTCGAGAACCTCGCTGCGGCGCTGATCAAGCACGAGCAGATCAAAACGACGCTACCCAAGGCCAAGGATTTGCGCCCGGTCGTCGAGCGCCTGATCACCGCCGGGCGCCGGGGCGGGCTGCATGTCCGCCGTCAGGCGATTGCCACGCTCAACGATGAGGCGCTCGCCGACAAGCTGCTGACGACCCTGGCCGAGCGCTACAAGACCCGGCCCGGCGGCTATACCCGCATCATCAAGGCCGGCTACCGCTATGGCGACAACGCCGCGATGGCGGTGATCGAGCTGGTCGACCGCGATCCCGATGCCAAGGGCCTGGATTCCGGCCCGTTGCCCGAACGCGAGGACGAGGAAGAGGAAGCGGCGGCCTAGCCGGTTTCTCCTCTAACCAAGCATCGCGTTAAGCGCTGCGATCAGCGCCGCCGGATCGTTCGGCGGCACCAGCGTCATGCCCTTCTGGGCTGCGAGACCGCAGGCTGGAGTGGCGATGACCGGCACCCCGGTCGCCAGCGCGGCCAGCAGGTGTCGCGGCCGCTCCTCGATAAGCGCCGGTTGAACGACGGCGGCGACATCGGCCAGCCATTCGCTGCTGGAATTCGGTTTCTCGACGGTAAGACCGCGCCAGAAATCCGGGCCTTCGAGTTCGCTGCCCAGCAGAACGATCTCCAACCCAAGCGCCCGGGCTACCTCGCGCAGCTCGTAGGCGCCTTTGCGCGCGATCGTCGGACCCGGGAAAGCGATCTGCCGCGGCTTGGCATCGCGCTCGACCCTGCCGCTGGCCGGCAGCTTCCAGTCGAGGATCATTGCCTTATCGGGAAACACACGAGCGATGTCGCGGTGCGGGGTAACGATATGCGCCGCGTAGGCGAGTGCCTCGGCCTCGGCTTCGACCAGCTCGGCGGATGCGCGGAAATCGCCGAGCGTCGGCCGGTCGGGATGCGCGGCGAATGCCTCGCCGAGCCGCGTGTGCAATTCGCTCATCGGCAGCCGCGTCATCAACACCGTGACCTCGCGACCGCCGAGATGTCCATCGCGCCACAGATAGGGTAGCAGCGATTGTGCGACGCAAACGCGGGTGACCCCGGGGGTCAGCAGACGCGCCAGAGACGCAGCGATCCGCTCGGCGCCTTTGAGCTCGGCGAACCGGCGCGCCGGGCCCTGCGCCGGGGCCCGGCGCATCTCTATCATCCGCCTCAATGACTGGATCGGCGCCGCGCCGGCGCGGGCGAAACCTCGCACCCGCCAGTCGTAGCGCGGCAGACGCCAGCGGGCGCCGTCGATCGGTCGCCCGAGCACATCCTCCGGGTGATGAACCCCCGCCACGTAATCCTGAAATTCCGGCCAGTTTTCGTCGACGAGATAGGCGGTGCGGCCGGCCTCGACCGTATGCGTCGCGTGGTGTTCGTGGCGGAAGCACGAGACCTCGCCGCAAGAAGCGCAGGTTCGCGCGATCGGCTGCGGCGCGGTGGCCTCGGTGCCTGAGCCGGACGGCGGCGAAGCGGCGCCCTGCTGTCTACGGAACCGGATAACCAGATCGTCTCGCGTCAGCCGCGCTTCGATCCGCAGCGGATCGCGCGGCCGGAACCGCAAATCGACGTAGTTCCAGGCGACCGTGGCGTCGCGGCCCAGCGCGGCGGCGGAGCCCGCGACCCGCCGCGAATGCGCGTGCCGCTCGACGATCTCGCAGCCCGCCTGGAGCGCCGCCTCGTAGATCGCGTTGGAGAGCTGGCAGAGCCCGCCGCCGGTCGCCGGCACGAGGCAACCTTGCTGCAGCATGCGGCCGGTGACAAAGCCGCGCCGCCAGCTGGCTCGCCCGATCTGCTTCCAGAAGCTGAAGACCGCGCCCGCCGGCACTAGCACGCCGTCGATTGCCGCCGCGGCGCGGCGCAAATTCTGCACTTTGCCGAGCTGGTACGCGTGTTCCTCGGGCCGTCCGTCTGACCATAGCGGCGTATGACATTCGCCGAGCACAGCGGGGAACGCGGCGCTCGGCGTCTTGGTCAAGCGGCGCGGACCCGAGACCAAGTCAACGAGCAGGCGCCGGGCTCGATAGCCAGGACCTTGATGCCGAAGACCAGGTTAGACCGGCGGTTGGGCGCCGCCCATTCCGCCACCGGCGGGTGCGGCACTGCGATCAACCGCTCCGGCGCCAACGTCATTATCCGCGCTCCAGACTGCTGCGCGAACAGATGGGACGCGATTGCGGCATGCGTGAGTGTTCTAGATCACATCGCGATCCAACAGCTCGATCAGCACGTTCTGCGGGCCGCGGACAAAGGCGATGCGCACGCCGGGACGGATCGTCTTCGGCTCGGTGGTGAATTCGGCGCCCTTCGCCCTTAGCTCGGCGCACACATCGTCGATGTTGTTGACCCTGAGGCCGATATGGTCGAGCCCGACAAAGCCGTTCTCCGGCTTCTGCGCCAGCTCGGCGCTGTCGGGCACCTTGGCGATGAAGTGGTTGACGCCGGCGAGGCGAATATCGGTGCGTTCGATCCCGTTCGACATCACCGAGCGGATGACCTCAGCCCCGAACATTTTGGCGTACCACGCGGCGGTCGCATCGGGGTCTGGGCTGCGCAGATGGACATGGTCGTAGCGGAATTCGGTCATCGCGGCTCTCCCTTCTCGCGCTAAGCTCAATCCTGTCATTGCCGCGACGGAGGGCGCAATGCGTTTCGGCCTGATGCTACCGAGCTTTTCGTTCGCGCGCGATTACCCGACGGTCGGGCGGCTGCGCGACTTCGCCACCCGCGCCGAGGTGATGGGCTTCGAGGGGCTGTGGGTCGCCGAACATCTGCTGACCGCGCGCGGTCTCTACGGCACGGCCTGGCTGTCGCCGCTTGAGACCTTGGCGTTCGCCGCCGGCTGCACCTCGCGGGTCCGGATCGGCACGTGCATCCTGATCCCGCCGATCCGCAACCCGGTGTTCCTCGCCAAGGAGATCGCCAGCCTGCAGATGCTGTCGGGTGGCCGCTTCGAGCTGGGGGTCGGGGTCGGCTGGGACGCCAACGAGTTTGCGGTCGCCGGGGTCAAATTGAGCGAGCGGGGCGGCCGCACCGACGAGATGCTCGATATCTTCGCGAAATTGTGGACCGGCGACGAGATCACCCATCACGGCCGCTACTACGATTTCGAGCGCGTCGTGATCGATCCGCCGCTGCCGACCAAGCCGCGGCTGTGGGTCGCCGGCGGGTCGAAGATCAAGACCGGTCTGTCGCCCGACCCCGAGACGATCGCGCCGACGGTGCTGGAGCGCATCTGCCGGAGCGCCGATGGCTGGATCGCCCGCGCCGCCGGGTCGAACGAGAGCGTCATCGCCGACTGGGCGCAAATCACCCACCGCCTCGACGAGATCGGCCGCGCGCCAGGCAGCGTCACCTTCGCGCATGTCAACATGACCCATATCGTCCCGACCGACGACGAGGCCGCCGCGCTCAAAATCCAGCGGCCACTAATCGAGCGGATCATGGGGACGCACCGTTCGTTCGACCATCTGCGCACCTGCTATTTGCTCGGCACCCCGGCGCAAATCCGCGCCCGCATCACCGAACTGGCCGAGGCGGGGCTCGAATACCTGATGCTGTCGCCGCTCGACTACGATCTCGACCAGCTCGATCTCTGGGAGGCGGAAATCCTCCGCCATTTCCGCACCCGCTAGCCGGAAGGGAGGATCCGATGCTCTACAGCACCGACCGCATTTTGGTGACTCATGCCGGCTCGCTGCCACGCCCGGCCGATCTGCGCGCGATGGTCGTCGCCAAATCCGCGGGCGAACCATATGACGCCGCCGCTCTCGACCACCGCCTTGCCGAGGCGGTGGCCGAAACCGTTCGCCGTCAGCTCGACAGTGGCATCGACATCGTCAATGACGGCGAATTGTCGAAATACAATTTCACCGATTATGTCCGCGGCCGTATCGCCGGCTACGAGGCGCGGCCCAATTCCGGTCGCCGCCGGCTCAGCATGACGGCGCGCGACGAGCAGAAATTCGCCGAGTATTTCGCGGCCATCCCCCGGGCTCAGGCGCTCGGGCCGCCGACGATGCCGGTATGCGTCGAGCCGTTGCGCTATATCGGACACGCCGAATTGCGCAAGGACATCGACAATTTCACGGCTGCCCTGGCAGGCGTGGTGCCCGCGGGCGCCTTCCTGCCGGCCAACACGCCCGGCACGATCGAGCATTGGATCGCCAACGAGCACTACAGAAGTGACGAGGAATTCCTCTTCGCCATCGCCGAGGTGATGCGCGAGGAGTACTGCGCCATCGTCGATGCCGGCTTCCTGCTGCAGATCGACGATCCCGATCTGCCGGACGGTTGGGCCTGTCTCCCCGGCATCACGGTCCCGGAATACCGCAAATACGCGACGATGCGGGTCGACGCGCTCAATCACGCGCTCTCGGGCATCCCCAAGGAGAAGGTCAGGCTCCATGTCTGCTGGGGCAGCTTTCACGGGCCGCATTCGGACGACATCCCGCTCCGCGACATCATCGACCTGATCTTCCGGGTCAATGCCGGGAGCTACTCGATCGAAGCCTCGAACCCCTGCCACGAGCACGAATGGCGCGTCTTCGAGGAGGTCAAGCTGCCCGAGGGCGCCACCTTGATCCCCGGTGTCGTCGGCCATTGCACCGACTTTATCGAGCATCCCGATCTTGTCGCCGAGCGGCTGGTGCGTTACGCCAACCTCGTCGGTCGCGAGAATGTGCTGGCCGGCACCGATTGCGGGCTCGGGACCCGGGTCGGGCATCCGTCGATTTGCTGGGCTAAGTTCGAGGCGATGGCCGAGGGCGCTCGGCGAGCGACGAAAATCCTCTGGGGCAGGGACACATGAAGATCGATCGGGCGGTAGTGAGATGAAGGCGCTGTTCCTCGGTGGGGTCGCCGCCGACACCCATGCCGGGATCAAAGACGAGCTACCGCCGGGGCTGACCAGCGCCGTCATCGGCGAGCCGATCGACCGTAGCAAGTTGCCCGACGCCGCGCTCGACGCCGATATTCTCGTCAGCAACCATTGGCGCGCCGATTACCCGCCGGCGCCGAAACTCCGGCTGGTGCAGTCGGTCGCGACCGGAACCGAGCTGTTCGACCTCGCGGCGCTGCCCAAAGGCTGCGCGGTCTGCAATTCGTTCGGCCACGAGACCGCGATCGCCGAATACGTCGTGATGGCGATGCTGGCGCTGCATCACCGTTTCTTCCAGATATCGGGCGAATTCCGCGAGCGCGGTTCCTGGGCCACCAGCTGGGTGCAGAGCGGCAAACCGCACGGCGAGGTGCGCGGCACGACGCTCGGCATCGTCGGCTACGGTAGGGTCGGGCGCGAGGTGGCGCGGCGCGCGGCGCCGTTCGGGTGCCGCATCCTCGCCGCCAATCGCAGCCCGCGCGAACGCGATCCCGAAGTGGAGCGCGTCTACCCGCTCACCGAGCTCGATCGCATGCTGCCCGAATGCGACACGGTGGCGATCTGCACCGCGCTCGGCCCCGAGACCACCGGGCTCATCACCGCCCATCGCCTGGCGCTGATGAAGCCGACCGCGTTCCTCATCAACATCGCCCGCGGCCAGGTCATCGACGAGGACGCGCTCTACGCCGCTCTCTCCGGCAACAAGCTCGGTGGCGCGGCGATCGATGTGTGGTGGCAATACCCGAGCCAGAACGACCCGACCCGGCGCGGCTCGCGTCATCCGTTCCACGAACTGCCGAACGTCATTGTCACACCGCACAATTCCGGTTGGACCGCCGGCATGGTGCGCCGCCGCTGGGACGAGATCGCCGATAATATCGGCCGTTTCGCGCGCGGTGACAGCCTCATCAACCTCGTGACCAAGACTTAAGGAATGCCATGAAGACAGTGTTTCTAGGAAATTTCGGCGCCCGCCCGGGGGTATGGGAGGCGATCCTCGCCAAGACGACCGAAAAGCTCGACGTGTCGGTGTTGTTCGATCTGGGCGACTCGCAATGCCTGATCCCGGCGCTGGCCGAGGCTGAAATCGTCGTCAGCCATATCTGGAAAAAGGACTTCCCCGAAGCGCCGCGCGTCAAGCTGCTGCAATCCGTTGCCGCGGGCATCGACATGATCGATGTGCCGTCGCTGCCGCGTGGGGTCACCGTGTGCAACGTCGCCGGCCACGAGCAGGCGATCGCCGAATACGTAATCCTGACGGCGCTCGCTTGGCACCACCGGCTGATCGACATCGCCGCTTCCTTTCGCGGCGGCGTCTGGTCGACCGGGGGCGGCGCCGGCGGCGGCCCGACGCATGGCGAAATTTTGGGCAAGACGATCGGCATCGTCGGCTACGGCAAGATCGGCCGCGAGGTCGCCCGGCGCGCGGTCGGGTTCGGCTGCCGGGTGATCGGCGCCAATCGCAGTCCGATTGCCGACAAGGGCGACGCTTCGGAAATCTACCCGCTTACCGAGCTCGACCGTATGCTCCCGCTCTGCGATGTCGTCGTCATCGCCGCCGGCCTGGGACCCGAAACGACGCGGCTGATCGATGCCCACCGGCTCGGCCTGATGAAGTCGGCCGCATTCCTGATCAATATCGGCCGCGCCGGGATCGTCGACGAGGAGGCGCTCTATACGGCGCTCAAGGACAACAAAATCGGCGGCGCCGCGATCGACGTCTGGTGGCAGTATCCGACGCCGGACCAGCCCAATCGCCACGGCTCGCGCCTGCCGTTCCACGAATTGCCCAACGTGATCCTGACCCCGCATTGCTCGAGCGCGACCGACGGCGCGCGCGACCGTCGCTTCAGCACCGTTGCCGGCAATCTCGACCGCTATGTGCGCGGCGAAAAGCTGAACAACATCGTGCTGCAAACCTGACGGAGGCTTCGATGGCCGACGACATCGCCTTTCTCCCCGCGACCGAGCTGCTCTCGCGCTACCGAGCCAAGACCCTGTCGCCGGTCGCGGTCATCGAGGAGACGCTGCGCCGGCTCGAGACCTATGAAGCCGCGCTCAACGCCTTCGTGCTCTACGACCCCGACAGCGCCCTCGCCGCGGCGCGGGCGTCGGAGGCGCGCTGGGCGAAGGGCACGCCGCAAGGCCTGCTCGACGGCGTCCCGGTCGCGATCAAGGACACCCAGCTGACCCGCGGCTGGCCGCGCCTCGTCGGCTCCAAGACCATCGACCCGAACCAAAGCTGGCACGAAGACGCACCGGCCACCGCCCGGCTGCGGGCCGCGAACGCGATCTTCTTCGGCAAGACCACGACCCCCGAATTCGGCTGGAAGCCGACCACCGACTCGCCGCTCACCGGCATCACCCGCAACCCCTGGAACCTCGAGCGCAGCCCGGGCGGGTCGAGCGGCGGTAGCGCCGCCGCGGTGCTCGCCGGCGTCTGCCCGCTGGCGGTCGGCACCGACGCCGGCGGCTCGATCCGCATCCCGGCCTCGTTCAGCGGCATTTTCGGCCATAAGCCGACCTTCGGGCGTGTCGCGGTCTATCCGCCATCAGCCTTCGGCGATGTTGCTCACGTCGGGCCGATGACCCGCACCGTCGCCGATGCGGCGCTGATGCTCGACGCGATGAAAGGGCCGGACTCGCGCGATTGGTACAGCCTCCCCGATGATGGCGTCACCTATCGTGACCGGGTCGCGCAAGGCTCGCTGAAGGGCAAACGCGTCGCGCTGTCGCCGACCCTCGGCTACGCCGAGCCGGCGCCGGCGGTGCGCGCGGCCGTCGAGCGCGCGGGCAACCTCTTCGCCGAGCTGGGCGCCGTCGTCGAGCCAGCCGACCCGTTCACGGAATCGCCGTGGCCGATTTTCGAGACTCTCGCCTATGGCGGGTTCTGGGCGCTGCTGCGCTCGATGACCCCGGCGCAGATCGCGGTAATGGACCCAGGCCTCGTCGCCACCTGCCGCGCCGGCGAGGCGGTGACCCAGGAACAGCTCGTCGAGGCGCTCGGCAAGCGGGCGGTGCTTGGCGCGCAGCTGCGCCAGTTCTTCGACCGCTATGACATCCTCTTGTCGCCGACCATGCCGATCACCGCCGCTTATGCCGAGCCGCGCGCCGACGGCCGGCCCGATCCGGTGAATTACCGCGATTGGCTGACCTACACCTGGGCCTTCAACCTGACCCGCAACCCGTCGGCCTCGATCCCCTGCGGCATGGCCGACGGGCTGCCGATCGGGCTGATGGTGACCGGGCCGCTCTACGACGATCTCGGCGTGCTGCAGGCCTGTCACGCCTATGAGCAGGCCTCCGGCGCGGGATGGCCGACCCCAGCGCTCAACGCGGCGCTGACCAAGGCCGCCGGCGCGCCGAATAGCGCCGTGAAGGCGAAGATCAAGCCGGCGATTGCCGCGTAGAGCCTAGGCGTTCGTGGCAAAACCGGCTATCAGCGTGCCGGCATTGGAGCGAGGGACGAGTGGCGGTGATCAGCGAAAAAACGGTGGCGTACGTCGAAGGTGTTGCCGCCGAGGCGCAGCGCATCGAGACCCCGTGCGGCGACGGCACTTTGGTATGGCGGGTGTGGGGCAGCGGCCCGCCGCTGGTGCTGCTGCACGGCGGTTACGGCTCGTGGAGCCATTGGGTGCGCAATGTCATCCCGCTGTCGCGCCGTTTCACCGTGATCGCTTGCGATCTTCCCGGGCTCGGCGAGTCGGCGACCCCGCCCGAGCCGTGGACCGCCGACGGGCTCGCCGCGATCGTCGTTGCCGGGCTCGACATCGTGCTGCCGAAAGGCGTCGCCCCGCACATGGCCGGGTTTTCCTTCGGCGGGGTGATCGGCGGGGTCGTGGCCGCGCAGCTCGGCGACCGGCTCAAGGCTTTTACCGTGGTCGGCTCGAACGGGCTGGGTCTCGAGCGCTCGCCGACACCGCTGGAGCGGGTCAAGCCTGACGCCAGCGAGGAAGAGGAGTTCGCCATCCACCGCTACAACCTCAACCAGCTGATGATCCACGATCCGGCCAAGATCGACGAGCTGGCGCTCTACCTGCAGAAAACCAACCACGCCCGCGCGCGGATGCGCAGCCGGCGTTTTTCGCGCTCGGGCGCGCTGATCGAGGCGCTGCCGCGGATCAAGGCGCGGCTCGACGGCATCTGGGGCGAGCGCGACGCCACCGCCTATCCCCACGTCGAAGAGCGCAAGCGGCTGTTGCAGGGCGTGCAGCCGGGCGCCCGTTTCACCGTCGTGCCCGGCGCCGGCCATTGGGTGCAGTTCGAGGCGGCCGACCAATTCAACCGGATCATCGCCGACTACGCGAGCTAGACCTGTTCAGGGCCGCAGCGGCGCGTATCAGCGTCTTGAAGGCATCCTCATCTATTTTATCACCCTCATGGAAATCGATAGCGCGCCTGGCCTTGCCTTCAAGGCTGGAGTTGAATAGTCCTGAAGGGTCCTTGAGCGAAGCGCCCTTGGAGAAAGTCAGCTTCACGACGCTCTTGTACGTCTCGCCGGTGCAGATCAATCCATCGTGAGACCAAACCGGAACGCCTCTCCACTTCCACTCCTCGACCACCTCAGGGTCAGCCTGTTTGATGAGAGCGCGGACATGGGAGAGCGTCTTGCCCCTCCAATCGTCCAGTTCATTGATCCTGGCGTCGATCAGCCTTGAAGGGGATTCGCCGTTGGTCGTTGCGCTCTTTTTCATATGGTTTGCGCCTCATTCGGCTGTTTTTCTATCTTGCGAAGGCGCCAATCGCCAATCAGCCGCGCTATCGCCACGCGATATGACAAGCTCGCCCGCTCCTTCCTCGACGCGCCTCATATTGCCGCTATCCGCGGATGCCTACGCTAGGCAACTTTGTAAACAGGGCCTACGACTCAGACGGAGGCGAAACCTGTGAATACATCCGGGCTATTGTTGAGTGTAAATCAAATAGCCGCTCGGCGAGCCCCCCACAAGCACCGTCGGGGTGCCCCAAAGCACCGTGCTAACGACTGATCCTCCCACCGCTAGTGGGAGGCCAATCAGAGTGAGCAAGCCTGGAAAGCGGGGACCCGCAGGTCTTATACCATCGGCGACAATCAATCCGACTGGATCGGCAACGAACGCCGGAGCAGCTGCGACTGGAGCGGCGGTTGTCGTCGCAAGCCGGTTCAGCTCCTGCCTATTAAGATCCTCAGCAGTTATCGGGACTTGCGCCCAGACCGGCGCGGCAATCGTCAGCGCGGCGGTAAACGCGGCTCCTTGCAAAAAAGAACTCATAGGGATGCCTCCGTGGGAATGCTCTATCAACTAGAGACAATGCCTCGCGGCATTGTTTCCTGTCAAATTACCCCAAGCAACAATATTTGATTTATCTGAGAATCACTCTCTACATCTAACAGGCGATCCTCCCCCACCGAATCGGTCTGTCTTGCACCGTTCTAGGAGGGATCGGATGTCAGAGCCAATCCGCGATCAGGAGACGTGTGGCCCACATGAGGTCCTTCCTCACTTTGCCGGTGGCTGGCCGGGAGCTGTCCCGGCGAGAAGAGCGGCGAGAAATGCTGACGTGACCCCCATTTCTCATCCAGCGATAACGAGAGTCCGGGGTTGATCTGAACCTTCTGTGTCGTGGGTGGCAAGAGGCCGGGGCGCGGAGCCCCAGCGAAGCGCAGCGTCCCGGCCGGTCT
>Ga0209517_10001113_pt1 | contig 42258 bp, 39 predicted proteins | sample PeaSoiMetSII2010_FD_187695 | JGI IMG/M metagenome (GOLD analysis project Ga0209517, IMG submission 187695) | Peat soil microbial communities from Weissenstadt, Germany - SII-2010 (SPAdes) (version 2) | ecosystem: Environmental > Terrestrial > Soil > Wetlands > Peat | place: Germany...
CGATCAGCATCTCCAGCCCTGGCTGCAGCACTACAACTTCCACCGCCCGCATGGTAGTCTCGGTTACGCTCCGCCCATCAGCCGGGCTCCCGCGGGTACAACGTCTTGATAGATCACAGGTGCCCCGTCCGCCCACACCTCCCGCTCCCCGGTCACGCATCCCTCCGATCCGCTTGTCTCTCCGCGCCCACACTCCCGCGCTCGCGCATCCGTTTGGTTAACTCTGAAGGTAGGGGTTCACTTTTGCCGTCGCCATACAAGAACCCGTCAAATAAATGAGGGTGATGTACTCTCCGGGAAAAATTCGGCTACACCTCCCTCTGTCGGGGTCGGGGGCCGGAGCCCGCCCGCCCGCGCGTGGGGCGTGGGCGCGCAGGGGCGCGCGAGGAAGTCAATGAGTGTAATCGCCTAGTTACGTCAACTATCCGGCGAATCGCGAGTCCGTTTGGCTGGCCCGCCGTCCAGCCATGCAAAAGGAATCTGGCTAACCGGTCTAGGCGCTCACTTCGCCACTGACATCCGTCACCACCACATCTTCATACAAGTCTGGGACATCGGGATTTCTCGGCCTTGTAGCCAGTTCAATTCAATGATCTGCCTGAATGAGCAATAGGCACACTCATGGTCGTCCGCTGCCGCCCACAATTCTTAGTTCGTGTAATGGCCTGACTAGGACAAACACTGGAAGCCACCCCACAAATGGCCGGAGGGAGAATCGAGGCAGCCCCCTGCTGACCCCTGAAAAGGGGCTGAGCACATGTGACGCCAAAGGTATCTTCTCTCCCCTAGAGCAAGACACACTCGGAATGGAGGCTCAGCCCACCATCACAGTTGTCCCGGACATCATCGATTCGGGTCGTCACAGCAGTCAAGGCAATTCCGGCCCGCGCTCCCCAGAATGACACGACGGCTGTCAGCTTTTTCAACATATTGGGCAGACTGAACAAGCGGTCCCCCCTAGGTAGCTGGCAAAACATCGCCATGGCGCTCATTGATCCGAGAGGATCGGCCAATTCTCAATGAAATTTCCCGACGCGCCGTCCAACCCTACGACTCCCCCAGTGCACGAGCAGGTGAAAAAACAAGAGAGCGGCAAGGCCCATTAGAACTATGGCGAATGGGTTCACAGAACCACCATTTTAGCCCGAACTTCGGCGTTTTTGGTGTAATCGCCTGATCTCGTCAACTATGGACGAGTTGCGGGATACCAATTCAACTCACCCCCATCGCTCCAAAGGATTCCGTCCATTCGCTCCTCCGGAATGCCGCTGGATCGTATTGCCTGACGTGAGGTGGCTGACACGTCCACCTCGAATCCAATGAGGGCAAACTCAAATGGCACTCTCCTGTGCGTCCACTTTGCAATTTGTGTCAAGAACGAGTCCACTGGCGTTTTCCATTCGGACACTCTGTCCATTGGCCCCAGCGGATACTCGCCTACGGGGTAGACGGCGGACAGCGCACCCAATGGAAGGTAGAAGCTGACCCAATGAGCAGGCTGCAACCGGTCCTCTCCGTCATAGTCCATGGTGTACGTGCCACAAGGAACTACCGTTTCGTCTGGAAGCTTTGCTAAGCCGTACAGATGGGCTGCAATCCTGTTTTCGCATGGCTGGACGCGCACCTGAGTGGACGGCTCGCAATCTTGTCGAACGTAGCAGCCGTCGAGTGAGGGGAATGACCAGAGGGCTCTCAACAACGAGCACAACTCCTCTGCCGAGCCGACATTCAGCTCAATGAACAGCTCGTAATGGCCGCCCTTCCACACGTCTTGTGCCGTGAACATGGACTTGCGCTCCACAACGTCCACCACCTGAATCGGAAGGTTCGGCTGAGGCAGTGGCGCCGCTCGTGCGCATGGCGGCGCCGGGATGGCAGGGTACCGCGAGGATGAGCTAGTGGCGGTCCCGGTCATCGTCCGGATGTTCGTGGCGCCACTTCCAGTATTCCGACTGTTCGTTAGCCTTCAGCTTGGAGAATTCCCGATGGGTTTTGTGTTGAGCCTCCTCCCAGGATTGGTAGGCACGGCCTTCGTGGTCGTCCCAGGTATGACAGTCCTTATGGTCGCGGTCGTAGTATCCATTGTTGGGGCAGTTTTGATGCTTATCCTTGGCCTGGAGGCCCACGGGCGCAATCAGGGTCGCACCCAGCAGAAGCGAACCTAGACACCAATGCAGTCGCTGCATGTATTTCTCCTTAAAGCGGAACTCCATGGTTTGGACCCGCTAGTTCCGCTTGTACGCCGCCAACCTTGGCAAGGCTGTACAATTTTGAACACTTCAGGGATTCCATTCGGCAGCAGACGCTTGGCAGAGTCACGTTTTCAACGGATGATCATTACTGTCGAGAAATCCCCTTAGCACTCATTGACGGGGTTTTGAGTGTAATCGCCTGATTTCGTAAGTTCGCGGTTTTGCTTCTGCGGCGCTTCGCCCGGCTTCCGGTCTGACACCGGGCTTCGATACAGTTCGATTGGGACCAGGCTTGGTTTTCGTCCCGGTCGATTGTTTCCCAGCCCGCAACATGAGCCATTCTGCACAGTATTGCTGGAGCAATTGAGCCAATCTATTCGTGTCTCAAGAGGGCAGCTTCCACGTCAAACCAGACGACCTGAGTTACCCTCTTGAGACAGTGCCGTCTCCGGCCTCGGCAAAGAGTGAGCGGTGGCGGGAGTTTTAGTATCCGTCGAATGCTGGACTGGTCCTGGAGCGGTTTAGCCCTGTAGCTGCAAATAGCATCCAAGAGTGATCGATGAGCGACAAACTCAAAGGGCCCCAACGGATTTTGTTGACCTCGATGACGATCCTCATCACCATAGCTATCTTCAGTTGTAGCGGGCAAGATTTCGGTTTCTTGCAGCCGATGCCCGAGGACCTCTGCAAATGTCTGCCCCTTGAGCCGGACATCGCCGACTATCGCCATGCCGCCAAACACGTTCCAATCCCTAACATCGTTCCCCAAGAAGTTTCGGTCGAGATCATTCTCACCTGGTCTCAAGATCCCTTTATACCTCCCGACGCGCCACGAACCGGTCGCGAACTTGAGGTTTTTCATATTGCGAATGCATTCTTACAAAAAGTCAGTGTGAACGCGCTAGACTGTGACGTCTCCATGGAGATTTCGCAAACTGCGGACAAGAGTTCGCCGCGGATGATCGTGGAAACGCCGGTTGATAGCGAATATTGTGCTGCTCGGCAAAATCTGCAAGCGCAATTGAAGAAGTATGGATTTCGCCTGGACTCGCAGCATGGAGGGGAACTTCCACAGGGCTTGCCCATGGATGTCGTAGGAATGGCATTCGAAGATTTTGAGCACAATCGTGGGCCGGTAGCGACTTTGTGGGAGCTTCATCCTGCGATTGTGACTTTGCAGTAAGAGAGTAGAGCTGCAACCGCTGGAGGGTGGTCACCGCGGGCACCCAGGTCACGATCGAAGGCACGTGGAAGTACGTCGACGGCACCGGAATGTTCAAGGGCATCACCGGTGGGGGCACGTACAAAGGTTGGATCACATCGCCCACGGAAGTTGAGAACGGGTGGGAAGGAAAGTACGTGCTAGCCGCAAAAGCTCGGGTGGCATAGGCGCCAGCCTCGTGTGGAAGTTGACGAAATACGTGAGGCTCCTCCGCAAGACCGGGAGGGGCCTTTTTTGCTTGCACCGTCGCTCAGCGAATCAAAACGGCAGCTTTTACCTGCGCTGCCGCACAAGGAATAAGGAATAAAGAATTAAGATATAGGTCGACTGAGAAAGTGATTCTGACAAGGCACCGCGCTACGAATCTCATGTCGTTTATTCGGCCCGCAGCCACCCTTGCGCAATCGCGGTCGTGGTACATCCTGAGTCGCAGCTTCTGATCCGCAAAACTACTGGTCTGCTTCGCCGCTGCAGTGCTAATCTTCTTCATTGCCGGTCTCCTTTATCTCTTGTGCTTCGAGCGCGTCGATAACTTGGGAGCGTACAGCATCCCGTCGGAGACCGGCCTTCTCATCCCATCTGTTAACAACAGCAACCTGTCGCCATCACTGGCAGGAGCCCAAAGCTTGCGTGCCTCTCCAATGGGCACATTCCGCTTCGCTCTCCGTCAGGATGATGAGCCGTGTTCGACGTGTGTTAGTATGCGCTCGCTCTTTGAAAGGAGCCTCCATGAAGCGCATCAACTTTTTGGTTGGGGTCACACTGGCAGTGGGCGTGGTGCTGTGCTTGCTGGGTAGCCGGATGTTGAGCGCCCAGGACAATTTGAAAGGCGGCACGGTCCTGCAGCGAACGGAACTGAAGGCCGCGCCGGGATGGGAAGCGATCCTGGTGCAGCGTATCCTGCCACCGGGCGCAGAGAGCGGCAAACACACACAGTCGGGCAACGAGATCGTGTATATCCAGGAGGGTTCGGTGATCTTTGAGGCGCAGGGCAAGCCCGCTGTGACCCTGAAGCCCGGTGAGGCGTTCACCACCGTCGCCGGCGAAGTGCACAACGTGAAGAATGCCAGCAGCAGCGCGCCAGCGAAGGCGTTGGCCTTCTACGTTGCCAAAAAGGGCGCTCGTCTCGAGGATCTCGCGGTTCCTGCCCAATAACAATCGCAGGCGGCCCGCCCGGTGAGCAGACAGCCCGTTCCCACGGATACGTGTGCCAGCTTGACGCTATATCGCCATATCATTCATTGACCCGATTCGCCGGGGGTTTTGAGTGAAAGGCCTGATGTCAACAGTGGAGGATCGCACGGTGCATCGAATGCGCGAACTCAGAAGGGCTATCTCGGGTCCACCGAAGTCCGTGGCGTGCGGAAGCTGATCTCGTCAGCTTCGCGGATACCCTGATGCAGGTGTGTGGCTTCAGGATTGATCTTCACGGTCAGATCTACTTGCGATTCGTATTCTTCCCATAGAGTCTTTCTCCACAATCCGGACAAACAGTGTGAGTAAACTGTACCTCTGAATGGTGCCGGATATAGGTCTCCATCGGTTGCCATTGTCCGTCCTTGTCACGAATCTTCTTGCACGAGGCACAGGTGGGCAGCAAGCCGCTGAGCAATTTCACTTTGGCGAGAGCATCCTTGAGTTCCGCGATCAGACGTTCACGTTCAGCATGAACGCGCTTGCGCTCGGTGATGTCTCGAATCGCCGCGATCACTAGCACCCCCGCTTCGGTTTGCCAAGGGCTCATGCTGATGTCGACGGGGATTTCAACGGCGTCTTTGTGGAGTGCAAACAATTCCAGCCCAGTTCCTATGGGCCGGACACTAGGAGAAGCAACGAACCTTTCCATGTGGTGTGAATGTTGCTCTCGAAATCTTGCCGGCACAAGCATTTGGAGGCTCTTGCCTACCAGTTCATCCCTTCGGTACCCGAAAAGCTGCTCGGCTTGTTTGTTCACCACTACAATGGTTCCATATCGATCTGCAACAACCATAGCATCAGGCGCAGATTCGAGCAGAGCTTTGGCAAGATGCTCCTGCGAAGCCTTGGACACGTCAGTCTTTCCAGATTTCGGCATGGCGCCCCCGCCTCGCCACATCTGGCAAAATGACTCTTTAATGCTGCGCGGATGTGCACGCCATGTCAGTGACGAGGGTCACTTTGATGCACGGTGATCGCCACGAGCCACAGGACAAAGCCAAAGAATCACCTGGGCGTAATATCGCTATTACACTCATTGACTTTGGGTCAGCCAGTTCTCAATGAGTGTAATCGCCTGATTTCAACACTCATTAACTGTCAGCGCGACGTGATAGACGGAACAGCCCCAACACCAACAAGATAAACGAGAGCCACCAGAGGAAGTAGCCGATTCTGAGATCCATGCGATCAGAACCGAATCGAACCACCCAGTGTGCGTTGACAATGAAAGCGGAAGCAGCGATCCATGCAGACGCACGCCGGAGTCCACGTGATCCGATCGCGATGACCCACCCTGAACCCAGGACAAAGAAAATTGTTGTCGCCGCACTTATCGTCGAAAGGGCAACGTTATACCATTTGTCGATCGTAAAACCTTCGTATGGCCATACCGCACAGGCTGCTACGCGAAAAGCTTGCCAGCCAGGCAGGCCCTGCGGGAGTGTCACGCCTTCTTTGACAACCGGGAGAAGCATAGAAACCAGCTGTTCAGCCTCTCAGGACGAGCCAGCACAAACCCGATACCGGCCGCCGAAATCAATGACAAGGTTTGTTCGTACACTTTGTGCCTAGGGTATCCCAGCACGATTGCGAGCAAGACCAGAATGCCGAACCTCCAGCCTCGTTTTATGCCCACGCGCGCCATCGCGATGTATGCGACGGCGAGGCCCACAATGCCAAATAGATAATTCGCCACCAACTGCTCGAAAAAACCATCCCCGCCGAGCACTTTGAAGATTGCGGCCGACCAGTAATATCGCCCAGGATCGTAGCAGAACACGTCTCTGATAGGAACCTGACCCAGAATTACTCTTTGGCTGATATACCAAAGCCAGCCTTCGTCGGCCCAGTTGAATCCATAGCGCCACTGCAGCAGAAAGACCAGTGAGGCCGCTGCAGTACCAAGCAATGCGCCCTCAATATTCGCCAAGAACACAGGGCGGCCCATCCGAGTGGACGCCGGAGTCGTCACATGGCAATGTTATACGACCCTAAGCATGTGAGCACGTCTTACGTAGAACGCCACAACCTGTCCATGCGGATGGGAATGAGGCGCTTTACTCGTCTGACGAATGCTTTCAGCAAGAAAATTCAAAATCATGTAGCGATGGTTGCGATCTACGCCGTACATTACAATTTTGCCAGAATCCATAAGACTCTGAGGATTACTCCGAGTATGGCTGCTGGCTTAAGTGACCACGTGTGGAGTCTTGAGGAAATCATGATGATGGCCGATACCTACATGCCGAAACCCGGCAAACGTGGCCCTTACAAGAAATCAGTAGCAAATTAAAACTGCCTAGTTTTACGTACTAGGTTTGCCATTTTGCGATCGAGGCAAATCGGAATAGTCATCAATTCGCGAGGCAACATGATCTCGATGGATGAAAGGATGAGACGCTTTTGATCTTGCGCGGATGGCGAGAAACCAAGTTTCGTTTACGAGTCGTCGTGCAGTCCCCCATAGTTTGGTTCTCTGGATTTTGTACCCTGTACAAAGTTGAATGAGACTCCTTCCTTTTGGGTGGGCGATTTAACAGCCCGAGAAAATGGCGTCAGTTTTTCCCTTTCAGGCTGCCTCTTTGATTTTGCAGATGTATTAGCAGATGCGCCGGACGCCATCCTTCCGGTCGGAGGAAAAGTTGCATCCGTTATAGTCGGGAGCCGACGTGATTTCAAGATTGCCATAATGCTCTTAAATTCAAACTGAGGCACTACCCGTTTCCCGTATAATTTACCAAGCATCAAGAGCGGGTTCGTCTCGCACGAACCACGCCAACCGAGCGCAAAAGCGCCACGGTGGAACGCCTAGCAGGTGGATGCGGCGACGAAGGTCGCAAAAGGAAACCACCATGAAGCAGATTCTTTGCTTGGCCACTGCTGCGGAAGCAGGGACAATCGCTGCGGCGATTCCTGCGACCACTGATCCCGATCTGGGCGAACCGCGCTGCCCCAACGGGCACGATTCGTCGATTCCTCCGAAGTGTCCTGCGCTGATGTTTGCGACTTGTCATCATTATCGGACAGATGCGACTTGGAATGAGTACTGCATCATGTGCGGCGTCCGTCACGCGCCGTTCAGGATTTACTGGCACTCGTTTCGCATGGATGACCTAGGAGTGCGGACCGTCAAGAACTACTGCGGATTTTGCGGGGCGAAGATGGTCAGCGGAAGGGCATCTCGGTGAGCGAGCGTGATGGTTGATCAAGATCACGCCGACCCATAGTTACACTCCGACACCTAGTCAATCCCCATGGTTTGTCTACCCCAGATGCAAGATGTGCTCGCTCAACGAGATGCCCAGCACTTCGCTGTATATTCGCTGTGGGTAACGTTGGCTAGTTGATTAACGGTGGGTCAAATGTGGCTCTGGGAGCGGTGTTCGGCGTCGTGTGGCAAGCTAGGAGTAGGTAACCGTGGGCCTGTTGGGTGTCCACCTGTGCGCTCGCTCCCTGCGCTGGCCGAGTAGGCTCGCTGCCACTAAGACGACAGGACAGGCGAAGCGGTGGAGCTAGGTCACCTGAGGTTCACCACGGGCATCCTATGCGGTCTGCCATGCTCAGGTTGCTTACCCGCCTCCACCTGCAAGGAGGGTCAGGCGAGTGCCCGAGCACATCCCAAGCGATCCCAGAACACGACCTCGGAACTGGGGGGAAGAGAAACGTGCTTCACTCTTGCTCTACCAACGTGGGCTAGGCGGATTTCTTTGGGTAAACTCGACCGGGGGCATACCCCAGGGCATACCCCTGAAAGGCATGAGCCTTCTTTCTGTTGGGGGCGTGTCCATAGCATTTTGTTCCGCGTCCGTGGGGCGATCCGCGTGGCCCTGTCCCCGGCCAACCCATGGCCCTTGTCCTGAGGATTCCCATGGCAAACCACGCTGCAACCCCATGGCCCTGTCAAGAGCGATCCGCACGGCACGCCCGTGGATTTTTTCCAGACGCGCTACGCGGGGGCCTTGCTCTTCCTTCCGTGCCCCAGTCACCAACTCAAAAGAAAAGCCGAGGACGAATCCTCGGCCCGCGTCGTACGCCCTTCAGGACGACCTCCACCCATGCAGCACTGGGTTAGGGTCTAATCAAGCTAGCCTCTCACGAAACTTGCGACCCTAAGTTGCTATCCCTAGAGCCGCCCATTTAGTTAGATGCCCACGACGCAAGAGGTTGCAGCGGGGGTCGATGGAAGGTTCTAGAACCCTTGGCTCTTTACCGTCTGTCCTTCTCTTCCTCTTCTGACAGAGCGTTGTCAGGCGGCAGTAGTGATTCTCGCTTCTCAACCAGGTCTGCGCCTTCGCCGTCATCGTGGGGAACTATAGTCTCCCGGACATTTTCAAGTTTTCCTGAGGTCTTCAGCGATTCAGTGTGTTGGTTGTGGGCCAGATGTCGACTGGCACCCTGTCCCAAAACCAACATTTCCGCGCATTCCAGTGGGTACTGGGAACATGTGACGGCATGACACATCCGATTGCTCTGACCCAAACTCCGCCATTGCGTTCCCCGTCTTTTCCGCCCGCTCGCGAGAAGAGGTTACTGTGGTCGTGCGTGGTGTTGCAAGTCTCCCGACAAGGCCGGGCCGTCATCGCTTGAGCCGGAGAAAGCGAGCGGCGTTGTTGTACAAAATGTCACGCTTTTGCCCGGAAGATAGCGCAGGGTCATTCTGAATCGTATCGATTGCGGCTGAGACCGCATCCGGCCAAACCATTTCGTCAGAGCCAAACATGATGCGGTTCTCGAATCCGGCATCAATCAAACGATGCAAGAAATCGTAGAATTGCTTGCGGGGAAAAGCGTAGTCGATGATCCCGATGTCCACATAAAGTTGAGGATGGGCGTATAGCGCGGCGATGGTATCGTCCGCCAAGGGCCAGCCGGCATGCATGCCCCAAAGGCGAAGCTTAGGATGCCGCACGAGAACATCTTCGAGGGTCAGCAGGCTGGACAAGCGCATGCGGTAACTAGGCGCGACGACGTAGGGAGCTCCCGGCGGCCCAGGTCCCACGTGAATGCCGACGGGAATGTCCAGTTCCTCCGCCAGCGCAAAGTAAGGTTCCATTCGCGGATCGGTGGCGGCAATCCCCTCGTATTGCGAGCCGATTTCAGCAAACGCCATGACTCGCCTGCTATTCACCAATTGGCGTAATTCATCCACGCTGGGTTTTCCCGACTCCGGGTCGAACGGCAGGGCCGGGAGAATGCGGCCTTCTGATGCCTGCTTCCACTTTTCCATGACCTCGAGGTTGCCATCCGTGACTGCAACGGTCACATTTCGTGTTTTCAGGATTGCAAGCGTGCGCCGCATCAAGTCTTCGTCATTCGAACCAGACCGCAGAGGCGATGGACATGCGGGTTTGTTCTGCACGCGGGCAAAAAATGTTTGCGCATCTTCATGAGTATCCTTGACCGGCCAGGTCAAAAAAGGTGCGCAAAGATAGAGTGGGAGTGGCCCGAGCTCATCTGTGCGCTTCGCGTGCAGATGCATGTCGATGATTGGCTCGGCGCTGGTCTGTGACCATACTGGAGATACAACTGTCAGCACGATCGTCAATAAGAGGCATGTGGCAACAGGCAAAAACCACCAACGGAAACATTGTTTCATTTGTTGTCCGCCCTTCTCAGTGTTTTGTCGCATGGCAAATATTGCCTGCAGCGTTAGAGGGTTCGATCGATCTCTTCCTTGCTGAGCGCCTCTCCTAAAAGTGTCAAACCGTGCTTCTCAAATTCGGCTTTGCGTGCTTTCTGATTCTTCGGATCTTCACTTTGCGCGACCGACGCCCATTCTGTTTCCATTAAGCCGGCGGGTGTGTAGAGATGAATTGCGCCACAATGAGAATCCTGGGCTACACTTCACCGGTGCGGGACTTTCATTGGCATCAGCAAGGAATCGCCAGGCTTCAACCGCATGCGCTCGCCGCCAACTTCGGCGACGAATTCACCCGTCATGACATAGATCCATTCATCCTGTTCGTGATGAACGTGAAGCGGCGCACCGCGGTAGGGATGATGGTCTCCTGGTGGAAAGACAAAGATCGCAAGGCGCCCCTCAGAGTCGGAGGAGCGGACAACCTCGGTGTCGAACATCCCTGACGGCGAGGGTGCGCGCACATCGGCGCCGTTGGGTTTACGTGTGAAACCAGAGCGAACGAGCACGGGATGTCGCGCGGTCCCTTGATCCGAGGCGTGTTTCCTTTCGTCCGAAGCTTGCAGCGAAGATGTAAGACGGAAAGGAAAGCAGGTAAGCGTCAATCCTGCGCCAGCTGCGAGTAAGTCTCTGCGATTCATGGGTCCCTTCATATAGCTCCGGGCGAGTTTGAGATTTGCCAGTGGCACTCCCACGCTTAATACGAGAGCAGGCACAGTCAGAAAGTTAGTATTGCGATCCCCATAGCGTTCGCTCCTCGCCTAGATCATTACCCGAATCCTACAACTACTTCGGATGCGATCGTTCCATATTGGAAACGCTGTACCATACCATCCTCCAAGAGCCATCGCTCTGACGTTTGAACTCCGCAAGGAAGTTTGTTCTATGGGTCATCAACACGCCATCGAGACCGTTGTCTTCGTTATAGGTGCCACGGTAGACAGCCAAGTCTCCCCCACCTGCAACATCGACCGCCTCGTCGATGAGACTGACTTTCCAAAGCGGGTCATGCTGAAAGCCCAGCTTGAAGCCCTCTCTGTCGGCTTCGATCCCAACAGTTGAAGGGCTACCACACTCCATAGAGATAACATCCGGCGCGTCATACGCAGTTGTTTTTATTGGATTGTGAGCGTTGATCCCGGCGACTACTTGAGCGACGACCGCCTTGATAGTTTCCGCGATCGCCGATTGATCAATCGCCATCGCTCTTGTCCATACCGCAGTCCCGACGGTAGCGACAGCAAACAGAATCAGACTTGGTTTCCAGTATGCAAAATGGATCATTGAACTTTCCTTTTTGAGGCAGCCTCAGGAGCGAGCTTAGTGCCGTGAATTGTGACCGCCAGCTTTAGCGGGCCGCCAACCTCTCCCATTTCGCCGGTCTGCGTGAAGGAAGTGGCAGTGATGCCGGACCACACTTCATGCCAGGTCATCTTTTTACCGTTCTGGGGGAAGCCCATGTCGATCGTTAGTTGTTTTCCATCCCAGTTCAGAGAACTGTTGGAGTAGGTGTTGAAATCGCAAGCTGCCGGACCGGAATTGTTGCAGAGCATTCCGCGGAGACTCTTGGTGGCGTTGTCCCACCAGTGCAGTGCGATAAGAAACATCTCCCCGGCGGGCCCACGTACATGCTCTTCCTCCATCAAAACGTATCCACCCGGCCCGGTTCGCCAGTTTTCTTCGCCCGTACCTGTGCCTCCGTTGGGAGACATGCCACCGGGCGCAAAATCATAAGATGTGGTCCAGTTACCGGCGAGCGCTTTTTCAAGACTCTGCAGTTCCGGCGCTGGATCTGCGGCGCTCGATGCGGGGTGGTCCCCGGAGTTGGCCGCATGAACGTCGTTCTCTCTGCGCGCTGTCGCGACTCTGGTTGCATGAATCGTGAACAACCGCTTCCTAGGTCCGCCTGGGTCTCCATATTCCCCAGTCTGAACGAATGACGTGGGAGTGATGTCTGACCAGATCTCGTGCCAAATTGATTTCTTTCCAGACGTGGATGTTTCGACTTCATCGATGACGAACTGTTTGCCATCCCAGTTCATCGTTATGTCATTCTGCGCACCCTTGACATCACATGTGTACGGCAGCAAGTTTTGACATTCCATCCCGTGGAAACTTTTATTCGCGGTATTCCACCAGAGGATCCCGAGAAGAGAGAGAGCACCTTCAGGCGTGCGCAGGTGCTCCTCTTCCAACAACGTGAATCCTCCTGGCCCCGGTCGCCAGGTTTCTTCTCCGGTGTTGACCAGACCATTGGGCGTCGCAGAGTTAGGCTCAAACCTCACATTGAGAGACCACTCTCCCTCCAAAGCTTTGGTGAGTCCCACAATTTCAGAGGATGGCTGCGGGACAGATGTTAGTGACTGTGCGTTTGCACAAGCGATGGCTATTCCGCAAACACTCAGAAGACAGAGTGAAAATGAGGCTGTTCTGAAAAGTTTCTTCATGTTTGGCTCCCTTGGCCACAACGAAGTTTGGTTCGAAACGATAATCATTGCTCAATTCGCGAGTTCGATCGCCAACGCTCCACGTTTCTAGCCGACCATGTTTGCGGCAAAATGCTGCCAGAGTGGCATGCGACTGCCGAAGTAAACCAAATAGAGAAAAACGACGATGATCGTGGCACCCAACCCGAAAGCAGGGTGCACCCTGCGGTTCCTTATCGAATCGAACAATACGACTGCGGTCACTAGTGAGGCCCAGAAACCTAGGATCAAGATGTTGCTTCCAAGTCCCGCCCAGATGAATAGGCGGACAATGGGATTCGGAAGAATGCAGAAGGTAGCCAGAAGCATCAGGCGCTTGTGGTAGCCAGTGCGGTTTCTCAACCAGACGCCCAATGCAACGAGGGATGCAAACAGAGCCATCTGCGTGAGTTCGAGCGCAAGCACGGTCAGGACGCTGGAAACGGACTCAGAATGCGCCCGCACTTCGCGTCTTGCTGCGACCAGGGTTGCCGTACACCCCATCAGAACGACAAGTACGGCAAAACCCGCTCCGAATGGCCCCAGAATTCTGTGTATAGGGATCCGATTCGAAGTGATGAGGAAGGTTTGAACCGCAAACAAAACGATCCAGCCAGTCATCACCGCACCGTGAAAATGCAGAAACCTTGTAAGAGTCGGCATCCCGAACAATGAGTGGAGGTAGTACGTGCGAGCGAAGCCAACGAAAACAAGAGCTACGATCGAACCCGCCAACCAGGCAAAAAAATGATGTTCGGCTTCCGGGGATGACGCCAGCCGTCTCGAAACATATGTTGAATGTGATTCGGTCACAGTTCCTCTCGAACCGTTGATTGGCGTTACTCGCCCTCTATTTCTTCTTGTAGTCAGACACCATGGTTTGTTTTCCCCTGCCGCGCATGTCCACTTCCAGCATGACCTGTTCTCCTGTTGAATTCCTTCGACGATGTTGATCCATGTGCCGGGATCACATCGGGGGTCGAACGTTGCCGTACTCGAAGCGCGTTGAGCGGTGATCCTTTACCTTGTCTCCTCTGTTATCTACATCCTCTTCGACGCGCAAAAGCAGGCCGGTACTTTTGGATACCCACATCTTTCCGTCTTCATTGACCTCTTCATATTCGCGGTGCACGGAAAACAGCATGACGGGATCGTCATTTACCGACTCGTTGCCAAGGAATTTGCAAGTTGACTTGCCATGCTCTTGTTTTTCCTTCTCCTGCTCAACAACGTCCTGCGAGGTCACGGGAATGCGCATCCATTTTCCGCGCGCTCGAATGTACTTCTGTCCGTTGGCGAATATCGTCTCAGCTTCCGTCGGCTTGCCACCGTTGACATCGGTACTGGTCGTGTAACTGTGGCTGGGAGTTGTTGCGACCTTCGTCAAGGCATCGAAGACCGGCTGGCACGAATCTGCCCCACGCATCGATGCAGTCAGGCAAATTGTCATGAACGGTACACACAGGGCAAGAGCGCACAACCGATTTCGCATCATTCTGATTCTCCTGGATGTTTCTTGAGCAAGCGTTTTGGGCCCTTCGCGAAATTCATGTGTACCCCACTTCAGCGATATCGTCATCGGCGCGTTTGCGCACTACCTCTGTCCCTGCCACTTCCAGACATCGGAGTACTGGGCTCGAGGTTCGTTGTAGCGCTGCAAGTGTTGAATTCTTTGCATGAGCAGCCCTGAGAGATAAACGGTGGCTACAAACATTCCGGCGGCCGCCATTAGGACCACTGCCGTGAGGGCTAAGACGGCAGTTGTCTTGCTCCCGCGCAGATTTCCTATTCCGTGTCGTTTCGGCCGGTGCGGCCATGCCATCTCAAGCCTGAGCGTCGCAATTGGCGTATGCGTCATCGGACATCCCCAGATGGCATCAGACAATTCTGGCGTGTTCGCCACTGAACTTTGCGTCACTGCGAAGACACTTTGCTTTACGATCGTTGTCATGGCGACCTCGGCTCTCTAGGGTTCGACCTTGTACAACGTGACCATTCCCGCATCCATGTGGTCGTCAATATGGCAATGGAACATCCAGATGCCGGGGTTGTCAGGAACCATGTCCACTGTTTCCATCTGGGCCTGCATCAGGGGAACAACGTCCGTGCGTTTGCCGTCATGCAACACGACGTTGCCGTGCCAGTGAGGGGTATGAACGCTGAACTGTTCCCCAAGTGCGACCAGATACCAGCGGACGCTTTCACCCTTTTGCATAGTCATCATCGGGCCGGTCCCGTAGATGTAGCCGTTGATCGCGAACTTGGCATTGGCAACGACGAATCCTGAACCCACGCCGGAGAAGTTACCCTGGTCGTCCACAGGAGCGAATTCTAGTTTCTTCACACCCTTCGGATCGGTTGTGAACGTTTGAATGTTGTGGTCGAGATACCAACTCACGTTCTCGCCGAACAGCAAATAAAGGCACACGAATTCGCGATCCACATCCTTCGGTTTGCCATCCGCATCAGCCATGCCCCGCCGCGTGATAATCATCGCGCCGACCAAACCGCTCTCTACGTCCTTCAATTCGTTCGTGTGTGAGTGGTAGAGCCAGACAATGGAGCTTGGATCATTCGGTCCGGGCCCGGCCCGCTCGGGCACTTGCCAGGTGTAGACGTGCGTTTTCCCCGGCGGCACCGCGTCATCGTCTTTTTCTTTGCCCGACGTGCCGTCGTCGTAAGGGGCGCCCTCTGAGTCTTTGTCGTAGAACACACCGTGTGGGTGCATGCTGTAGGGTCGGCTAGCGTTGTTCTTGAAAATAATTCGAATCGTGTCTCCTACTTCGGCGCGAAGGATTGGTCCAAGGATGCCGGCGTGCTCCCACTCAGGAGAGCGAGCTTTGAGATGAGCGAAGGTTTCATACGTGTACTCGCGGTAAATGGCCTTACGGTATACGGTTCCGATCCGGTGTGGCCCTCGTTCGGTAAAAACCGCCGAGTATCCCTCGAACTTCATGCCCATCATCTTGTTAACGCCGCCGGGAGTGTAGTCCCAATCAGCTTCGTCAGCAGCAATGTAGTAGGTGCGAGTCTTGCCAGAAGGCTGCGCGAAGGCAATGGGTGCCAACAGCACAAACACAGCAATCAGTTTGAAACAATGAGTCATTTTTCCCTCTTTACCCCTGCGAGACATCACCGCGTCACAGTCTTACGCCCGCTTGCTCCGCTGCGAACTTACCAACGATGGGCAGCTTGAAAAGTTTTTGCTGATAGGCCTGAACCATCAGGAAAATCCAGATTCCAAATCCCGCGAGAGTGAAAATCAGCATCAACGGCAGAGCAATTAAGCCAAAGATTCCGGCCGTCAAAGGTGTTAGCACCGCCGAGAGAATCATCCAGATAATCCAAAAGGCGATCCAGGCGACATTAAAGAAAATCGACTGGAAAGCGTGAAAGCGAACGAAGGAGTTCGACTTGTACGGATCCAGGACAAGAAAAATGATCCCGGTCAGGAATCCGGCGAGGTAGGTGAGCGCTGCCACGACGTTCGTATCCATCGTTTTTGATCCCGTCTCCCCGGGCGGAGACATGACCGCGACAGCGGCCGAACCCTCGACTGCCGTCGTAGAGACGCCTACCTTTATTTCTGTCGGTGACCCACAGGACTGACAGAAGCGAGTGTCAGTTGCTAAGGCTGCTCCGCAAGATTGACAGGCGCTCATCTCTCCCTCCGCAGAAATTGAATTTGCACGATGGGCTGCAACGAAGGGAATTTGCTTGCAACCGGAAGGATTAGCAAACCAACTGTGGGCAAATTGTGCTTTAACCGCTAATTCTTTATTTTCTGTAGGCTTACGAACGCTGCTTAACTCGTTTTAGCTCGTTTTCGTGCTAAACTCGACCCTCAAAATCCCGCCTGACGTATGACGGCATCTGCTCCAGATCATTCTGCGGCCCCGGAAATCAGCTACAGTTTCGGGCTTTACGTGCTTGACCCGGCTAATGGCGCACTTACTCGCGCTTCGGTTCGCGTGCGCTTGCAGGAACAGCCTTTCCGACTTTTGGTATTGCTTGTCGAACACGCCGGGCAGATTGTTTCGCGAGAAGAGATTCGGAACCGACTCTGGCCGCAAAACACGTTTGTCGAATTCGACAAAAGCTTGGGAGTGGCGGTACTGAAGGTCCGAGAAGCTCTTGGGGATGATGCTGGTAATCCCAGATTTATCGAAACTATTCCTCGGCGCGGCTACCGGTTCATCGCGCCCGTTAAGGTCGAGACCGCACACGTTGCTGATTCCACCACTCCAACTCCTGCGGCGCCGACTGTGTCCGTGTCCCACCTGAGTCCCTACGCGACAAAGCACGGGTTGATCTTCGCCACTCTCGTATTGTTGTTGGCCGGCATGGCGTTTTATTTTCTCCACGCGAGGCATGAGGCTTCGCGTTCCACAACCCAGGCCGGGACTTCCATCCCTGGAATACACGTGCGTCGTTCGGTCGCGGTACTTGGCTTCCGCAATTTGCCTGGCCGGACAGAGGACAATTGGCTTTCCTCTGCTTTCAGCGAAATGGTAAATACAGAACTTGCCGCCGGCGGAGAGCTCCGCATGGTCCCCGGCGAAGATGTCGCGCGGGCGAAGGGTGAACTCCCGCTCAGCGACGAAGATTCGCTTAGCAAATCCACCTTGCAGCGTTTGCGGGTTAATCCGGGCGCCGACGTGGTCATCATGGGCTCATACATGATGCTTCCGAGTGATCCCAAGCGGAGAATTCGGCTTGATGTGCGAGTCCAAGATACTGCTGACGGAGACATCATTGCGGAGGAGTCTGTATCGGGCGAGGAGAACGATCTCTTCAACTTAGCCTCGGATTTGGGTGGAAGACTGCGGCGAAGTCTCGGTGTGTCTGCGCAGTCTGAGGGGACCGAAATCGCAACACGAGCAGCGCTTCCATCTAATGAAAAAGCAGCCCGCCTCTATGCCGAGGGACGAGCCAGATTGTGGGCATTCGACTTTTTCGGAGCTCGCGATTTACTGAACGGAGCGATTGCTGCGGATCCGGATTTCCCGCTCGCCCATGCGGCTCTATCTGACGTGTGGTGGCACACCGGTTATGACGCCAAAGCTCGCGCCGAGGCACAACGTGCGCTGGAACTATCGAATCATCTTTCCCAAGAACAGCACCTTCTGGTGGAAGGCCAATACCTGAGGACAGTCCAGGAATGGCCCAAAGCCGTCGAGACCTATCGCTCCCTGTTCCACCTTTTCCCCGACAATCTGGACTATGGTCTGTTGTTCGCCTCCGCGCAAATGCATCTCGATGCGGCGGAGTCGCTCCAGACCTTGGCAGTTTTGCGGCGCCTTCCAGCACCCCTTGGCGGCGATGCACGAATTGATATGACAGAGGCTTCCGCGTGGATCAATAGGGACTTCACCAAGGCACGTGCCGCGGCGACGCTCGCGATCGAAAAAGCGACGGCACAAGGATCACCGGTTATAGTCAGTCGAACCTACGGTATCCTCTGTCAGCAAGAGCCCTCCATAGACGCATCCACTGAAGCCATCGATATCTGCCGCAATGCCCTTGAGGCCTCAATTGCCGCGAAAGACCCGAACGGCGAGGCCATGATGCGCACCGATCTCGCTGCCCTCTACTATCAGCGGGGTGACATCACACAATCTGCAGAAATGCTCCAGCAGGCAGTGAAAAAATTTAAGCAGGTTGGCAACCGGGATGGCGTCGCCACCGCGCTCAGCAATTTTGCTGACGCTCGTCTTTCTCAAGGCGATCTGATGGAAGCGAAGAAACTGTTGCAGGAGTCCATTCCAGAGTATCAAGCCGTCGATGACAAGGAGGGCGTAGTGCTTAATCTTGACAGCTTGGGAGACATCTGGAGAGAGAATGGCGAGCTCGACAAAGCGGAGGCAGCGTACCAGCAGGCGGAGGTGATTGCGCGGAAAATTGAAGATAAGAATGCAACTGCATATGTGCTAAGCGGGATGGGAGATGTAGCTTTGGATCGGGGTGATCTTGCCTTGGCGCGGACGCGCTACGAAGAAGCTTTTGCGCTTCGGAATCAGGCCGGAGAAAAACAGACTGCGGCTGAAAGCCGTGTCTCATTAGCGAAACTTGCGATTGAAGAAGGTCACAGTTCCGACGCCGAGACGTCGGCCCGTTCGAGTCAACAACAATTTCATCAGGAGCAACAAGCGGACGACGAACTCAGTGCCAGCATTGTATTGATCGACGCGCTACTCACCCAGGGTAAACAAGGCGAAGCTCAAAAAGAAATGGAAGCAGCTCAACCGCTCGGAAACAAGAGCCAGAATCGCTTTCTTCGTTTACAGTTCGAATTGGCGTCGGGCCGAGTCTTCCTATTATCCGATCACCCGGATGCGTCACGCCTACTACTTCAGCGAGTAGCCGACGATGCACATCGGTATGGATTCGTCGGTCTTGAGTTTGCGGACGACCTTGCGCTAGCAGAATTTGCGAACAAGACAAAGCACGGTTCGCTGGCCCAAATGGAGTTACGTGCTTTGCAGAAGGCAGCCAGTTCCAAAGGCTTCGGATTGATTGCACGCAAGGCATCCGAAGAAAGCTCAGTTCTGCGTAAGCCTATTGGCGCGATGTAATTTCAGTCGTCCAGGGCAAAGGCCACTTTGGATCCGCGCGTCGGAGTACCGAATCATATATCTGAGACATTAGCCAAATGCATAGTCTTGTTATTCGAACCGACGTTTCTTGTTGCTCGCTTGAAACATGCTCACGCTTTCCAGTTCATTTGCCGACGCTTAGGCGAACATCGGCGCTGGTCACAGAATGGTCACAAAACTGGGCAACTCTGCAAAGTTAAGTTGTTGAAAATAATGGGGATAAGGCAGTAGTACGCAGCCCTGAAAAGGCTGCGCTACGTTGCCTAAGTGAAGCGCAAGAGGAAGTTTCGGAGCCGAACAGCAAGGTTCAAATGAGCGTGGTTGGGGACGCCAACCTTATCAACTACTTGCGGAATTGCTGCTGCTGGATTACTCCACGATGGGCGTTGCGCTTCTCTTCCGATATAGCTTCATCGTAGACATTCATCGTGATCGAGTACGAGGCATGCCGCAACAGGCCTTGCACCACTTTGGGTTGTTGTGGCCACCTTTAGCCACCGGTAACTCTCTTTCCCACAGGCTGCTGCACTCAAAAGTGAGGCCTGAGGATGTCTTTCTCAGGTGACAACGAGTCATCACGCCTGGGCGTAGTTCAGCTGGTTAGAACGCCTGCCTGTTAGGCAGGAGGCCGCGGGGTCGAGTCGCGTCGCTCCCGCCCTAACTCTTCGGAGCCGCAGTGTATGCAGTGTCATAACGTCGCAGCCCAGATTACTCCGGCTGTTTCTGTGATCCACCGCAATCGTTGATAAACCTTTCGACAAGCCGACTTGTCGTTCCTAATCCTTTCGGTATACGCTCTGGTACTCAACTGCGACTCGAACGGGGCGACTTCGCCTGAGTGGCGCATGAAGGAAATGACCGCCAATGACGACTTCGAACGGTTCCGGACCGGCGCAGCGAAGTACGCCGCCTATCTCGAGACGCCCGAGGGCAAATTGCGCCTCGACCTCGCCTTTGCCAATTTGCAGGACCTTCTCCCGCAGGCCACACCGTCTTTGCACGCTCTGGATCTTGGGTGCGGTACCGGCACCATGGCGGTGCGCCTGGCGCGACTTGGTCTTCACGTCACGTTGCTGGATGTGTCTGCACCAATGCTGGATTTCGCGATGCGTGCAGCGCGGGAAGCAGGAGTTACGGAGAGGATTGCACTGAAACAGGGCGATGCCGCCCAATTCGCAAACTTGTTCCCCGCCGAGTCGTTTGATGTAATTCTTTGCCACAATATCCTGGAATATGTTGACGACCCGTGTGCGGTGTTGCGCAGTGCGGCTCGCGCCTTGCGAGATACGTCTAGCATAATCTCGGTATTGGTGCGTAACCAGGCAGGTGAGGTGTTAAAGGCCGCAATACAAGACGGCGACTTGGCCACGACCGAGCATAATCTCACCGCTGAGTGGGGGTATGAGTCCCTGTACGGAGGAAGGGTGCGGCTATTTACGGCAGAGAGCCTGCAAGGAATGCTGCTAGAGTCGTCGCTCGCGGTAGCTGCGAAACGTGGCGTACGGGTCATATCGGATTACTTGCCGCCAAGGATTTCCCGAAGTGACGAGTACCCGCGGATTCTGGAGCTGGAGCGCAAGCTGGGCATGCGACCGGAGTTTGCCGCAGTCGCCCGCTACACGCATTTCCTTGCACATCGCACAGGCGCGGTGATGAAGGACGTTCCATGAACAACGTCGCAGCCCAGTCCGCGTCGTCCGGATCTCGCGTGCCACCTGATGATGGTATTGCGCTCGGGCTTGGGCTTACCAACGAGTGTAATCTCGCCTGCGCCTTCTGCTACCGCGATCCGACTCGCGCGGATCGTCTTTCCCTGGATCAAGTGAAGGCAGTCATGGAACGCCTGCCCGTGCGCTCGGTGAATCTCGGCACCGGTGAGAACGGCATGCATCCCGACTTCAAGGCAATACTGGCCTACCTGCGAACGAAACCGGTCAAGCTCACCATCACTTCCAATGGTCATAGTGTTGCTGTTCTGGAAGACAATGAGCTGTGTGCCTTCCACGACATCGAGTTCTCTCTCGATTACGCCACGCAAGCCGAACAGGATGCACAACGCGGGCATGGCAATTGGGCCCTCATCCACCAGCAGGCAGAACGGTGTCTCAGGCTGCATATTCCTGTAACCATCATCACCGTCATGATGAAGTCGAACTATCTGCGGTTAGCGGATGTGGCGCGAGTAGCCAAACAGTTTGACGCTCCTTTGCGAGTAAATGTGTACCAAGCCGTGCGATCGGACGTCTATGCCCTGAGCTACGAAGAGTATTGGGAGGGGTTCCGGCGCCTCTTTGAGGAGACCGATGTAATCGCTATTGGCGAGCCGCTGGTTCGCGCAATGGCGGGACTCCCACCGCTCCGAGCCGGTTGTGGCGTGAACACCGTACGAGTGACACCAAGAGGCACGACACAACCCTGCGTCTATTGGCCAGGACCAGGGGAGCCGCTTTCAGATTTGATCTCCGCAGGCGCCAATATTCTGAGCTCAAAACCTTTCGATCAGGCACGGACACTTCCTCAAACCTGCAATCAGTGCGAGTTCCGCGAGTCCTGTCACGGCGGATGTGCCGGACGGCGACGCTTGCAGGGCGCACTACTACAGCCTGATTGTTATTGTCCGATCATTCGGGGCGAGCGCCCACGACTCGAGATCCACATGGCCGCAAATCGCGATCTCCCCAAGCTGAGCAGTTCCTGCACCACCGTCGTGATCGCCAGGTAGTCTGATTCGCGACGAACGACATCAGCTGTTCGAATAAGCCTGTGTTGTCTATTGCGCGGGCATCCACTTATCCGAACCCGTCAGTTTAACCGCCACGTCAGAAATAAAGATGTGCAACGGCTTGCCATCGGCGGTACCGAGATGCTCGGTCGAAAACAGAATTGGACCTGCCTTTTTGTAGCCTGCCCACGATGCGAGGACGCGGCTCGGCGGCTTGGCCCCGCCGCGGTGGTAGACAAAGTACACGACGCGGCTGTCTTTACCGACGTAGAGGTCCCAGGTGTCGCCGGGTGTGTAACCGCCATCCGCGGGATACTTTATGGGGACAAGCTCGGCCATGCCGGGGCCCACCGGCAAGTTAAACCTGCCCTGGTCGATCGCGCTGGCGCTCTTGTCCCAGTAAGCATGGAAGGGGAACAGAGTCCAATAATTGTCGTTGATGAAACCCGGGTCGACTTCGTTTTTCACGGCATCGGTTTGGGTGCTGAGGTCGGTGCGTATGTAAGAAACTTTGACCGGCTTGCCGTCTTTGCCCACGCCTTCAAAGGTAACCTTGTTGGTCTTGGGCTCCCACTCCCACTTGTGAGCAGCTTTGAAGAGACCGGTAATCTCCCCGTTCCAGGTGTAGCGAACAGCCTCAACTTGGTCCCACGAATCAATCCCGTAGGTCTTGGCGACTTGATCGAGAATGGGCGCGCGCGGCTGCGCCCAGGAGTTTGCAGCAAGGCCCAGCACTCCGCAAAGCAAGAGACCCATCATGGTTAAACGGCGGGTATTTCTCATAGAGTTCGCTCCTCGGTGAATTGAACGATCGCTGTGTAGGATGATGGTGCAAGGCTCCCGGATACAGTAATCCTGTTCGGCGCACTGTCCTTCACGCTACCTACTCCGTTGAGCATTGGGGTGCGGGCGACTGTGGGATCCGGCGCAAACCGATAATCGCGGCAGCTATTGCGACGCATCCGTATTCCAGCAGCATCACCCAACCAGGAAGCGAGCCCCACGGACGCCCAAGTGCGCGCAAGTGCCATTGGACGTATGTGGGGATAATGCTAACAGTCCAGATGATGATCAGCAGCGTCGAGGCCGACGTCAGAAATGGCAGCAGCCAGAGAAGATACCATGGGAATACGACGGGTGCACACAAGAGAGATGCTGCCATGGGCCAGGCAAATAGGTCCGGAGACCACTCAGGCGCTCGGCTTCTCAGCCAGGTTGCAGTCATTAATCCGACGAGCACGGCCAGCCCAACTAGCAACTGCGGAGGCGCCACTCGATCGAGTATCGCAAACACGGGACCATTAAATCGGAAACTGTGCACATACGTACCAAGCGAGCCGATCGGAAGGCGGCCATGGTTAAGAAATGGCAGGTACAGAAGTCCGACCACGGCTGCCGCCAGTGCAGCGTCGCGAATGCGAACCCGCTTCCAGTAGAGGGGCAAGAGTACGACCGGCAGCAATTTCACTGCTATCGCGAGCCCAAGTGCGACGGCCGCTGTTGCCCGCCATCGGCGCAATAGCGCAGCGGCGGACACCACCAACAATAGCGCGCCAACAATGTCAATGTGACCGCTTCCCGCCACCTCAATGGCCAACAATGGGTTCCAGGCGAACGCCAGAACCAGATGCGCTCCCTGCCGCGTACGACGCAAGACATCGAGCAACACGAGAAAAATTGCAAAATCGCAAACTACAAATGCTACTTTCAGTGAAAATGTAGATTCGTGAATGGCGGTTACGGCCCGGAAGAATAGCTGCGCCCCCGCTGGATATGGGCTCGGCAGATCCGGGTTGTTCAAGTTGCGGGTTTCCGGAGTATGCAGCCCCTTAGCGGCCGGATCGCTGGGAACGACAAGATAGGGGTTGTAGCCGAGCCTCTGCAGGCGACCATCCCAAACATAGCGATGGATATCATCATCGGCAGGCGAGGGCAGCCGGAGAAATTGAATGTGCCACACAGCAGCCAGGACGAGCCCAATGATGACAACGCGTCGGCCAAATCCTGGCGTAGCGAAAAACTCACGGATCGCCAGGACGTACGCGATGCCCGCAAGCGTCAAAGAGGCCATGAAGTACGGCCCGCCTCTATCGCCGAAGTTGCGTGAGCAGATCGTTAGCGCCACGCACAACGTGGCGCCGAGTATGTACACTCTCCACTCGGGGGTGATCTTCACTATTACAATTCTCCCGTGCCCGTCCGTACTTTTGCCGCCACAAGTTTTGTTTGTGGAGCGGGCACTCCTGCCCGCTTTGCTTGCGGCGGCAAGAGCTAGCGGGCAGGAGTGCCCGCTCCACATAATCTTTCCCACTCTTTAAGCCACGCCGCCGTGCGGGGCGCCCTTGCCGGAGCCAGCCGCAACTCCTCTGCCAAGCGAGTCAGGTCGTCAGCTACATCAATATCGTAAAAAGGATCTGCGAAACCTACGGAAAGCTCGAGAGTTCGTGCGCGCGACAGGAGTCTCTCCAGCGCGCTACTTGTGCCCATTCCGTCGCCTGCGAAAAGTGTGGGATGAGAAGCCTTTGCCCCGACGAGATAGTAGCCTCCGTCGTGCGTTGGTCCAACGACCACGTCATGTGCGGCCAGCGTTTCGAACGCGTCTTCGAGAACAGAACGCGGCAGGTGTGGGCTGTCGCTGTTGAAGGCAATCACGCATCGTTGATGGGCATCTTTTTGATGATCTTCCCTTTGATGATCTGGCGCGAAGTGCGCAAATACCGATGTAAGGCCTGCGGCAAGGCCTTCACCCTTCTGCGCAATCACGCTCACTTCGCTGCCTGATGCTTCACTGCTTGACAATCGCGCCAGTTCGTCTACGTCCGAGTCCGGACACATGATGGCCACTTCCACATTGTCCAATGACCGCGCCAGCGCCAGCGTGTCGTCGAGAAGACAGCAATAGAGAGCATTGACAGCCGTGGGAGAAAGGCTGGGCGCAAGGCGTGTCTTGACCGCGCCCGGCCTTGGTGCCTTCGCCATGATTACCAGCGTGCGGCACATGTTAGGTGAGTGTGCTGGATTTTCGCTGGAGGATTCCATAGCAGATCGCTTTTGGGAGGCGGTCGACCATTTCAAAGCGCGTTTCTCGTTTACTAATCAGCGATTGAGTTGCCAAAGGGATATACGCTGCTTAAGACCTGAGCAATAATCTCATGGATCTTTAGAAGCTGCGCAAGAGAAAGTCGCGTGCGCTCGCGAGCACTCTCGCTCGTGCCGCTTGATCTGGTAGGATTCGGGCGATTGCAACTGCCCCGATCATGGTTGAAAAGATCGCAGAGAATGCGCGCTCTTTATCAGCAGCCCGTCGGCCCGGCATCAGGGGAAGCATTCGACTTTTGTATTTGATCAGCTCCCTGCGGATCGGTACCTTCATTGCATGGTCTGCCCGCGCCAACTCGGGCGCAAGTGCCGCCAAGGGGCACCCGGACTCGGCGTGATCGCAGTGTTCCGGGCTGAGGTAGGCCTTCACAATCGCCTTCCACGCCGTCCCAGGTTGGGCCTTTTCGGCGAGTTGAGTTAGGCGGTCGGCGATTTCTCGGAATGCCTCGCTTAACGACTCCGTAAGCAGCTCATCCTTGCAGCCGAAATGCTTGTAAAAACCTCCGTGGGTCAGGCCGGCGTCTCGCATAACGGATGAAACCGCGGCGCCAGCGATGCCTTCGGCGCGAACACGCCGGGAGGCGTCTTTAAGAATCTTGCGATGGACCTCGACTTTGTGCTCGGGCTGGTAACGCATGACTCATTATAGGATGCTGGCAATCATCTCACGGTGCAATTATCTGCCCCTGGAGCGGGTCGAAGAAATCCTGAATCCATAGGATTATCCATATAATCCTATGTGGACAGGAGGGCAAATGTCAGCGCAGACCATCTTTCAAATGCATCTCGTTTTAGGCTATGTCGCATGGCTACTTTGCTTCGGTGTGTACATCCTGCCTAGACTCAGGTCCATGGACCGGTTCGAAGCTCAACGCGCCATCGCTACTCTGCACAGCTTCCGTTTCTTCGGGCTGGTCTTCATCCTTCCCGGCGTCATCGGGCCTAATCTGCCGGCTAGCTTTACCACGTTCGCCGCCTACTGGGACCTGGCAACCGGGGTGCTGGCCATGCTGGCGCTTTTCACGGCAAGGATACGCCCGCTCTTTTGGCTGTTCGTGGTCGCCTTCAACCTCGTGGGAGCGTCCGATATCATCATCGACTATTACCACGCCGTCCAGGTCGGGCTTCCTGCGATCTCAGGGCAGTTGGGCGCCACATACGTGATCCCGATCATCTACGTGCCCATCCTGATGATCACGCACGTGGTCGCACTCTATTGGCTGGTGCGTCCTCAGCCCAAGGCGGCTCGGGCCCTCGGCGGCGACGCGGCCGGTTCTTAGATCGGACTAGCCGCAGCAACCGGCTGTGAGGGCAGGTAGAGATTGAGTCGAAGCGAACGACACGAAAACGCGGCGAGAAGACTTTGTCCGGCTGTAGAACTAACCCACTCAAGCCAAAACCGGGCTTGAGTGGGCCACCGGCCAATCAAAAATATCTTTCCTGGCGAAACTTTGTAGACTCAGGCTGGCCGTGGTGTCCCTGCTCTTCGTCGCCGGAAATAATAGCGCACGATCAAGCTGAGAATGAACCAAGCGGCGCCGACCGTGCCCTTCAGCGTACCGCTGATCTTCGATTTTCCGATACGCGGGTAGTAGCTCACCGGAACTTCAACCACGCGGAATCCGGCCAGGGCGCCTTTGAGGATCATCTCAACCGCCCAGCCATAGGTGGTTTCTTCGAGGGCGAGCGCGCGTAGTACATCGGCGCGGCCAGCGCGAAACGGGCCAAGATCGGTGATTTCTACTTTATAGAGAAACCTGATCAGGCTGGCGGCCAGACGATTACCAAACACCTGATGCCAAGGCAACGCCGCGGCAGAATGCCGCCCCTGCAGGCGCGAACCGAGCGTGATATCGGCACGCCCCTCGAGGATTGGTGCTAAGAGAATGGGCAGTTCAGACGGCCGATCGCTGTAGTCGCCATCGAGGAACACAACCACGTCAGGAGAATTTGCCGCGGCCAGACCCGTGAGGCACGCTCGCCCATAGCCGCGGCGCGGTTCCTGAACGACGCGGGCTCCCATTCTTGCTGCGATCTCGGGCGTCCCGTCATTCGAGTTGCTGTCGACAACGATGACCTCCGTCGTGAGACCGGACGGGAGATCCGCTAGAACGCGCGCAATCGCCTCTGCTTCATTATGCGTGGGGATGATGACGGACACGCGCACGTGAACTTGACCCCGATCACCACCACGGAGAAGATGGCCACCGTTGCGATAGCCATGCGTCCACGCCCCATCTCCGGCCGGCGCGTCCGATAGCGAGCCCGAGCGATCCAAGCACCGGAACCAGCAGTTCCCAGATCCACGAGGTGCCCCATTCCGAAATCCAAAGGCTGCCGAGATACAGAAACGCCACAAATGCGGCCGGTCGGGTTAGCAGACCGATGACGAGCAGGATGCCGAGAGAAATCTCGGTCATGGCCTGCATAGGAGCCGCCATCGCGGCGTGGCTTGCGGCCAGGCCCATCACCGCCTTCCAGGCAGCTGGGGAGTGGCTCGCCTTGATGTAGTAATTGATCAGACCCGCGTAACCCGCCGGAGTGTAGAGGCCTTTTCCCAAATTCTCGAAAAAGACCCACACCAACATCGCGCCGATCGTCACTCGCACGATTGCCAGACCGTTTGCTGCTTGCGGTTGTTGGGTCATTGTGGTTACGTCATTTCGCAGTGAGGTTGGGATCGTTGTCATGGTGAACCTCGTCCAGTGGATGCTATACCAGATTGGAAATATTCGTCAGGCTCAAGTCTTGTCTCAGCGAAGCTATCGGTACGAATTATCGCAAAAGTGCCTTCCTGCGCAGCCCTGACAGCTCGCGTTGGCTGCTTGTAAAAGCTCGACCCATGTTCCCCGATTAAGGAGTGTCTCAGCGCTAGGGGTTCGCCTTAGGGAAATAATCGGCGCTACTGGCTCTGCGCGATCGCAGATCGCGATCTGTAAACACGCGGAGAGTCCTCAGCGCCGTTTTCACATCAGAAGACATCGTTGTCATGGTGAAGTCAGCTCGCCTCGATCTTGCTGGACTTCAACCTGGCCGAGATGCAGCCCGCCAGCTGCGCAGCATACAGGCCGGTCACAATGCCAGTGAAAACGTCCATCGTGTAATGGGCTCTTAGGATCAGAACGGTGAGGATCTCGAACAGCGCAATCAGAACACCAAGTCCGGTCAACCAACGCCTGCCCAGGCGAGCGATTTCGGTGATTGCCAGGACGGCAATGGCGGTGTGCCCTGAAAAAAAGTAGTCATTGGCCACGCCGTAGGTCACCAGCAAAGAGGGAAATCCAGGATAGTGCCAGATTGCATTCGCTGGCGCGGGAAGGGTCACTAAGGCTTGCATCACCTGTCTTAGTCCCAATACGATCACCAGACCGAGGAATGGCCGGAGCGAGGCGCGGAATATCCATCTGGATAGAAGAAAAATCCCTAGCAGATCGATGATCCCGGAACTCACGATCAGTAGCCCATTCGCCGCTGATGGGTGAGCGTGCAGATAAAGATTCACCGGAGTCGTAGCATCGTGCAGCCGGTCGCCGATCACAGAGCCCAACTGGGCGCGCGCACCGATCATTGACTGGGTCCAGAACCAGACGACGAGGGCAACTGTGGTCACGGTCAGGCGAATTGCGAAAGCACGTGCGCTACCCCCCGGCCGGGAACCGCTGGAAACTTCATCCGGAGTTGCAGTCCCGCTCATGCCGATGCTCCAGTCGCGATTTCCTTCAATCGCCGCAGGTCAAGCTTTCCAGTGCCGAGGTAGGGCAACGATTCCACATGCACGAACTGATCGGCCCGCGGCTTCCAGAGAGGCGGCAAGTCGGATTTGCCCAGCTGGGCGAGGCATTCCTGTAATTTGTCCTCCGGCAGGGTGTGCAACACGATCAGGCGTTCTCCCTTTCTCTCATCGGGCACGGCGGTTACGGCGAAGATTTGTTCGGTGGCGCCGATTATCTCTTGCAGCTTGTCCTCTACCTTGATGTGCGGAACCATCTCTCCGCCGATCTTGCTGAACCGGCTCAGGCGATCGGTGATGCGGATGAATCCGTCTTCATCCATCGCGGCAATGTCACCGGTGTTGTACCAGCCGTCTCGTAGAACCTCAGCCGTCTTTTCAGGACGATTCAAGTATCCCTGCATAACATTTGGACCGCGCACCAGCAGCAGACCGGTCTCGCCCTGGGGAACAGGTTCGGAGGTTTCGGGATTTATGATTCTCACGCTGATTCCCGGCAGGGGATGACCGATGCTGGCACGCTTAGCGCCCACCTGGCGGAATTGTGCGGCACGGAAGTCGCGCGTGTTCACGGTGACCGCCGGAGAGCACTCGGTGCAACCGTAGCCTTCGAGCGGGCGAATGCCGAAGGTGTCTTCGAACGCGGTGGAGACGCGCTCGGGGAGTTTTTCGGCCCCAGCCATCACGTACTGCAGGCTGCCAAAATCTTCGGGAGAGCAGCGCCGGATGTAAGACTGCAGAAATGTGGGAGTCGCGAGGAGGAATGTCACAGCATACTGGCTCACTAATGCTCCTATGGCGCGTGCCTCCAGAGGACTGGGGTGAAACACTACGCCCATGCCAATGGAAGTGGGCAAGCACACGGTGCCGGTGAATCCGAAAGAATGAAAGAAAGGGAGAATGCCAAGGATCTTGTCGTGGCGGCCAAGCATGAACACCTGGTTCAGTTGTTCGACGTTCGACGCCACGTTGTAATGGGTTAGCACGACTCCTTTGGGATCTCCCGTGCTGCCGCTGGAAAAGATGATGGTCGCGATGTCATCCAGTGCGACCTTTTCTGCGGCTCCGACGGACTTCTCGACGAGTCGCACCGGCAATAACCAGGAGATGAGTGCGGCTGTTACGCGCTCTAAGAACCGCGGCGTTTCGGAGAGATCCTCCAGCATGATGGCGCGCCCGGGCGGTTGAATGTGGACGCGCTCCAGAAAAGCTCTCGATGTAACCACGGTCTTCAGTTCGCACTGTCGGGCACACGACGCCAGAACTTCGTTGGAAGCCGTGTAGTTCAGATTCACCGGAACTTTTCCCATCAGAAGTGCAGCGAGGTTGACCAGCGCACTTGGAACCGAGGGCGGGAGCAGAATGCCGACCATCTTCTGGTCACGCCATTCCGAACGAAGCCGCCGAGCGAGGAAAACCGTGCGAGTGAGTGCGCCGCCGAAGCTTAGTTTCGGTGTGCGGCCATCCGCCATCGCGAACCGGAAAGGATGCCGTCGTGCCGTCTGCACAAAAGAACGATGCAGCGGCCGCATGTAGCGCTTGCGCTGTTGATAGGCCTCAGCGCCGAGTTCCTGCACCGCTTGCCGGACTTCGGGAGCACCGGTCGTCGTCGGCATCGGCTTCCCGAAAGTCACGGTGACGGGGTAGGGAATTTTGCGGGGAAATTTCCACAAGAACCTTCCACGCTCGAAGCTGAACACCGAACCCCACACGCCCCCGAGATTCACCGGGATGATGGGCACGCCCACACCCTTCACAATTCTCTCCATGCCGCGCCGAAAGGGGAGCATCTGCCCGATCCGAGTCATCTGACCTTCGGGAAAGATGCATACAATCTCACCGTCCTTCAAGGCTTGCGTCGCAGTGCGCAGGGACTGAATCATTTCGCGAGGACGAAGCTGGGAGGAAATCGGAATGACTCCCATGATTTTGGCGAAGGGCTTCACCAGGGGATGGTCATAGGAGCCCTTGAACATAAGGAATCGGATGGGGCGGTCGATGGAGGCAATCAACAGGACCGCATCGACCATAGAGACGTGATTCGGCACCAGCAACGCTCCGCCCTTTGCGGGTACGTTTTCGCGTCCTTGCAAATGAATTCGATAGAGAGTGTGGGTCGCAAACCAAAGTAAGAGCCTCAGCAGAGCATCCGGCAGCAGATACAGCACGTAAAGGGTCGCGGCAACTGTTGCGACAGAGGAAGAAAAGAAAATTGCTGGTGGACTGAAATGCCAGTAGTGCTGAAAGACGTAATAGATTCCTGCTGCCGCGCCGATGCCGACAAAAGAGAGCAGGTTTGCGGCTGCGATTACGCCACCTTTATCCTTTTCGTCGGGGCGGTGCTGAATCAGGGCGTTGACGGGGACGGCAAAAAAACCAGCTGAGAATCCGAGAGCCGCCAGCAGAACCAGCACATGAGTGAACGAAAGGCTCTGTGCGGAGAGCAGGATCCCGAATACGGTCATACCGATCGAGCCGAGCGGAATCAATCCATATTCGACCTTGCCGCTAGAGAGATAACCTGCCGTCAGGCTCCCAAGGCCAATACCGATCGCGACTGCAGCCTGAAGAATTCCCGTATGAGTGGGGTCGATGTGCAGGACGTCGCTGCCATAAAAAACAATGTTGGCCGTTAGCAGCGCTCCCAGAAACCAGAAGTATGTATTGCCGAGAACCGCAAGCCAAAGAACCCGATCCTTGCGTATCAGGCGTCCCTGCACCCAGAGATCGCCAATTGGGTTGGCTCGGAATTTCTTAGCGGGATCGGCGGCAGGCACTTTCGTGATTCCGAGACTGAAGATCAATCCGACAAAAGACAGGCTCAGAAAAATCAGACCTGACCACCCCTGGCGCGCCTGAAAAACATCTGCCAGAAACGCACCGGAAACTCCCCCGGCAATCACTGCCAGGAAAGTTCCGAGTTCAAGCACTCCGTTGCCCCAGGAGAGTCTGGGTTCGGGGAGCAGCTCGGGCAGCAGTCCATACTTGGATGGGCCGAACAGCGCCGCCTGCGTGCTGGCCAGAAAAACGGCAGCCATTTCGAGACTCAGGTTCTGCCAGCCCAGCCCCGCGATGGCCAGGACCATGACGGCCATCTCGAAGAACTTGGTCCAGATCGTGACGGTCCGCTTGCTGTAACGATCCGCGAGAAACCCTCCGGTCATCGAGAAGAGAATGAAGGGAAGGGAGAAAAGAGTCCCGACGACCAGGACTAACCGGTCGCGGTCTGCCTTCTCCATCGCCATACCGAGGATGATGAAAACGACAAGGTTCTTGAGGCCGTTTTCATTGAATGCTCCCTGAAACTGAGTCGCCACGAGCGACCAAAATCCCCGCCGCCACGAAGGAAGGACCATGGGCTCCGCGGGCTTCTCGACGCTTCCAGTTGGCGGACTGTCTAGCACACCCGCGGGACTACCGTCGTGCATGGAACAACCTCAATAAGTACCTGTGAATCATGGAGTTCTGCACATCTTGTCATGAAGCTGGTCTATATTCCAGCCGCAGTCACAGAACGCTAGTAACTTCCCGGTTTGCAGGGAGAACAAAGTGCAAGACGGGCGTAACCGCACGTTCTAGTATTTAGGCTTACGAAGTCACGTACATACGGGGGAGTGCCGATCGTGGAGCTCATACTCGTACTGTTCGGATTGTTAGCCGTCGCCACGCCACCACTGACCGTCTTCCTTCTATGGCGGCAGCACAAACTCCGCCAGCAACTCGAGAAGCTCAGCGCCTTGAGCCTTGAGCAGAGTGATGCGCTGCATCGTGAACTGGTGGAGCTCCGGCGCCAGGTGGCGGCCTCTCCCCGGGCTGCGGAGCCCGTTGTCCCGCCCGAAGAAGTGCCCCGGCAGGCCTCGTCTGTAATACCAGCGAAGGCTGAAAAACCTGCGACTCCGGCTCTACACGTTGCAGAACCAGCGGCAAAGCCAGTTTCCACCGGGCCGCCGGCTGTCGAGAAACCTCATCCGGTTGCCGAAAGATCCCAATCCGCATTCTGTGCCTGGTGCGGCACTGTTCATGCTGGCGGTGTAGATAACTGTCCGACCGCGGAACGGCGGCCAGCAGAGGCTCCGCGCCCTGCTTCGACGGGGCTGCCCGACAAACAAAAGGTTGAAGAAAAGGCATCCTCGCTTCGCGCATCGACTCCTACAGCGCCCGCGGCTCCTTCAGACCAAACCGGCGGCAGGATGGCTGATGTACACAAGCCTGATCGGGCATCTCGCCCCGAAAGTCTGCCACATGGTCCAGGGTCGATGACGCCCGCAACTCCGCCCCAATCTGCCGGACCATCAAAACCAGTCACGCCGGGACCGGTCATACCAGCAGTGCCGCAACCGCCTTCTCACAGCCAACCATCTTTCAACGTTCCGTCCCGCACACCCCTGCCTTCCGCTTCCGTCGTCGCACCACCACCGCCTGCAGCGCTCCGCTCTGCGGGGCCGAAGCCAACTTCTCAGCAGCGCATGAAGTCGGTGTTCGCTCTGGAAGAAACATTGGGCACGAACTGGCTCAACAAGCTGGGCATCATCATTCTGGTGTTAGGAGTTGCACTCTTTGGTATTTATGAACTCGGCCAGCTTGGTCCACTTGGCAAGGTGGGCCTTTCCTACGTAGTCTCGCTGGCTCTTTTGGCAGGAGGAATTTTTTTCGAGAAACGCGAGCGCTACCGCGTTCTTGGCCACACTCTGATCGGGGGCGGATGGGCCCTGCTGTTCTTCACCACCTACGCACTGAATCATGTTCAGGCCATGCGCGTGATGGGGTCAGAAACCACTGATCTCATCCTCATGCTCGCCGTTGCGCTGGCGATGGTGGCGCACACATTGCGCTACCGATCGCAGCTTGTTACCGGGCTGGCATTTCTGCTGGCGTATAGCACCGTGTCGCTCAGCCAGGACGACGTGTACAGTCTCTCCTCGGGCGTGATCCTCGCCATCGGACTGATCAGCATCGTCATAAAGATGGGGTGGTTCGAACTCGAAGTCTTCGGCATCCTCTCGAGCTATCTCAATCACCTGTATTGGCTGTATCGCTTGCTGGGTGCCGAAGGCGCACACGGACATGCGTTTCCCGAGTATCACGCCAGTACGGCGCTCCTCTTGTTCTACTGGTTGATCTTTCGGATTTCGTACGTCGTCCGCAAAGTGAAGTCTCCGGTTGACGAACATGTGTCCACCGCGGCTGCGCTGCTGAATACACTGCTACTGCTCGGGGCCATGAAATTCCAGTCCGTACGGCCGGAGTTGGCTTTCTTGGCTCTGTTGATCATCGGCGCGGCAGAGTTCGGCTTTGGACAAATTCCTATCACCAAGCGGCGGCGAGAGGCCTTTATTGTCCTGAGCGTTCTCGGCGCGGCGCTCATGATTGCCGCGGTTCCGTTCCGCTATTCCGGCAACAACGTTGCCATCTTATGGCTGATCGGCGCTGAAGCATTTCTGGTTGCAGGCGTGGCTGTAGGCGAAGTGGTTTTCAGACGATTGGGGCTGCTTACCGGGCTGCTGGTCGGACTGCATCTGGCCGGCATTGACTTCGTGCAACTGATGTCAGTCCGGCGCACGAGCGAAGACCTTGTCCTAACCGCCGGGGTGATGTTCGGCCTGTGTGCCATCGTCTTCTATTTGAATGCGCTTCTTGTCGGACAGCGCTGGGAGCGGGCCTTTCGCGAATCGCTCGATGCACGGCTGCTTTGCGTACATTCCTATATGGGAGGCTTCGCGGCTGCGGCCGCTGCGTGGGCGCTATGTTCCGGAGATTGGACGGCCCTCGCTTTTGCCGGCATCACGCTTTCGTTGGCTGCGCTGGGATCGAAGCTAAAGCCCTGGCACCTGCAAGTGCAATATGGTCTCCTCGGCTTGTTGACCTTGTATCGGGTCTACGTCGTGAATTTGCACCTCGAGTCTCCGCAATACGTACACGTTCAGATGCGCCTGTTCACGCTGCCCGTGATTGCGGCGGCGTTTTATGTCACGGCGAAGTGGGCGGCATTGCGCGACGAGCCTAACCAGCGCACATTCCGCGGGCTGTTTGCCCTCGCTGGTACCGCTCTCTTCACGTTCCTCATCTATTACGAGGTGCCGGAACTCTGGCAGCCGCTGGCGGCGATCGCTTTTGCAGTGCTGCTGCTGGAAGTCGGTGGGTGGATTCAGTATCACGTGCTGGCGTGGCACGCTCATTTGCTGACTGGCTTGGCAGTGCTGGCTGCTGTGACCGCTGATCAGTCGGGCGCGCAACGTTGGCACGACATCCCGGTTCATGCGTTTGGCGCATTACCTGTCGTTGCGGGGGCATATTGGATTGCGCGCCGAATCCACGTGCCCAACCCGAGCCACATCGATATCGGGCGCATCGCGTATAGCTGGGTGGGCACCGGGGTAATGGTATGGGTGCTTAACGAGGCGGTGCCCGCTCCATGGATTGCTGTCGCCTGGGTTGTCTTTGCGGTCGCGCTTGCACTCGCTCTCCGCTGGATCGGTTACAAGCACATCGCGTGGCAGGCGAACGCCGTGGCAGCGGCGGCCCTGGTGCGCACCTACACGTACAACTTCGCGCTGGAGCAGACCCTTTGGCGGGGCATCTCAATACGGCTCGTTACGGTCGCGATTGTTGCTGCAGGCCTCTACTTCCTTTCGCGCAAAGCGACCGTACCCGGTTCCGAACAAGGGCGCGCCATCAGCTATCTGCATACCTCCGCCGCTACTGCTTTGCTGGCTCTCCTGGCCTGGTACGAGGCGCCGGGAGGGTGGCTTGCGGTTGTATGGGCTCTATTCGCTCTCGTCCTGGCAATGGTGGATCGCCGCCTTGAATTGGAGGATCTCGGGTGGCAGGCACACGCGCTCGCCGCACTCACGATGTTCCGCAGTGTCACGGTGAACCTGTATGTGGCGGAAACGTGGCATGGCATCAGCGTGCGGCTAATATCGCTGGCGATCATCGCGGTCGTCCTGTACACGCTGTCCCGGATCATTCGCATGCCCGAGGAGTGGCGGGCTCGGGAGTTCCATGAGATCTATTCGTGGGCCGCCTCTGTGCTCGTCTCACTCACGATGTGGTACGAGTTGCAACCCCTGAGTGTTGCTGTGGGTTGGGCGGTCTTCGGACTGGTTCTCTTCGAATATGGGCTTCTGCGCGCTACCAGACAGTTTCGATTTCAAGCGTACGTCGCGCTGGGTGCTGCATTCGGCCGTATCTTCTTTGCGAATCTCACGGCCGGCAACCCAGGTGAGCTCTGGGGGCCCCGGATGTACACAGTCCTGCCTCTCGCACTCATTTTCTTTTTCGTCTATGCGCAGTTAGGACCAAACGAAGCAAGTGTCAGGGATGACCGCCGGCTGCACTTTGACGGTCTTCTTGGTTACATCGGCACGGGCAGCGTCGTTGCTCTGTTGTATTTTCAGTTTGCCAACGATTGGCTGGTCACCGCTTGGGCTGCCGTGGTCCTCGCCCTACTTGGAGTGGCTCTGTTGCTGAACCGGTCGATCTTCCTGCATCAAGGGATACTTCTTACGCTAGGCGCTTGTGCACGGGGCGTCATGCACAATCTTTTTGGGGCCAGCTATTTCAGCGGCGGCGACTGGACCGGACGGTACTTTGTACTTGGCTCTGCCGTAGCTGTCCTGCTGGCGTGCCTTCCGTTCGCTTTTCGTCTGCGCGATCGCTACAAAACGCAGCCCATCTCAAATCGCTGGATTGGAGCACTCGTGCGGCGTCCTGAACAGTTTATGTTCTTTGCGCCCGTGCTTCTGCTCACCCTTATGCTCGCTCTCAAGATGCGCGCGGGAATGGTCACTGTCGCATGGGGAGTGGAAGGGGTATTGATCGTGCTGCTTGCCCTCGCAGTCAATGAGCGGAGCTATCGGCTGACTGGCCTGATTTTGCTTCTGCTCTGCGTCGGCAAGGTACTGGCGCGGGACGCCTGGGGACTAGCGCCGCGCGATCGTTACATTACCTTCATCATTCTGGGGGCCGCGTTACTGCTGGTCTCGTTCCTCTACACCAAGTACCGCGATACGATTCGGCAATTCCTATGAAACGCACGGCCGCTTTCCTGGTTGTTCTTGTGGTCGGTGTGACGGCGCTTTACTTCAGCCAGCGCCGCCACGAGTCGACGCCCGTTTCCGCCAATGCAGTCGTGGCGATGGCGGCCGATGCCCAGCGCGATCTGAGCCGGGCTCCGATGCGGTTTACACGTCTTTCCGATGACGAGGAGATTGCGATCGGCAACCAGCTTGCCGAGCAATATTCGGTCAGCAGCACCAAGTTGAGCCCCGAAGATCAGGCGCTTGAAAGTTACGGGCGCCGCGTCGGCAACACCGTGGCGTCACACGCACACCGTCACCTGCCGTATTCCTTCCACATTCTGCCGAATCGCGCCATGATGAATGCCTTCTCCCTTCCGGGCGGCCGCGTCTATGTTGGGGAGGGCCTGCTCGACTTGATGACCAGCGAGGACGAACTGGCGGCTGTCCTCGGACACGAGGTGGAACATATCGACCACTACCACTGTGCTGAACGTGTGCAGATCGAAGCACGCCTGCGCAATCTGAAACTTGGCGTTGTGGGCGCCCTTGTGCAGATTCCGCTCGCAGTTTGGGAAGCGGGTTATAACAAAGACGAAGAACTGGAAGCTGACCGAGAAGGGATGCGCGTGGCAGTTCTGGGCGGCTACTCGCCGTACGGCGCAGTTACTTTGTTCGAGAAATTTGCCAAACTACACAACGAATACATCATTCATGCACAGAGCCCGGAAGAAGAGCTTTCGGACCTGGCCATTCAAAGTCTGGAAGGATACTTCCGTTCCCACCCTCAGCCATCTGAGCGCCTTGCCCAAGCCAACAGCTTGATCGTGCAGGAAGGCTGGCAGGATCGAAAGGCGCAAAAGCTATTTCGCATCGAATACGAAGTGCACAACGGCGAGTATGTAAAGTGAACCTCGCACTCTATTGAATTTTGTCCTCCGTCTGGCCTAATTTCTCACTCATAAGGGCGGCATCTCCGGCAAAGATTCAGCAGGAATCGTACAACCAACGTTCAGGCCACGGTTATCTAACCGAGTGTCGCGGTCCGGTTACTGGGGTCACGTGTATCCTCTTGCTTGCGACGATTCGATTCTGTATGGTAAAAGATAGCGTTTCGAATTGCCCCTGAGATGTCAGCACCAAGCCATTTCGAAGACCAACCGCGCAAGATTTGGTGCGGGTTGGTCGTGCTGCTCGCAGTATGCTCGCTGACTCTGAGCGTGGCAACGCGCTATTCCTCCCCTTGGGATGGTTCATCCGGCGCGGTAAAGACCGTCCGGACCAACTCATCTCCCGAGGCAAAACGGCAGCGTCTGGCGAAGAATGCGGCTGACTGGATGCCTCCAGTGGCCTGCTTCGGTGTCTTGCAATCACCCACTTTTTATCCCCGGGTTGCGCCGGCCGGGCCGCCGGTGCCCAGCCTTCGTTTTGACGAGAGCCTCTCCAATCGGCCTCCTCCATCCGCTTAATTCGTTCCTTTCATAAGTACCTTCGCTGCTGAGCTGCGCCAATCGGATTTTCGTGGATTGTCCGTCCTGCGTTGGCGTATGCAGCGGTGGAGCAAGTCCTGCACGAGGATTCGCCACCTTGGATATAAACAGCGGAACCGTGGGCGGAATCCCGAAAGGAAATGTGCATGCCTGCTGCGCCTTTGTTGACCGAAGAGGAACTTGACGCTCTTCGCCAGTTCGACACGTGCATGATGGCAAACGCCATCGAAGCGTTTAATGTCCGGCTGCGCAATACGGGTTTTGCAAATGCCAGCGTTCGATGCATCTTCAAGGATGCGCCCCCTATGGTGGGTTATGCGGCCACCGCCCGCCTGCGCAGCGGAGAGCCACCGATTGGAGGGGGCACGTACCGCGACCGCGCGGACTTCTGGAACAGCATTCTTGAGATTCCCGCACCGCGCATCCTCGTACTGGAGGATATGGATGATCCACCCGGGCTCGGGGCTTTTGTTGGGGACATGCATGCCGCAATCTTGAAGGCTCTGGGCTGCGTCGGTTACCTGACAAACGGCGCCGTGCGGGAGCTACCTTCCGTGCGCACGATGGGCATTCAGTTGTTCGCCGGAAGTGTGGCTGTTTCTCACGCTTACGCGCACATCTTTGAGATTGGAGCCGTGGTCAACGTGGGTGGGATGGAAGTGCGACCTGGAGACCTGTTGCACGGAGACCGCCATGGTGTTCTGACGGTTCCGGCAAAAATTGCGGCTCAAATTCCCGGCGTTGCCGACCGGTTGCAACGGACGGAGCAAAAGATCATTGATTTTTGCCGATCACGGGATTTTTCGGTCGCCAAGTTGGGCGAGCTGATGAAGCGGTGAATTAGGAGCGTCAGGAAAATGCCGGCCGAGGGGAACTCGCATGACTAAAGGTGGCAGAAGATCTACGGGGACCCGCAGATCAAAGAGGCGGCTTTCCAGTGTTCTCGCGGCCATTGTGGTCGCGATGGCTACTTTTTCATCCTGTTCGGGGAATGGAAGCAGGCGGGTTCAAGCGAACGGCCCGACGGTCACCGTCGGGGTAACGAAAGTGGTGAAGAAATCACTCGGCCGGGAAATCACGTTGTCCTCCGAACTGGTGCCTTTCCAGGAGATCGATGTGTACGCCAAGGAGTCGGGCTACGTCAAAAAGCTGCTTGTCGACTATGGCACGCACGTAAAGGCTGGCCAGGTAATGGCGATTCTCGAGATTCCGGAGCTGGAGGCGCAGCTGCAGGAGGACCAGGCAGAAATCAAGAACGCGATGAATCAGGTGAGCCGCGCCCAGCACGAGTTGTATCGCTATCAGGCGCAGTACAAGGCAATCCACCTGCAATACACGCGCCTGAATGCGGTTTTCGAGAGCCAACCCGGAATTGTCGCGCAGCAAGAGGTGGACGACGCGCAGGGGAAGGATCTGGCGGCATCGTCTCAAGTGGATGCTGGTCAGGCTGCCCTGGAGGCGTCCCAGAGCCAGCTCTCTGTGGCCAAGGCGAAGCTGGCCCACGACCAGAGTCTGTTTGATTACGCGAGGATCACGGCTCCGTTCTCCGGAGTGGTGACGGAGCGGTACGCGAACCTTGGCACCCTGGTGCAGGCGGGAACAGGTTCGAGCACCCAGGCCATTCCGATCGTGAGGCTGTCGCAGGACGACCTATTCCGGCTCGTGATTCCGGTTCCGGAGTCGTACGTTCGATACATCCGTGTGGGCGATCACGTGGATGTTCACGTCCCGTCGCTGAATCGAACGTTTCCGGGGAAAGTGGCTCGGTTTTCCGTGGATGTCAGGGAAGATACGCGGACCATGCATACCGAAGTGGACGTGGAGAATCGGGATCGCGTGCTGATTCCCGGCATTTACGCTGACGCCGATCTGACGCTGGAGCACAAGGACGATATTCCGTCTGTGCCTTTGCAGGCCGTGAACCATGAAGCGAATAAGACAACGGTGTTTGTCGTGAACGCCAACAATCAAATCGAGGACCGCCCCGTGAGTCTTGGACTTCAAACCGCCAGCGATGCTGAAGTTGTTTCCGGTTTGAGCGCGGGTGAACAGGTTGTGGTCAGCGACCGGAGCGGATTGAAACCTGGGGAGAAGGTCAACCCCCAGGTGGTACAGATCATGCAGTATCACGAGAGCAGCCAGGAATAAGGGTCGCAGCGTGATCGCGAACTTTATACAGTGAACCGAAAATGTCGCGTTTCTCCATCCGTAATCCGTACTTCATTGTCGTGATTTGTCTGGCGCTGATGGTAATCGGCGTGACCAGTCTGGCGCGCATGCCGGTGGATCTGTTTCCCTCCATCAATTTGCCGGAGGTCGTGGTGGCTACGTTCTACTCCGGCATGCCGCCGCAGGATATTGAGACCGACATCACCGATCCGCTGGAACGCTTCTTCACCCTGGCCAGCGGCATCGACCACATGGAATCACGCTCGCTGCTGGGCGTGAGCATCATCAAGGTCTACTTCCAGCCGGGAACGAATGCCGACGCCGACGTAACAGAACTTTCCAACCTGGCCCTGGCTGACCTGAAGCGTCTGCCTCCCGGAACCTTGCCGCCGGTCGTGCTCAAGTTCGATGCTTCCAGCCTGCCGGTCTGTCTGGTCACGCTCAAGGGTGAGGGACTCAATCAGACTCAACTCCACGATATTGGGCAGTTCACCATCCGCAATCAGATCGCGGTGGTAAAGGGAGCGGAGATTCCTCCACCATTCGGTGGCAAATACCGCCAGATCATGGTGTACGTCGACCCTTACAAGCTCGCCTCTCGGCAGTTGAGCCCGATGGATGTGGTAAGCGCCGTCAACAACTCCAACCTGATTCTGCCCGCCGGCGACGTGAAGATGGGACCCTTCGACTACTACGTTTACTCGAACAGCCTGGTCGATAACATGGAGGAACTGGGCAAGGTTCCGGTCAAGACCGTTGGTACTTCCTGGGTTTCGGTAAACGATCTGGGCAAGGCCGAGGACGCGAACCAGATTCAATACAGCGTGGTGCGCGTCGACGGGCAGAGGTCGGTCTATCTCCCAATCATGAAACAGGGCGGCGACACAAACACCATCCAGGTGGTGGATGGGATTCGCGACATGATCGGCCATCTCTACGACATCCCTAAAGAGCTTAAGGCGACCGTGGTGTTTGACCAGTCTGCTTTTGTGAAAGAGGCGATTAAGACTCTTCTTCATGAAGGCCTGATCGGGTTGATTCTTACCAGCCTGATGATCCTGGTTTTTCTGGGGAGCTTCCGCGCTACGTCTGCAGTTTTTCTATCCATCCCTCTCTCGGCGCTGGCCACATTCGTTGTGCTCTACATGATGGACAGCACGATCAACACGATGATCCTGGGGGGCTTGGCGCTGGCCTTTTCGCGCGTGATCGATAACTCGGTGATCTCGCTCGAAAATATCTACCGCCATCTCGAAATGGGCGCTGCGCCGGAAGCTGCCGCAGAAGCTGGAGGTACAGAGGTAAGTCTTGCGGTCCTTGCCGCCACGCTCACGACGGTCGTCGTGTTTTTTCCCGTGACGTTTCTCTACGGGGTCAGCAAGTTTCTTTTTTCGGCTCTTGCTCTGGCGGTTGTGATCTCGCTCTTCGCCTCCTACCTCGTGGCGATGACGGTGATTCCGTTGTTTTGTTCACGATTTCTGAAGGCGGTGCCCCATGGCGGGGGACAGGGACACAAAGAGAGCGAGTACGAAGTGGAGCCGAGCACGGCGACGGGCCATTCCTGGTGGGAGCGGTTCAACGCCGGGTTCAACCGGATGTTCAACCAGGTTTTGGATTTTTACGAATACTGGGTGCGGCGAGCGGTGCAGCGTCCGGGGCTGACGGTGGCCCTGCTGAGCGGAGTGTTTGTGGCCAGTCTGGCCATCTATCCGCTGCTGGG